>Ga0065707_10082583_pt1 | contig 13567 bp, 7 predicted proteins | sample SwiRhicommuniRL3_FD_59094 | JGI IMG/M metagenome (GOLD analysis project Ga0065707, IMG submission 59094) | Switchgrass rhizosphere bacterial communities from Rose Lake, Michigan, USA - RL3 v2 (version 2) | ecosystem: Host-associated > Plants > Roots > Rhizosphere > Soil | place: East Lansing, MI... | reverse complement strand
TATATACAGGCACATATTTAACTTCAGGATACCAAGAATAACTGCGCCCGGTATTAGACAACAATACTTATAACATCTCTACTATTCACAATAAATTGCTACACTTTATACTACCAATTATAAGTTATGCTAGTATAATTCTTTCTAGTTAACATCCTGCATATAATAATGGAACACATATATCAAATGTTTCTGTAGTGGCAAATTACAGATCTCAACCCCAAAGATATATTAGCAATTGAAGTAGCTACTGTACCCTAAAACCAATCAAAAGTTCATAATGGTGATTCTTCGGCTCAGAACTAAGGAAGGGATGTTCCGTATCAATGCAGAGGTTTCTGATGATTTCTTATTGGTGTTGGAAAACTTGCTTGGAAAGATCAAAACGTCAGATCCACAACTGATATATATATCTGACAAGCCGAATATCAAGGGAGAGCCCGCAAATAGTCTTTGTGGAAGAACTGTTGAGGGATTAGGTCTTAAAAATGGTGACATGTTGTATGTTACTTACGACCAAAACACTGACGCTCCAACAGACAAACCATCCCAACCCATACTTGCCTCATCAGTTAACGGAAAACAGTCCGTCCCCATGATACCGATTAATGTAAAAGATTTTGAAGTCCCTAGTGGAGTGGGACCCATGAAAGTCGAACAATACCCAGTAGACGACTTGTTGGAGAAGGAAGACGGACTTATCAAACGTCCTATGGGCCATTATTGCATACATGGGCCTAAAGGAATGTGCGAGTACTGCTCACCCCTTCCACCATGGGATACGAACCATCGCAAGGAAAACGCTATTAAACATATGTCGTTCCAGGCCCATCTCAAGGAAATTAATGATCTGAAGAATAACAGAAATAATGCATCTTCCTACATAGCTCCGTTAGACACACCCAACTACTGCATCGATTTGAACTGTACTAATGGACATAAGCCGTATCCCAAGGGTATTTGCTCCAAATGTCAGCCGCAACCAATCACATTACAGCTACAAAAATATCGTATGGTTGATCATGTAGAGTTTGCAGACTCGTCGATTATGGATCGTTTCATTGATTCATGGAGACAGACGGGAATTCAGAGATACGGTGTGTTGTATGGAAGATACGAAAGGTTTGAAAAGGTGCCTTTGGGGGTCAAGGCAGTGGTGGAAGTGATTTACGAACCTCCACAAGCAGGTGAAGCCGATGGGTTGACTTTATTACCGTGGGAAAATGAACAACAAGTAGATCAACTTGCAAAGGAATTAGGACTCTATAAAGTGGGTGTGACATTCACTGACTTGACAGATTCTGGCAATAACGACGGATCTGTGTTGTGTAAGAGACATAAAGACAGTTATTTCCTTACCAACTTGGAAATCTTGATGACCGCTCGAAACCAATTGTTACACCGCAACCCAACTAAATTCGAGCAGAGCGGATACTACTCATCCAAGTTTGTTACTTGTGTTATCAGCGGTGGCCTTGAGGGGGAAATCGAACCCAGATCATACCAGGTTTCATTATCTGCCGAAGCATTGGTCAAAGCAGATATAATTACCGCTTCAACGCAACCTTCTAAGCTCTATATCAATAGCAGTAATGACACTAGATACGTTCCCGATGTTCAATACCTGGAACTCAACGAATATGGCCTAGAAGTCAAGACCAACGCCAAACCGACATTCCCTGTTGACTTTTTATTGGTTTCACTTTCAGATTCGTTTCCTATGGACCCCAAACCGATGTTCTCCTCGACCACCGACTTCACCATTGAAAACCGTGATTTCATGGGCGAATTACAAGATTTACATAAAGTCTACCAATATCTCAACAACGACACCTCAGGTACAGGTTCCCAGCTCTTTGATTTCCATTTCCTTGTCTACTTGTACAAGACTGGTATTTTGGGCAACGAAGAGTTTGCTATGGTGTTAAATTTTGTCAAGCACCACAACTATGAAGACTACTTGCGTTTGGTGGAATCTCCAGGCTGGATGAGCTTGCTTACAATTCTTGAACAGAGTTCATGAGAAGAATGAAATGATGATGATGCTAAAGGAGCGTAGCGACTTGGTGGCTATCTCTTGGATTATCGTGACGATCTCTTGGCTTTTAGTGGCTTTTAGAGACAATTTCATTGCTTTAGAGACAATCTCGTTGCTTTGGAGACAATCTCTTGGATTTTATTGACTTTTCAATACGCTCCTAAGTATGATCGGTATATTAGTAAGGAGCCGCTTAGTTAGAGCCTACGACGCGAAATAGAAATGTAATATTTTATCGTTCCAACATTAGCCTTCTCTTATTACTCTTGGTACTGTTCAGGATTTTGTCGGAATGTCGGGATATACTATTGCTACACAATTTTCCGGAATCATGCTAAGTAGAACTTTTGAATAGAAAGCAGTGCTCATTGAAGCCTTCTCAGAATTTGAATGAATCTCGTGACTAAATCATATTGTTAGTAGAGACTCTATCAAAACAACTAGAGATCAGATGGGGTGAGGTCTAGGAGGTCTCGGAGGTCTCGGAGGTCTCGGGGTCTAGAAAGTCTCGGAGCCTTCCTATAAACAAGTCTTGGCCAGTATTAGTACTGAATTGCTTTTGCTGGCCCACTCAACCCATGCTCAGAACTCTCACTAACTAGAGATATTGTCCACTAGATGGTCGATAAAACCTACTAGCACATTCTCCAATCTCTCCTCCTAATAGTCTCTCTAACCCCCTAGTTATCCTCGCCGCATCTCAGTAGTAGACTTCCCTAGTGGTGTTAAAATGCATGTGGTGCCATGGCTTTAGAATATTCCCGTAGTGCATATAAGAATTATCTGGAACGTTCCAGAAAGTTACCCGCCCAAATCATCACTTCCACCGCGAAAAATTTCAACATCCTATTGCCCTTATATACAACGACTTTCCACAAGTTACTTCACATTAGTACCAAATTTTAGTAAATCAAAAATGTCTACTCCATTCGGTGTTGATTTCGGTAACGATAACACAGTTATTGCCTGTGCCAGAAATAGAGGAATTGATATCATTGTCAATGAAGTTTCCAACCGTAATACTCCATCCTTAGTTGGATTCGGTCAAAAGAACAGATATATTGGTGAAAGTGGTAAGAACCAACAAACTTCCAACATCAAGAACACTGTTGACAACTTAAAGAGAATCTTGGGTCTCAACTACAATGATCCAGACTTTGAAATCGAAAAGAAGTTCTTCTCTGCTCCTCTTGTTGAAAACAAGGATGGCGGGATTTCTGCTAAGGTCAGATTCTTAGGTGAACAACAAGAATTCACCTCCACCCAATTAGCTGCCATGTACATCAACAAGATCAGAGATATGACTGTTAAGGAAACCAAGGCCAACATCACTGATATTTGTCTCTCCGTACCAGTTTGGTACACCGAGAAGCAACGTCGTGCTGCTGCCGATGCTTGTAGAATTGCAGGTTTGAACCCAGTCAGAATCGTCAACGAAGTCACCGCTGCCGCTGTTGGTTACGGTGTTTTCAAGGCCAACGACTTGCCAGAAGACGAACCAAAGAAGGTTGCCTTCATTGATATTGGTGCCTCTTCTTACCAAGTTTCTATTGCCGCCGTCAAGAAGGGTGAATTAAAGATTTTGGGTTCTGCCTACGACAAACACTTCGGTGGAAGAGATTTCGACTACCAAATCGCCAACCATTTCGCTGACGAATTCAAGGGTAAGTACAAGATCGATGTCAGAGAAAACCCAAAGGCTTTCTACAGAGTCTTGGCTGCTTCTGAAAAATTGAAGAAGGTTTTGTCTGCCAACACCCAAGCTCCATTCAACATTGAATCTTTGATGAACGATGTCGATGTTTCTAGTTCTTTGACTAGAGAAGAGTTAGAAGAATACGTCCAACCTTTGTTAGCCAGAGTCCATGTTCCAATTGAATCTGCTTTGAAGGATGCTGGTTTATCTGCTGAAGACATCGACTCTATTGAAGTTATTGGTGGCTGTACCAGAGTTCCATCCTTGAAGGCTAAGTTGGTTGACATCTTTGGTGGTAAACAATTGTCCTTTACTTTGAACCAAGACGAAGCCATTGCTAGAGGTAATGCTTTTATCTGTGCCACTCACTCTCCAACTGTCAGAGTCAGACCATTCAAATTCGAAGACTTCAACCCATACTCAGTCTCTTACTTCTGGAACAAGGAAGAAGAAGACGAAGACCACTTGGAAGTTTTCCCAAGAGGTGGTGTTTTCCCATCTACCAAGGTTATCACTTTGTTTAGAAAAGGTGACTTCGAAGTCGAAGCCAGATACACCACTAAGGAAGAATTGACCGCCGGTACTGAACCTGTTGTTGCCAAATGGCTCATCAAGGGTGTCGTTCCATCCGAAGGTGAAACTTCTATTGCTTCTAAGTTGAAGTTGAGAAACGACCCATCTGGATTCTACACCATTGAATCTGCTTACACCGTCGAAGAAAAATTGGTCAAGGAATTGGTCGAAAACGAAGACGCCGAAGAAGATGCCGAACCTGAATACAAGGAAGTCAAGAAGTTGGTCAAGAAGAACGACTTGGAAATTGTCCAATTGTCTGCTGCTTTGGACCTTTCTGTCAGAGAAGCCTACATTGAAAGGGAAAACGCTCTTGTCATGGAAGACAAGTTGGTTGCTGACACTGAAGAAAGAAAGAACAACTTGGAAGAATACATTTACGAATTAAGAGGTAAGTTGGAAGAACAATACAAGGACTTTGCTTCTGATGCTGAAAAGGAAAAGTTGACCGGTTTATTGATGAAGGCCGAAGACTGGTTGTACGATGACGGTTACGATTCCACCAAAGCCAGATACATCGCCAAATACGAAGAATTGGCTTCCATCGGTAACGTCATTAGAGGCCGTTACTTAGCTAAGGAAGAAGAAAAGAAACAAGCTTATAGACAAAAGCAAGAAGCTGCCCAATCCGCTGCCATGGCTGAGAAATTGGCTGCTGCCAGAGCTGCATCTGCTGCTAAGGAAACCAAGACTGAAGACGCTGATGTCGACATGGATTAAATTAATAGAAGAATTGCAAATGAGAATATCCCGTGACCGAGTCTCGGTGGATATCTAGAGATCCTCAACATGTCTATATCTATTAATATACCTATACAATATGTTTTCGGCTAGATTAGTTCATGATTTATAGTTAATGAATTATTAAATAAGTAGTGAAAGAAGTAGGCTGAAAACTAGTGAAAATTCGCTAAGACGGAGCCAGAAAGTCTATGAGTAGCTAGAAACTATATATAACCTGTAAAGTAGTCTTTAAGAGAACATCTAAACTAACTCGAAGTTCCCTTAAAACAACATCCAAGCAGCCCGATACTCCTTCAAAACAATATCTAAGCAAACTTAAAGCTCCTCTATGTCAATACGTCACGGCTCTAACTCCGTCAGATCGGTACCATGGGCAGTTATCTGCAGTCCGTCAAAATTTTCCTGGAAAAAAATCCTACTTTAATCAATACAACCACTACCACCACTGTATTATAATATTATAAGCTAGGGCCCGAACTCCACCAATAGCGTACTCTGTATTACCACCAAGTGTATTTCAGTCGTTACGTATTTTTTTCCACGAATTTGTATTATACAAAGAGTCATTTGGAGAGTCTCTGGAGCAGCCAAGGGTCAGTAATCAGCCGTCGAGTTATATTCATTCAGTCATAGGAGCATCTAGTTTTAATCATCTAATTCCTAATCTTCTTGCCCTTAATCATCTACTGGCACGCCATTTATCATATTCTCAACTAGTCATTACATCCAGTCATACCATAATCTGAACCAATGCCTCAGAAATCAAATTTATCCATAGCCATAAAAAAAGCAGATAATGAACAGAGAACTGACGATAAGGTGGCAGAATGTCACGAGGGATATATGAATCACGAGGGGTTCAATCTAGAGGTAGAAAAGGAACATAGTCATGAGAAACATCGTGCTGACTCGATTTCCAGTCGGCAGAGTGTGACGTCCTCAGAAAACTTCAAGCCACATCTGTTCAACCATCTTATACAGCCCAGCTCTTCTACAGTCCATGCATCTCCGTCATCGGCAAAAACGTTCAAACCACAATTATCTCTGTTAACCACGACATTCGATCTTGGGAAGGAGTTGGAAAAGACCGACAAGGAACCCGAAGGAGAATTGGTAAAACTGGACGACGAAGACGACGACGATGATCCGAAAACCAATCTCGCCGAAGAAGAAGATTTGAACGACTATGTCCCTGGAGGTTACCATACTTGTTTTATTGGCGAGAATTATAAGAACGGAAAGTATACTTTAGTGAGGAAGCTTGGCTGGGGCCACTTCTCCACAGTGTGGTTAGCAAGAGATAACGACAAACACAGTCATGTTGCCATGAAAATCGTCAGAAGTGCAAAGCATTATACTGAAACCGCAGTGGACGAAATTAAGTTACTTGATAAAGTCACCACTTCTGACCTCCACCATCCGGGCCATGAACATGTCATACAATTATTAGATACCTTCACCCACAAGGGACCCAACGGTGTGCATGTAGTGATGGTTTTTGAAGTATTGGGAGAAAACTTGTTGGGATTGATCAGGCGGTATAAACATCGTGGGATCCCCATTGTTTTTGTCAAGCAGATAGCCAAACAATTATTATCGGCACTTGACTTCTTGCATAGAAAATGTGGAGTTGTACATACTGATATTAAGCCAGAGAATGTTTTGATCGAAATAGGAGACGTTGAACAAATTGTACGCTTAGTTGAGGAAGAAGAATCTCAGTTGAAGTTGCAAAGAAAATTGCAACGAGTCAAGTCCAAAACTCATTTCTCGGCCAATAACGATCGTACAGATGTTATGAACACCCCCAAATCACCACTCAACAATAACAACTCTCCTTCGTTAGGAAGAAATGGCCGTAGATCAAGACGCCAAACATTGATCACTGGCTCACAGCCATTACCCTCACCATTGCGAACATTTAACAAGTCATTTGTCAATGTGTATGGGTTGGCTAACTCCACCGCCAATACTCCTGTAAGAACAGTGTCATATACTGGAGTTGCCAATATGATTAGCGAGCAAACTCCAGAAACTGACTCCCCAAACACCTCCGAAATCCACACCAAGAATACTTTGAATAGTTCGTTGTCTTCGATGTCAATTTCCAACACTTACCAAGACGAGTATGATCCAGCTAGTATGGCGTCATCCAACGATCCCAACGACACCAACAACTCAACCAACGATATCATCAACGAAGATGAATTAATCTCGGTCAAAATCGCAGATTTGGGAAATGCATGCTGGACCAATCACCACTTTACAGACGAGATCCAAACCAGACAGTACCGTTCCCCAGAAGTATTGTTGGGATACCATTGGGGTGCTTCCAGTGACTTGTGGTCTATTGCATGTTTGATTTTCGAATTATTGACAGGAGATTACTTGTTTGATCCTAGAGATGGCAAGACTTACACCAAGGATGACGACCACATGGCGCAGGTCATCGAATTGATCGGACCATTCCCTAGATCAATGTTAAAGGAAAGTTATTATACACGGGACTTTTTCAATTCTCGAGGCGAGCTCCATAGAATTGTAAAATTAAAGCCCTGGGGATTGAAGGAAGTGTTGGTGGAAAAGTATAAGTTTTCCGTAAACGATGCGATTGACATCGCCGATTTCTTGATGCCCATGTTAACACTTCAACCAGAATTAAGAGCGGACGCTGGAGGTATGGTCAACCATACTTGGTTGAGTGATGCCTTGGGCCTTGAAAATGTCGTTTTAGAACGTCCAGTTGGTGGTTCAGGTGAAGATATTCCTGGTTGGTCTAAAGAAATCACAAAACAGAATCAGCTGGGAAAGTATTATTATCGTCAGTAGCTCCCATTGAACTGTGAGTTATTCTTAATAGTGAGATACAAAATTGATGAAAACTCAATAGAGGTCTAAGTTTGATTAGAATAATTTCTCGATCAGTAAAATACTCTATAAAATAGTCTGCTGTCGGGCGAATCTCACCACTGGCTCTAATTGTGGAAGTACTATATGATCGGAAGTCTAGTCATTGGCTATAGCACAACAAAGTGGATTATGCACTCTTATATCATCAACATGCTGTCGAATTCCATTGTTTTACTACTAAACCCATTTTTCAGGCTTCAGCATGTGGTTTGTACTAATATCTTCTATCCACTTACATTAATATGCACATTAACCATATAACATCTCTCATTATCATATTATATATTCTTCATATTGATCAAAATGATTATTGAGAGTAGAAGGCCGAAAAGTCATAAAAAATAGTTAAAGGACGAATGATATCTTCCGCTAAATTCCTCTAACTTGTAGTAAATGAGCTCATTAACACTGTCGCTATAGGAGTAGAATAATAGCCATACTCCACCACTAGTAGTTAGTCAGCTTTGGTTTGGTTTTCGCACGACGTTTTTGAGAACTCACCATAAACCAAACTGCTCCGTCCCCTTATCCTCTCCAACACCATACACAATATGTTACAAATTGAGCAGAATAACTTGTTAATTGAGAAAACCTTGACGGAACGAATCTTTCCCGAGTCCGAGGGATCCGCTAAGTCTTTAGATCGTTTGATTACTGACTTTGACTTCACCACCTACCATATCAGTACACTCCCAGACCACAAAGAATTGATCTTGGTGTCTATATATTTAAAATGTTGGGAGGATCTTGTTAGCTACGGGGTCACCAAATACTTGGACGAAAAGTATTCGCAATTCGACGGAGTATCGATTTTGACTGGTCTGGACATTGAACAAGGATACAACTATTCGTTGGTGTTGGATGTGTCTCAGATATCCGCCAAAGACGAGGAGTACAAGTTGGGGGTCATTGAACAGTTGTCGTTCTTGAAGAGACATGCTATGGCCACTCCATTTGAAAAGGCGTTCTTGAGATACGACGAGTTGGCCCAGACTTACGCCGATAGCAACACGTACTCGGAAGAGATTCAGAGTGAATTGTTGAATGAAAAGGTGTTGGTGGTCAAGTATCGTGGGTCTGACGAGTGTATCTATATCAAGCCATCTTTTGACAGAGTTACTGTGATCTTTTCAACGGTGTTCCAAGACGAAACTGATAAGATTTTTGGAAAGGTTTTTCTTCAAGAATTCGTGGATGCAAGAAAGAGATCGGTCCAAACGGCGCCTCAGGTGTTATATTCACACAACGAGCCTCCTTTGGATATCCAAAGTGTTGTTCAGGGCAAAAGAGACGATGACAACAAGGGCTATGTCACGTTTGTCTTATTTCCTAGACATCTAGTCAAGGGAGACCGTAGAGAAAACTGTATTTCTCATATACAATTCTTTAGAAACTACTTCCATTATCATATAAAATGTTCCAAGGCATATATGCATTCAAGAATGAGATTCAGAGTCAAGGAATTCTTGAAGATATTGAATAGAGCAAAGCCGGAGAACGTTGATGGTGAGGGCAAGGCTGTGGATAATAGAAAAACTGCGAGTGGAAGGAGGTTCCAATATTGAGAGGGGAGAAGTAGCAGAGATTTTTGTGAGCATACAAGTGAACCTACAAATTGAGATGTTTAGTGAGGAGTTCGCGAGGAGTTCGCGAGGAGCTCGCAGAGCTGATTTCGCTGAGGACTTCTCTGAGCTGATTTCGCTGAGGACTTCTCTGAGCTGATTTCACGTTGTTCACTTCCGATGATTTTTCAATTTAAAGTTAACTAGATCATCAATTCACTCTCGTCGTATTATCCCTGAACAATCACAGAACCACATGGAAGCTCACCAACTAGGTCACAATCGTCTTTCACTGGAAGGAACCCACCTTACATTTGCAGCTTTTTGCCTACACCGATGTCCAAGCCACTACTGAATTGGTAGCTAAATAAAATGAATGAATTAGATAACAAGAATTTTGTTGAGTGTAGAATCTTGTAATTATCATCAGAAATCATTAAGTATTCACCGATATGATAAATTACTTCGTTAATGACTTTGTTGAGTAACTGAACAAAGTGAGGTTACTTGTAAGATCAGACAACGCTTCTTGAAATAAGTAACTGAGCGAAGCTAGCTCTGTCGCCATTGCTTCAAGTACTCCATATTATACTCGAGATTACACGTCTCATACTTGATATCTCTCTCCAATCTCTCTCGCTCTATCTCTCTCTCTATTTTTGACTACTGTTGAATACATGAAATTTATATTAGACTCGTTGAGCCATGGCTAGTACTAGCAAGTCCTAAACTATTACTAACATACTAGGACTATTACTAACATACTAAAGGTCCTTATAATACTACTAGCATCTAAAGGCCAAACTATTTACATTCTCTATTGCTTTGGTTTCTTCACTCCGTACTTTGATCTGGAGGTGGCTCTATTGGCCACACCCGCCAAATCATACACTCCTCTGACCAAATGGTACTTTACACCCGGAATATCCTGGACTCTGCCTCCTCTAACCAATACAAGATGATGCTCTTGTAAGTTGTGGCCTTCGCCCGGAATTAATGCTGAAATCACATTACCGTTGGTCAATCTGACTCTACAGCACTTTCTCAAAGCCGAGTTTGGTTTTTTAGGTTTCAAAATCATCACTCTCAATACAACACCTTTTCTGAAGGGGGCACTGTCTAAATCTGGAGCTTTGGACGAAAATGGCTTTTTTGGAAGGCCCTGTTTTCCATATTTGATTTGATTCAATGTCACGAATCTTTGTTGGTTTATGAATGGCGACACATTTCTCTGTATGGCGAGATTACTTATGGACGACATATACGAGGTCGCTGGTTTGATGAACCCGCCCAATGGTGCCAACCTGGATGTGAATAAAGATCTAAGCATACTCGTGGAGTAGAGATGGTGTAGGAGTTGGTGGTGAAAAATTTATGAAAGTATGAGAGAAAATGTCGTGGAAATTCACAAATACTGAGCGGAGCGAAATATTTGTTAATTATAAGAGATAATGAATACTGAGCGCAGCGACAGATCTAATATTAGTGGATACTTGGCGAATCTAAGCGAATATCAGTAAGAATTAGTGACTTATTGAATATTTCACTCATAGTTCTCTCTTTATTAAAAGGTTAGAGAGTTCTTTAGTGAAATGTTATATGCAGTACAATAATATCAGTGGATTCAGCTATGGAATACTCTGATCATAATTGTCTCTAACAGCTAATTTAACATCTAAACAAACTTGAAATAGCCCCAACTATATTTGATTCTATTCCCAGTAGTATTAAAGAGCATTTTCCCACAGTATTCAGTGTAGATTATGTTATCTTGTTCCAACTTTCGTTAGTCGCACGACCATAAATGGCCCTGCGCTCTAGTTATACTAGTGAGTTTGGTGAATCATGGTGATTACTCCACTGTGCTCAGTATTTATTTTACTTGACAAGTAATTAAACAGTACACTCTCATGAAAACGACAGTATTTGTCTGATTGGAATCAAGAGTATCTGTCTGTTCAGTATTATTGTCTGGTTCAATTCTACTAGTTTAATTGTAGAGTAATTGTCTGAACTCAGTCATCAGCACGACTAAGTGGTTACGCTCGGTAGTATATGCTAAAGTAAGTGTTAGTTTCCTAGGAGACGAGTGATAGCCACTAAATCGCTACGCTACTTAGTAACTTCATTCCTCGTATGTCGCACCTCCAACAATGTCGCTGAAAATTTCAACCACTTAAAACAAATCAAATTTCAATCACTATTCACACCAAACCATCCAAGATGTTTAGAACAGTTTTAAAAACAATCAGAACCCCAGCAACGCAGTTAGCCAGAGCACCGGTTGCTGCCAGAATTCCTTCTGCTTTCATACCCAAAGTGAATTTCATTCGTCAATACTCTGGTTTCCCTCCTTTGACCAGAGAACTCGCTACCGACAGAATCTTGGAATTGTTGGAAGGTTACGAAAAGGTCGATACCACCAAAGAAATCACAGAAAAATCCTCTTTCGTTCAAGATTTGGGTTTGGACAGTTTGGACGTGGTTGAGGTAGTCATGGAATTGGAACACGAATTCAATATCCAAATCCCTGACAACGAAGCTGATTCCTTGAAGACTGTAGGTCAAACTATTGATTACATTCTTTCCCAAGATGATGCCTGCTAGATTGGAGAGCCAGGTCAGACATCTCCGACATCTTAGACATCTACTTGAATATGTCAAGCTGATTTCTTTAGAGTCTGGAGATCATTAGCTTTAGAAGTCTAGTCTAGAAGTCGAGACGTCGAGAATATCTTCTAAATTTATTGTTTCTAATAGTTTTCTAAATCTAGTTCACTGGTTTCAATTACCAGAAATATTCAGAACTACAGATCATCATTAGGTGTCTGACAAGTCATAGGATCGTCTAATAGCTACTTTAAGCCTATATCACTACTTTAGAGTTAGCATATGTCCTACTTATTCGCATTCACCAACTCATATAAGAAATAGAAATCACCGAGATCTTGACTCTGTACTTATATGTAATACAAATTACGCTAATCATAGTAGAATAGATGTGGGTCCTATAAGGATAAGATATTAGTCATAGTTAAAAGATTACATAGTGTTTCTATAAAACTCGGATGTAGTGTGTTGGAGCTGAACTTTTTCTCAATCACGAGTTTGAGCTAAGAAAGACGGTGATAGTTATTATAATCCAAAATATTCATTACTTAAACTCTTTTAATTCACAGACTAAGTGTAGCAAAGTATTCGAAGAGTATTTGTTCAGTATTCTCTATTCACTGGAATCTCCACTAGTATTAAGTAAGTACTGAACCGTCATATATGGTCGTGCGAGTGACGTTCATCGAAGTAGATTATATAATCTTCAATCATGGGTGATTATTGTTGGTAATTGTAGTACATTTTAACTTTTAACTGGTAAATATTGTACTGGCGGTTATATGAGGTTATTCAAGTTGCTAATATAGTTATTAGGGGCAATTTTGGTTACTGTTCCTCTTGTTGAATCTACAGATGCTTGTCTACTGCATATAATGATAAATATAAGAATCTTCAAAAGAATACTATTTTGCAGCTTTAAATAGGGAGAGAACTAATGACTCCGCTCTTCGCTCATAGTTGTCTCGGATAATTCTTATTAAACAGATTTTATATCACTGGGTAACTAAATGGTTTATCACCCCATCCGAAGCTAGTCCTCTCAGTAATGTTAGTTTCTCACTACATAAAGTTCTGAGCGTAACGAAGCATTTGATAAGAGAAGAATTCTGTTAGTCTCAAAATTTACAAACATTTACTAATATTCACTTAATTCATTGAATCACCACTTGTATGAATTACTTCCCTGCTATCAGTGCCCAGTAACAGAGAACGAGCTCCAGGAGAGATTCCCCAATAGTATAAGAGAACGGACAAAGGTACAAATCACAAATTATCATGACGCAAATAATCCCCCAAAAATCTCTAGTATAATTTATAGACGATCTGAATAAATATATAAATATAGATATTAATAAAATATCTTATTACAAAGTTTATACATACTAAAATTACGCTTTTGTCTAGACTCGAACTAGAATTATATGCATTAAC
>Ga0065707_10082584_pt1 | contig 13572 bp, 15 predicted proteins | sample SwiRhicommuniRL3_FD_59094 | JGI IMG/M metagenome (GOLD analysis project Ga0065707, IMG submission 59094) | Switchgrass rhizosphere bacterial communities from Rose Lake, Michigan, USA - RL3 v2 (version 2) | ecosystem: Host-associated > Plants > Roots > Rhizosphere > Soil | place: East Lansing... | reverse complement strand
TGCCAATCCTCGATTGCAGGCTATGCGGAGATCGTCGGCGATCAGTTGCAGTTGCGCGGCGTGGTCGGATCCGCCGACGGCACACAGATGTATCGCGGCAACGTGCAGGGACCGGTGACTGAAGCCAGAGCACTCGGCGTGCAACTCGCCGATCGATTGCTGCAAGCGGGCGCCGGGCCTTTGCTGGCCGAACAACGCAAGGCCGCCGCACAGTGATTCCCTTCCTGGTGCCGCCGCTACGAGGCGCATCGATTCTAGTTACACGTCCGGCGCTGCAGGCTGCATCTCTGGCTGCACGCATCGAACTGCTCGGCGGCGAAGCGATCCTGCTACCTGCTATTGCAATCGAGCCGCTGGCGGCAGAAGCCGTCGTCGATCACGACCTGGCAATCTTCGTGAGCAGCAACGCCGTCGAACACGGCGCCCGCCTCATCGCCGCAAGCGCCACGACGCGCGTGGCGGCGATAGGCAAATCGACGGCAGCGGCGCTGCAAGCGTTGAACATCAAGGTAGACATCGTTCCCGAAGCGGAGTCGAACAGCGAAGCCCTGCTCGCTCATCCTGGACTCGGCCTGGCTCCCGGCTCGCGTGTATTGATCGTTCGCGGTGTCGGTGGCCGGACCTTGCTGCAGGAATCGTTCACCGCCGCGGGCATCTCGGTGCAGGTGCTGGAGGTGTACCGGCGAGTGCTGCCGGCAATCGACGCAGCCACGGTGGCCTCGCTCGAAGAGCGTTGGCGAGCCGGCGATCTCGACATCGTCACGGTGACGAGCGTCGAAACGCTGACCAATCTCGCCGCGTTGCTCGGCGATCAAGGCATGTTGCAGGACATTCCGTTGCTGATCGCGAGTCCACGCATTCGCGAAGCGGCCGCGGCAATGGGCTTGCGTGGCGACATCGTCCTGGCCAGGGGTGCCGACGATGAGTCGCTGCTGGGCGCATTGAGCTATTGGCGGACCCGCGCTCGCAGCTGCACTGGATGAAACAGGCTCGTTCCGACGCAACGAGACAGCGTCTCCTCCTGACGCTCGGACCTTCCGTAGCGGTCATCCGCAGCCCCTCATCTGGTAGCATATGCGTTGATTTTCGCCTGTTGACAGTTGCCCATGGCCGATAGGATTCCTGAAGCATCGACGCCGGTTGCTGCGTCAAGAGACGGGGCCAACCGCCGCGTTCATTCCTATAGTCGTTTGACCACGGCCATGGCGGTGCTCGGCCTTGCTACGTCGATCTATGCGTTGCTGCGGCTGGATGCCACGCGCGATCGTGTCGACCAGATCAACGATGTCGCGCGGCAGGCGCAATCGGACCGACAGGCATTGCATTCGGAACTTGCTGCTCTCGCCGAACGCGAGCGCCAGACGCAGAGCGAAACGGCGCGGCAACTCGATGCATTGAAGACCACGCCGCGGCAATTGCAGGACCTCGGCGCTGCTGTTGAAGAATTGCACGGACGCACCGAAGGACCGCAACGCGCCTGGTCACGGGCCGAAGCACTCTATCTGATGGAAATTGCGCAGCGCAGCCTGTCTTTGAACAGGGATGTCGACACCGCCATCGTCGCATTGGAATCCGCCGATTCGCGCCTGTCTTCGCTCCACGATTCCAGTCTCACAGCCACACGCCAGCAACTGGCCCGCGAAATCCAGGCGCTTCGCAGCATCAGCTTGCCCGATATCACAGGTATTGTTGCGCGTCTCGGGAGCACCGAAGAGCAGGCCGGACGAGCGCCGATCAAAGGCGTCGTCTCGGTCGAGCGCGCATCGAAGAGCCCGGCTGTGTTGCCCGAAGGATTCTTCGCGCGAGCCAAGGCAGTTGCAGCACGGGCGCTTGCGTCCCTGATTCACGTTCGCAAGGTAGACAACCAGGCGGGCACCGTCGTGACGCTCGATGAGGAACTGGTGCGGCGACAGCATCTGCAATTACTGCTGTTCACTGCGCGTACCGCCGTCGTGAGACACGATGGCGCTGCCTATCGAACTTCTCTCGCCAGTGCGCGGCAATGGCTGGGAGAGTTCTTCGATCTCGGCGATGGGATCAATCGTGCATTGCTCGCGGAAATCCAGCTGCTCGAACCGGTCAACATCGATCCGGCGCTGCCGGATATTTCCGCATCGGCCCGCCTGTTGCGGCAACTGACTCCCGCAGCCCGGACCACGTCGTGAGACGAGGCATCTACATTGCGATCGCGTTGATCGCCGGTGCGCTGCTCGCCCACTTCCTGATGACGGATCCGGGATACGTCGCGATCCGGTTTGCCGGCCGGCTGGTGGAGATGTCGGCAGTCACTTTCATCCTGGTGCTGATCGCCGCGTGGTTCCTGTTGCGCCTGCTCGCCCGGCTCTTGAATGCGCGCCGTCTATGGAGCCAGGCGCAAATCCGACGCCGCCAGGATCGAGCCCGCCGCAGTCTCGCCCGCGGCTTGCTGGAGCTCACGGAAGGTAAATGGGAAGCCGCGGAAGACACTGTCATGCGATCGGCTCGCGATGCCGAATCGCCTGCGGCTCACTATGTAGTGGCTGCGCGAGCGGCAGAGTTGCTTGGAGCAACGCAGCGCCGTGATGACATCCTGGCGCGAGCAATGGAATCCTCGCCCGAGGGGCGTACGCCTGCACTCATCATGCAAGCCGAGATGCATCTCAAGCACAAGCAATTGCAAGCTGCACAGACGGCGCTCGAACAGCTCGACGCCACCGGCCAGCAGAATGCCTATGCCTTGTTGCTGCTCGCGAGAGTGTTTCGCCAGACCGGCGATTGGGAAAAGCTGCAGGCGCTCGAACCGCGGCTGCGCAGTACGCGTGGCATCAGCACTCTCATCGCCGATGAGACCGTCACGCAGATTTATCTGGACCGGCTGAAGGCGGCTGGTGCCGCGGCCGATGCGAAATTGCTCGCCAACGCCTGGAAGCAGATGCCGAAGTCGCTGCACCAGTCGCCGGAAATCGTGATCGCTTACGCTCGGGCCGCCATGGCTTGCGACGATCACGCCGCAGCCGAATCGCAGCTGCGTACGCTGCTGGGACGCCAATGGGACGAAGCCGCCGTCGCATCGTACGGCGAGATCGAAGGCGCCGAACCGCTGATCGTCCTCGAACGCGCCGAAGCCTGGCTGCCCAAGCATGCCGAAGACGCTGCCTTGCTGCTTGCCTGCGCACGGCTGTCGATGCGGGCCGAACTCTACGGCAAGGCCCGCAGCTATCTCGAAACCAGCATCTCGATCCGGCCGCGGCTCGAAGCGTACCAGTTGCTCGCCGCGTTAATGGAGCAACTGGGCGATCGCGACCGTGCGATCAAGGCGCTCAACGATGCTTTGATCCACGCGCTGGGCCGCAAGCCCAACCTGCCGAAGATCCGGCTGCGGCGCCTCACCAATCGCCGGCATGCCGACAGGAGACGGGAGTAGCGCTACTCTCATCATGCGAGCGCGGATCACGTTGTTGCCTACCGGACAGGTTGTCCGCACCGAAGAGAATGAAACCATTCTCGACGCCGCGCTGCGCTCCGGCATCAATCTTCCGCATAGCTGCAAAGCGGGCCATTGTGCGTCGTGCCGGGCAAAGCTCATCGACGGGAACATTCGCTACCGTCGCGGCGACCGACCCTTCGGATTGATGGAGCAGGAGGAACGCGACGGCTATGCGCTGCTCTGCCAGGCGCTGCCTGCAACGGACGAGTTGTCGGTGCAGGTACGCGAGATCAAGCCGGCGCCGGAGATCCAGGTCCGCTATCTGCCTTGCCGGATCGAACGGCTGCAGCCGCTGGCTTCGGATGTAATGGCAGTGTTCCTGCGACTTCCGGCGGCCGAACTGTTTGCGTTCGCCGCGGGACAGTACGTGGATGTCATGCTGTCCGAGAACCGCCGGCGGAGTTTTTCCATCGCCAATCCACCGCACGATGCGCAGTTCCTCGAACTGCACGTGCGGCGCGTTGCCAATGGCGAGTTCACCAGCCAGCTTTTCGACACCGACAGACTCAAGACCTTGCTGCGCATCGAAGGCCCGTTGGGACAGTTCTGGTTTCGCGAAGCATCGGAGCGCCCGGCGATCCTGGTCGGCGGCGGTACCGGCTATGCGCCGCTACGCGCGATGCTGCGTCATCTGCTGGAGCGTGGCGATCGGCGGCCGTTGCATCTGTACTGGGGCGCACAGGCACGCGAAGGGTTCTATGAAGATGCGGTCATCCGTGAGTGGTGCGGCCGCTATCCCAATCTTCGCTACACGCCGGTATTGGCGGCCACTGCGGAGAACGAACATTGGACCGGGCGCAAAGGCTGGGTGCATTGCGCCGTACTGGAAGATCACGCCACGCTGCGCGATGTCGATGTCTATGCCGCCGGTCCGCCGGCGATGATCGAAGCACTGCGTACCGACTTCATCGCTCGCGGACTGCCTCCGGAGCAGCTGTTCTTCGATTCGTTCGATTTCTCGCCGGACTCGCTGCTGAAGCGGTAGTCACTCGAACTCGCCGTCCTGCACGAACATCTCTCCGAACCAGGGATGCGCAGTGCGCATGACGAACTGAAACCGGCCGTGGCCCTTGTCGATATGCGCAACCCGCGTCATGCCGGGTGGGAACAACCGTGGCAGATCGACGCGCAGCGAGCCCAAGCGGAAGAAGTAGCCGGTGCTGAGGAAATGCAGCTCTCCATCGAGTTCGCGCACATCGAGTTTCATGTGCAGCCCCGCTCCCAGCTTCTCGACCAGCGTGCCGTCGTCATCGAGCTGCTTGATCGAGCGGACGATGGTGGGGTCGTGTCCTGGGAAGCGATAGCTGCGTTCCCAGATCGTGCCGCTGCGATCCGCCAGGTCCTGGACACGCACCTCGACCGGGACACTCGTACCGACGAACGCAGTGACCGGTGTGCCGATGAGGCGGCACACATGCGCGAAACATCGACCCAACAGGCTGGCGTTCACCTGCATCGCGCCGCGATAGAAGGTCGGAGTGATATGAGAATGAGCCGCAAAGCGCTCGCGCACCGCCAACGGCAATCGCAGCCAGGCCGCATCGCCGAGCAGCCGGTGGAAATCCGGGATCCGTCCCAGCTCAGCGGTGGACTCGACAACGACCCGTCGAACCCGGCACTCTCCGTGCATCGTGCGTTCCATGACTCGCTCCCATCAACCAACCATCTTCGCTACCCGGGCTCCCATGCGCATCAGCTTCAACAGCGTGGGCCGCGGCATCGCGCGGACCTGGTCGTACCAGGAGGACAGTTCTTCGAGGAACTCGAGCATGGTGGCCACGCGCTCCTTCACTTCGGCCGGCGTCTCGGTATCCTGTTTCGCTTCGGCTGCGCAGTCGCGCAGCATCGCCAGGGTGGGATCGATCTCGCGACGCTTGCGGCCATCGACGATGGTGGTGAGCACCTCCCAGATGTCTTTCTTGGCCTGGAAATAGTCGCGTCGATCGCCGAGCACGTGCGTAATGTTGACGAGATCCCAGCTCTGCAGCTCCTTGAGACTGACACTGACATTGGAGCGCGCGACTTCCAGCGTAGTCACGATGTCGTCTGCGGTCAGCGGCGCCGGAGACAGGAACAACAACGCATGGATCTGCGCGACCGTTCGGCTGATGCCCCAGCGGCCAGCCATCTCTCCCCAATGAAGAATGCAGCGCTGCATGAGGGGTGTGAGTTGCATGGTGGCTCCGCTATGGCGTTCAGCTGGGATGTGGGCAGTACGTTTAAAACAGTTATTTCTGTAATGTCTGAAATGTAAGGAATACCAGGATGAAAGTCAACTGGTGGCGAATCTCCTCTGCAGTCAAGGGGTTGGGTTGATGGCCCAGCGCTCGCACATTTCCATCGTCGGCTGCGGTTACGTCGGCAAGCGGCTGGCCCTGCGACTGATGGAGCATTACGACGTGACCGCCACGGTGCGTTCCCAGGAACGGGTCGCCGAATTGCAGCGCGCAGGAATCTCAGCGGTGACTCTCGATCTCGATCGCCTGAGGACGAGCGCGCGCGTGCCTGAAAAACTGGAGCAGGCGGCGATCTTCTATCTCGCCCCGCCACCCCGCAAAGGCGAAAGCGACCTGCGGCTGGATCGGTTTTTTCAGATCGCGACCGTGCCGCCGCGCGCCTTCATCTATCTCAGCACTACCGGTGTGTATGGCGATACCAAAGGCGCCTGCGTGGATGAAAGCGTGCCGGTGCGGCCCATGACCGATCGAGCCCATCGGCGCGTGAGCGCAGAAGAAATGACGCGCGTGTGGTGCACCGAACGTCATGTTCGCCGCGTTGTGCTGCGTGTGCCGGGCATTTACGGACCGGGCCGCTTGCCGATCGACCGACTGCGGCAGGGAGAACCGACCGTTCGCGACGCCGAAGCAGGCGTCACCAACCGCATTCACGTCGATGACCTGGTCACTGCCTGCGTGGCAGCGTTGACCAACACCGAGGCACGCGGCGTCTACAACGTCACCGACGGCAACTCCTATACATCGACTCAGTTCCTGGACCGGGTCGCGACGCTGGCCAATCTACCGCCGGCACCGCGGGTATCCATGGATGAAGCCCAGCTCACCTTCTCGCCCGAGCGGCTGTCGTTCCTCAACGAATCGCGCCAGGTCAGCAACGAGCGCATGCTCAGAAACCTGGGAGTGCAGCTGAAATATGCGGATGTAGACGAGGGTATCAGGCAGAGCTTGCGCGAAGAAGCCAAGGCGGCAAGCCGGTGAGCTAGTCAACTGGTCAACTGATCAGAAGAGAATCTGTGCCTGTGACCAGTTGACTAGCGACCGGTTGAGCGTTTCTCAGCTCGGCTGACTCTTCTTGCTGCCCAGCCACCTGGTGATGGGCTGCCATTGCTCCCAGTCCGGCTTCGCCAGGTATTCGGGAAGCTCGAACACGCCCATGCCGCGCTGATAGGCACGCAAATAGTTGGTCGACTGCCGCAGGGCACTGAGATACGGCACTTTGAGCTTGCCGAGATACTGGTCCAGTTCGTCGAACATCAGCGTGTTCTCGCGAACCCGGTTGGCGATCACTGCCAGGCGTGCCTGCTCGCGCTGTACCTTGCCCAGCTCCAGCAGTTCGCCCAGAAAGTGCGCCGAGGCTTTCAAGTCGATAGGCGAAGGCAGCACCGGGACCACGATGGTTTCGGCGCGCCGGACCAGTTCATTCATTTCAGCGCCGTGGGTACGAGCGGGCGCATCGATGACCAGCACTTCCGTATCGCGGGCCGCACTGCGCAGCCCCTCGTCGTAGGCGGGAATGCCGCTGATTTTCGGCAGATCGTCCGGTCGCATGGCGAGCCAATCGAGACTGCTGCGCTGGGGATCGTAGTCCGCCAGGGTCACCTTGTAGCCTTCACCGGCAAAGTAACTCGCGATATTGGTGGCGATCGTGCTCTTGCCGCAGCCGCCTTTCGCGTTCATTACCATCACATGGCGCATGCAATCCTCGCTGGGCTTATGGGGGTTATGCTCGAGGCGCCCGGTAACTTATGATGGCGCGATATAAATGTCACGCGGACAATGTCCCGGCACATCTCAACCGGGGGACTGCAACTTGGCCTTCTCCAATCCGCCGCCCGCTGCCATCGATGCTCTACTGCGCCAGGCACGCACCATTGCGATCGTGGGCCTCTCCGACAATCCGCGGCGACCGAGCTACGAGGCGGCAGCCACGCTGACCGACTTCGGCTATCGGATCATTCCGGTAAACCCCGCTCTCGCCGTCTGGGAAGGCGTTCGCGCCGTGCCCGATCTGGATCACGTCGCCGAAGTGTTGGGGCCCGGCGAACGGCTCGACATAGTCGATGTGTTTCGTCCTTCCGACCAGGTCGCCGGCATCGTCGATGTCTGCATTCGCCTGCAACTGCCGGCGTTGTGGCTGCAACTCGATGTGGTCGACGAGGCGGCCGCCGAGCGGGCAGTCGCTGCCGGCATGACGGTCGTGATGAATCGCTGCATCAAAAGAGAACGCCTGCGAATCGGATGACGTACTATTATTCGCATCGAAGCAAGCCAAGCGTCACGAGGCGACATGAACAAACAACCTGTTCGCGGTATCGATGCTGAACCGGTGACCGAAGCAAGCATTGCCGACTACCTGCAACTGAATCCCGACTTCTTCGAACGCCACACGACCCTGCTGACCAAGCTGAAGCTGCCCCACGCCCGCGGCGCCGCTGCGGTCTCGCTGGTCGAACGCCAAGTGCTCATGCTTCGCGACAAGAACGACAAGCTCGAAGCGCGCCTGCGGGAGTTGATCGAAGTCGCCCGCGCCAACGACGGGTTGGCAGCGAAGATTCATCGCCTGGCCCGGGCCATGATCCGCACGCACGACGCTCCGTCGTTCTTCGATTCATTGGAGACCTCGCTGCGCGAAGACTTCGGCGCGTCCGAGTGGCTGATGCTGATGTCGCCCGCCGCCGGCTCGGGCTTCGACCAGCTCACCAATCGCCACCTGCGCATCGTGGAGCCGGGTGCGCCGGAATTGAAAATGTTCGAAACGCTGTTCGAGAGCGGCCGGCCCCGCTGCGGCCAGATTCGCGACAGCCAGCGCGACTACCTGTTCGGCGTCGGAACGATCGAGATCGGCTCCGCGGCGCTGGTGCCTTTGCATCCGCGGCCGACGTCGGGATTACTCGCCATCGGCAGCCCCGACGTCGAACGCTTCCACCCCGCGATGAGCACCGACTTCCTGGCGCGGATCGGCGAACTGGTCAGCGAAGCCGCCGCGTCGCTCTGACGCAGCCAGGGCGGAGCCGGCCAGTCTCGTGAACGACTCGGCGCTGAGCTGGCTTCCGCGTTTCTACGCTCACCTGTCATCGGAGCGCCGACTCTCGGCTCATACCGACGTCAACTATCGTCGCGACCTGCAGCTGCTCGTCGGCTATTGCGATCGCTCCGGCATCGACGACTGGCAGCGGCTCGACGGCCAGCATGTGCGCTCGTTCGCCGCCGCGGAATTTCGTCGCGGACAATCGGCCCGGAGCATTCAACGGCGCCTGTCCGCTCTGCGAAGCTTCTTCAACTACCTCATGCGCGAGCAGCAGCTGAAAATGAATCCCGCCGTCGGGATTCAGGCGCCCAAGCCGAAGCGACGCCTGCCCGCGACCATCGATACCGACCAGATGAGTCACCTGCTGAATTTCCGCACCGACGAGCGGCTCAGCGTGCGCGACAAGGCGATGATGGAGCTGTTCTATTCGTCCGGCCTGCGCCTGGCCGAACTGGTAGCGCTCAACCTCGAAGATCTCGACCTGCGCGACCAGACTGTGCGGCTGCTCGGTAAAGGGAACAAGACGCGCATCGTGCCGGTCGGCCGCTTCGCCGTCACCGCGTTGAACGCGTGGACCGCCGATCGGGCCAAGGTTGCGAAGACCGAGGAGCGGGCGGTTTTCGTCGGCAGGAACGGCCGCCGCCTGGGCGCCCGGGCGGTCCAGTTGCGCATTGCCGGCTGGGGTCGCAGCCAGGGAATGGGGGTGCAGATCCATCCGCACCTGTTCCGTCACTCGTTCGCCACCCACCTGCTGGAATCGAGTCAAGATTTGCGCGGAGTGCAGGAATTGCTCGGGCACGCCAATATTTCGACCACGCAGGTCTATACCCACCTTGATTTCCAGCACCTCGCCAAGATCTACGATGCGACTCATCCGCGTGCCAGAATCAAGTATTCACGGGTGGCTCCCACCGCGGCTGCGACTCGACCACCTGGGCGAAGCGGCCGTGCCATCGTCAAAAAGTAGTTCTCCCAGCGCTCATGGAACAGTTTCACGGCACGACCATCGTCTCGGTGCGTCGCAACGGCATCGTCGCCATCGGCGGCGACGGGCAGGTCTCGCTCGGCAACACCGTCATGAAGGGCAACGCACGCAAGGTGCGCCGCCTGTACGACGGTAAAGTGCTGGCAGGGTTTGCGGGCGGCACCGCGGATGCCTTCACGCTGTTCGAGAGGTTCGAAGCAAAACTCCAGCAGTACGGCAATCTCACCCGCGCCGCCATCGAACTGGCGAAAGACTGGCGCAGCGACCGCAGCTTGCGCCGCCTGGAGGCTCTGCTGTGCGTGGCCGACAACAAGTCCTCGTTCATCATTTCGGGCAACGGGGACGTCATCGAACCCGAAGACGACCTGATGGCCATCGGTTCGGGCGGCTCCTACGCACTCGCCGCGGCTCGCGCCTTGATGCAGAACACCGACCTGGATGCACGCAACATCGTCGAGAAGGCGCTGAACATCGCCGCGGACATCTGCATCTACACCAATCGCAATCTCACGATCGAGGAGTTGCAGGCGTAATGGACCGGTTCTCAATTCAGGTTGCATCATGTCCTCAATGACTCCCAGAGAAATCGTCCAGGAACTGGACAAGCACATCGTCGGCCAGGCTGCTGCGAAACGAGCAGTGGCCATTGCGCTGCGCAATCGCTGGCGCCGCATGCAGGTGGAAGAACATCTGCGCGCGGAGATCACGCCCAAGAACATCCTGATGATCGGACCCACCGGTGTCGGCAAGACCGAGATTGCCCGGCGGCTGGCGAAGCTGGCGCGTGCCCCGTTCGTCAAAGTCGAAGCGACCAAGTTCACCGAGGTGGGCTATGTCGGCCGCGAAGTCGACTCGATCATCAAGGACCTGATGGACGTCGCCGTGAAAGTCACGCGCGAAGAAGAGATCGAGCGAGTACGGCATCGCGCCGTAGATGCAGCAGAGGAGCGAGTGCTGGATGCTCTCCTGCCACGGCCGCGCCAGATGGGATTCACTTCCGAGCCGGAACCGAATCCCCGCGATGCCGACACGCGCCAGAAATTCAGGAAAATGTTCCGCGAAGGCCAGCTCGACGATCGGGAGATCGAAATCGAGCTGCGCGCCGTTCCGATGGGTGTGGAGATCATGGCGCCCGCCGGCATGGAAGACCTGACGCAGCAATTGCAGGGCATGTTCTCGAACCTCGGCGGCAATCGCACGCGCCAGCGCAAAGTCAAAGTCCCCGAAGCTTTTAAGCTGCTGACCGACGAGGAAGCAGCCAAGATGATCAACGAGGAAGAACTGAAGCTGCGCGCCCTGCGCAATGCCGAACAGAACGGCATCGTCTTCATCGACGAAATAGACAAGATCGCGCGGCGCCAGGAAACGCAAGGTGCCGACGTGTCACGCGAAGGCGTGCAGCGCGACCTGCTGCCGCTGGTCGAAGGCAGCACGGTGAGCACCAAGCACGGCATGGTGAAAACGGATCACATCCTGTTCATCGCGTCCGGCGCGTTCCACATGTCGAAGCCCTCGGACCTGATCCCGGAATTGCAGGGCCGCTTTCCGATCCGCGTGGAACTGGACGCGCTCAAGGTCGAAGATTTCATCCGCATCCTCACCGAGCCGAATGCCTCGCTGTGCGCTCAGTATCGAGCACTGCTGCAGACTGAAGGCGTCGACCTGACCTTCGATACGAGCGGCGTGCGCCGCATCGCCGAGGTCGCGTTTCAAGTGAACGAGCGCACCGAGAACATCGGCGCACGACGCCTGCATACCGTGCTCGAACGGCTGCTCGAAACCATTTCCTATGAAGCTGCAGACAAGAACGGCGTCAGCGTGACGGTCGACGCGGCATACGTAGACCAGCACCTGGGCGCACTGGTGAAGGACGAAGACCTGACGCGCTATATCCTATAAATCGTGCCGCATCCCACCGCCATCAAGCTGCGCCGCAAGTCGCGCGTGCTCGAAGTCGCCTTCGATGACGGCGCTGTCTTCGAATTGCCATTCGAGTACCTGCGTGTCTATTCGCCTTCCGCCGAAGTGAAAGGGCATGGCCCGGGCCAGGAAACGCTGCAGATCGGCAAGCATGAAGTGCAGATCAGCAAGGTCGAGCCGGTGGGAAACTATGCGGTGCGGCTGGTATTCGACGATGGGCACGACACCGGGTTATACACCTGGGCGTACCTGCATGAGTTGGGCAGCGAGCGAGCGGCGAAGTGGCAGAACTATCTCGACCGCCTGAAGGACCTGAGCATTCCGTACCCGACGCCGGCGCCGCTCAAGCGTCCGCCGCTGATGAAATAGACGCAGACATTCGTCGGGGACATGCTCCTTACGCTTCGCTTCAGGAGCCAGTCCCCTGCGGCACCAGCATATTCGCATCGCGCGCCAGCACCCACTTGCCGTTCTCCTTCTTCAGCACCGACAACGTGTGACCGGCTCGGGTCATGGTCTTGGCTGCACCCGGCGGCGTGACGACGACCTTGAGCCTGGTCCACATGAAGGCCCAGTCGCCGACCACTTTGATCTCCTGGATGTCGCTGGTGCCGTCGATCTTGGGACCGTCCTGGCCAGACTGCTGCTTCGCAGCCGCGGCGAACTCCGCTTTGCGCATGGGCTCGCGACCGGGCAACAGGAACACCACGTCATCCGCCATCAAGGACAACACGGTGGCCACGTCACCCGACTTGGTGGCGCTCATCCAGGTCGCGATCACTTGACGGATTTCCTGCTCGTCGCTCATGGCTGCGGCTCCACAACGTAACGGATATCGAGGTCACGAACCTCGGACTGAAATTCCTCGAGCGTCAGCATATCGACACACTGCTTCGCACCGCTGCATCGTAGCTGACCGCGTGCAAGTTTACGGGCCAGCACGATGGAGGCAATGCAGGGAATCATCGGACCGGCGCCGCTGCCGGCGATCAGGAACCAGCGCAAGCGATGCGGCTTGCCATGCGTATCGAGACCGTCGATATGGACATGCATGCCGCCGAGATCCGATCCGAAACGCGACAGCGGATCGCTCAGCCGCTTCAACATGGCTGCCGCAAACACCCAATCGCTCACGATGCCGGCGCGGCTGATCCACGACATCGCCCACACGCTGAACTGCATCGCCCGCAACTCCAGTGCAGCCGAAAACCTCACGGACCCGGCGACTGCATACCGGTCCGGAAACAACTGCAGGTCCGGGATATCGCAGTTGGCGAACCAGCGCGTGCCCAAGGTCGGATAGCGGACCGGATGCAGGTCCTGCCAACCATGAACGTCGCGCCACTGCCCTCCCCGCCAGCCGCGAAATCGCTTGCCGCAGTAAGACAGCGTCGACTCGATCGTCGACAGTCCACGCGGTGCACGGCTGCCAGGAGTAATGCCTATATCGATCGCATCGATCCGCCCGAAGCGGCTGCGATAACGATCGACGATCGCCGCCGACACTGCCGGCACCGTGCTCGCACCGCTGACGACCAGCACGCCTTTGCTGCTGGCTTCCTCGTCGAGCGCACCGATGCCGAGAACGAACTCGCGATTGTCGGCGAGATCGATGTAGTTCACCCCGGCTGCGATGCAGGCGCGAGCCACGCCATAAGTGCGATCGTCGAACGGACCGGCAGTGTGAATCAGCAGGTTGGCATGCAATGCGACGATCCGGGCAGCGAAGTCCGGCGCATCGGCATCGAGCGCCAGGGCTGAAAGCCGGGCCAATGTGCCCGCAGCCACTTGCCCAACGGCCAGCTGCGATACCAGTTGTTCCGCCTGTTCCAGGCGGCGGCCGGCAACGATGAGCTGCAATCCCGGCTCCCGCGCCAGCCAGCGTACGATCCGGCTGCCGAACTGGCCGTACCCGCCGAGAATCACAATCCGATAG
>Ga0065707_10001077_pt1 | contig 13582 bp, 10 predicted proteins | sample SwiRhicommuniRL3_FD_59094 | JGI IMG/M metagenome (GOLD analysis project Ga0065707, IMG submission 59094) | Switchgrass rhizosphere bacterial communities from Rose Lake, Michigan, USA - RL3 v2 (version 2) | ecosystem: Host-associated > Plants > Roots > Rhizosphere > Soil | place: East Lansing... | reverse complement strand
GGAGAGACGGCGGGAGTCTGGGACCGGCTGCCTCGGGAAGTGCAGGAGCAGATCCTCGATAAAAAAATCCGCTTCTTTGCCATCGACGCGCACGAGGTGGCCCGCGCCACCGGCATGGGGGGCCGCATCAATACCATCATGCAGACCTGCTTCTTCGCCATCTCCGGCGTCCTTCCGAAGGAGGAGGCCATCGCGCAGATCAAGAAGTCGATCGAGAAGACCTACGCGAAGCGCGGCACCGAGATCGTCAAGAGAAATTTCGAGGCCGTGGACCAGTCCCTGGCGAACCTCCACGAGATCCAGGTTCCGGGCGCCGCCAGCTCCAGCCTGCGAAAGCCGCCGATGGTCTCCGACCAGGCGCCCGATTTCGTGACGCGGGTGACGGCTGTTCTGATGGCCGGGAAGGGAGACCTGCTTCCCGTGAGCGCCTTCCCGGTGGACGGCACCTGGCCGGTGGGGACGGCGAAATGGGAAAAGCGCAACCTCGCCCTGGAAATCCCGGTCTGGGACATGAAGGTCTGCATCCAGTGCAACCAGTGCGCCCTGTCCTGCCCGCACGCCGCGATCCGCGCCAAGGTCTACGATCCTCCGCTCCTCGCCGGCGCTCCGGGCTCCTTCAAGTCGACGCCCTATCGCGGGAAGGAATTCGAAGGGATGTCCTACACGCTGCAGGTAGCCCCCGAGGATTGCACCGGGTGCAACCTGTGCGTGGCGGTCTGTCCCGCCAAGGACCGGACGAACCCGCGGCACAAGGCGATCAACATGACGCCGCAAGCGCCACTGCGCGAGGCCGAGCGCGAAAACTACGAATTCTTCCTGGCGCTGCCCGAGATCGATCGAACTCATCTGGAGCGGGTGGATCACAAGATCTCCCAATTCCTGGAGCCGCTGTTCGAATATTCCGGAGCCTGCTCCGGCTGCGGGGAAACGCCCTACCTCAAGCTCCTCACCCAGCTTTTCGGTGATCGCACGATCATCGCCAATGCCACCGGGTGCTCCTCGATCTACGGCGGAAACCTCCCCACCACGCCTTACACCGTCAACCGCGAAGGGCGCGGCCCCGCCTGGTCGAATTCCCTGTTCGAGGACAACGCCGAATTCGGGCTGGGCCTGCGGCTCGGGGTGGATAGCCACGCCGAGCACGCACGCGCGCTGCTGAAGGCCCTGGGCGGCTCGCTGGGAGACACACTCGTGCAGGCGCTGCTCGAAGCGGATCAGTCCGGCGAGTCGGGGATCCTCGCGCAGCGCGATCGGGTCCTGCAATTGCGCCAGCGCTTGACGGAGATCCCCTCGCCCGAGGCGCGCCGCCTGGAAACTCTTTCCGACTACCTGGTGAAGAAGAGCGTCTGGCTGGTCGGCGGAGACGGGTGGGCCTACGACATCGGCTTCGGAGGTCTGGATCACGTCCTTTCCAGCCGCCGGAATCTCAACATCCTGATCCTGGACACGGAGGTCTATTCCAACACCGGAGGCCAGCAATCGAAAGCCACGCCCCTGGGCGCATCAGCCAAGTTTGCCGCCGCGGGAAAGGAATCGGGCAAGAAGGATCTGGGGCTGCTGGCCACTAGCTACGGCCACGTCTACGTGGCCCAGGTCGCCTTCGGCGCCAAGATGAGCCAGACGGTCCAGACATTTCTCGAGGCCGAGGCCTACCCCGGCCCGTCCCTGATCATCGCCTACAGCCACTGCATCGCCCATGGCTACGACATGGCGCAAGGGGCCTCGCAGCAGAAGCTGGCGGTGGACTCGGGCGTCTGGCCCCTGTACCGATTCGATCCGAATCGCCTGGCAAAAGGAGAGCCTCCGCTGCACCTCGATTCGGGAGCTCCCACGGCAAAAGTTGCCGACTATATGCGCAACGAGTCGCGCTTTCGCATGATCGAGAGGACCGATCCGGCGCGCTTCCGCAGTTTTCTGAAGCGCGCCCAGGAGGCGGCGCACAAGCGCTATGCGGTCTACAAACAGCTCGCCGGCATCACCGTGCCGCGGGTCGAGGTCGAGGAAGAGGAAACCGGACCGGCTCCCACGGAAGGGTGAGGGAGAAAAGCCATGGACCTGACCACAACCTATCTGGGGCGAACGCTGCCGCACCCGTTCATGCCCGGCGCCTCTCCGCTGGCGGACGAGATTGACACCGTCCGGCGGCTGGAGGACGCAGGCGCCGCCGCCATCGTCCTGCGATCGCTGTTCGAGGAGCAGATCACCCGCGAGCAGATGGCGGCCGTATTCCAGCAGGAGGTGCACGGCGAGTCTTTCGCGGAAGCGATGAGCTTCTTTCCCAACCCCGACGCGTTCGTCCTGGGGCCGGAGGAGTACCTGCGGCACCTGAGTCGAGTGAAGGAATCGGTCGGCATCCCCGTCTTCGCATCCCTGAACGGCACCACCGCGGGAGGCTGGCTCGACTACGCCCGGCAGATGGAACAGGCGGGCGCCGATGCACTGGAGCTGAACGTCTTCCACATCCCTACGGAGCTGGAGATTCCCGGAGCGACGCTCGAGCATGAGACTCTGGCCATGGTGCGGGAAGTGAAGAAAGGTCTGCGCATCCCGGTCGCCGTGAAGCTCTCTCCCTTTTTCACTGCCTTCGCCCACTTCGCCCGTGAGCTGGACCTGGCCGGCGCCGACGGCCTGGTCCTGTTCAACCGCTTCTACGAGCCTGACATCAACGTGGTGGATCTGGAGGTGAGGCGCGAGTTGCACCTCTCCAGCCCTTCCGAGCTGTCGCTGCGGCTGCGGTGGCTGGCGATCCTCTCGGGGCGGGTAAAGGCGTCTTTGGCGGTCACCGGCGGCGTACACACTGCCCTGGACGCGGTGAAATCGATCATGGCCGGCGCCCATGCTGTCCAGATGGTCTCGGCGCTCATTCAGAATGGCCCCGGGCACCTGCGCCAGGTGATGGACGATTTGGCGACCTGGATGGAAGAAAACGAATGGAGCTCTCTCTCCGAGATGCGCGGCAACATGAGCCTGTTACGCGTGCCCGACCCGAAAATGTACGAGCGCGCCAACTACATGTGGATGCTCCAGGGCTGGGAGAGCCCGTGAAAAGGACATGTTTGTGTCTTGCCTTGGCAGCCCTGCTCGCCGGTTGCGCGCACGTGGGCCCCAAGACCATTCCCGCTGATCGTTTCGACTACAGCGAGGCCATAGCCGACTCGTGGAAGCAGCAGACGCTGCTGAACATCGTCAAGCTGCGCTACATGGACCTGCCGGTGTTTGTGGAAGTGTCGTCGATCGTCGCCGGCTATTCCATGCAAACCGGTGTCAGTGTCAACGGCGTCCTTTCTTCGTCAAAGGCGATCCAGGGCAATTACTTGGCGGCGGGGGGGCAGGCCATCTTCACCGACCGTCCCACCATCACCTACGTGCCGATGACCGGGGAGAAGTTCCTGAGCGGACTCATTACACCGATCGATCCGAAGAACATCTTTTCCATGCTCCAGTCGGGGTACGCGGCGGACTTCGTCCTGGGCCTGACCGTCGAGTCGCTGAACGGCGTGCGCAATCGCTCGACCCTGGGTGGCACGGTGCGGGATGCGGACCCCGAGTTCATGCGCGCGCTCCAATTGCTGCGCGAAGTGCAGGCTGCGGGCGCCTTTGGGTTGCGCGTCGAGGAGGACAAGGCCAAGGGCTCAACGGGGGTGTTGTTCTTCCGGCGTGACGACATGCCCGCCGACATCGCGGAAAAGGCGGCGGAAGTGCGGAAGCTGCTCAAGCTGCCGGCGGACCAGCAGAAATTCGTGCTCACCTATTCGCCGGTGCGCGGGGCGGACAACGAGCTGGCCGTAAGCAGTCGATCCTTACTGCAAATCATGGGGGCCTTCGCCAGTTATCTGGACGTGCCGGAAGAGCACCTGCAAAACCACAGCGCGCTGCCGGCGTTCGAACACGAAGCCTCGGAAAGCCGGCAGGGCCCAGTGCGGATCCACAGTGGCAAGGAGAAGCCGGTGACCGCGTTTGCCGCTGTGAGCTACCGCGATCACTGGTTCTGGATCGATGATGGCGACTTGCTGACCAAGCGGGCGCTTACCGCCGTCATGTTCTTTTTCACGCTCACAGACAGCGGGGCCAGCGAGAAGCTGCCCGTGGTCACCATACCGGCCCAATAAGAATCAACTCAGGTTATAATCCGCGCTTCCCTCCTCTCGAGTAACGCAGCAGATCAACTGAAAATCCTAAGGGAGACGATGATTCCATGAATAAGTACATCACCGAGTTGATCGGGACCTTTTTCCTCGTCCTCACCATCGGATGCAGCGTCCTCGCGGGGGGCCCCCACGTCGTTCCCCCGCTGGCCATTGGCGCTGTGTTGATGGTGATGGTGTTCGCCGGCGGCCACGTCTCAGGAGCGCACTACAATCCCGCAGTGACCTTGGCTGTCTTCCTGCGCGGGCGCTGCCCCGCAGGGGATGTTGTGCCTTACATGGCCAGCCAAATTGTCGGGGCGGGCCTGGCAGCCGGTGCGGTCAAGTTCCTAACCGGCGGGGCTCAATCAGCCCCGTTCATTCCTGCCACGGGTCCCGCTCTCGTCGCCGAGTTTCTGTTCACCTTTGCGCTGGCCTACGTTGTCCTGAATGTGGCGACTTCCAAGGCCACCTCGGGCAACTCGTTCTACGGACTGGCCATCGGCATGACGGTGATGAGCGGAGCGTTCGCCGTGGGGACCATTTCCGGCGGCGCCTTCAACCCTGCCGTCGCCGTGGGAATCTGCGTGATGGGGCTGGTCTCCTGGTCCAGCATCTGGATCTTCCTGGTGGCCAATTTCGCCGCAGCCGCCGCAGCGGCCCTGACCTTCAAGACCCTGAACCCCAAGGACAAATAGCAAGGATAGAACCTTCACCTACGACGGCGACGTGCGGGAAGCCGAGCCATTGGGTGAGTGAGCTTGAAACGCATCTTCACCGAACGATCGCGGCAGGATGCAAAGTGGAGGGCGGGTGGTGGGAGTGGCGGTGCAGCGGGTCCAGGAGGCCCGTGTCCCGCTCCACCGCGGATGGGTGCGGCGGAGCGGAACCCGGTAATTCAGGAAGAACGATTTCCTAGAACCTCCAGCCCAGATCCAGGCGGTAGCTCCAGAAATCAGTTGTACCGGCGTTGCCTCCAAAATCCTGCCAGTTGTCGTTTGCTCCGACCCTCAGGAAGAAGCTCTCCTTCGGCTCGAACCGAACTCCGAGTCCGAAACCGTAGGACCACCCGCTCTCTTCAGCCGTTGGCTGGTACCCGCTGCAGACGGTGCCGTACCAGGGGTCAAACCAGCAAAAACCCTGTGGGGGTCCGACCGGAATGTTGGAATCAATCCAGGTCCAGCCCACACCACCCGAAATGTACGGCGTGAAGGTCTTGGGCATGAAATAGTAGGTGAGATTCACCGTGCTCGAGGAGGCATCATACGTCCCGGAGGCGGTGTAGTCGGGCTGCGGGATGACGTCGGCGCTGGCGAAGGTCGCTTTGTAGTTCGCGCTCATCCAGGCAAACTCGAAATCGAGGTTCAGCTTCTCATTGAAGTTGTATCCGAATCCGAACCCCCAGCCCAAATCGTCGTTGAGATCGATGCTCGAGCCGCCATCGAACTCAACATCATATCCGGGGAAGTAGCGCACGGGAATCGTGAATTCCCAGGTTTGCGCCCGGTTGCTGTTCTTCATTTCGGCCCTAAGCATCGAACTGTCCGCTGCGATCCCGGCCATCGTTCCAAGGACCAACAGCAAGATCATTGCCCATTGCACTCTCTGACGCATGACTCCTCCTGAGTTTTGCCGTTTGTTCCTCGGCAGATCGGTACTCACGACACCCCGCGTGGACGTGCATCCTACTCTATGGCAAGGGCAGGCACAAGGCCTTCCCAGGATAGCCGGACTCGCCTCATCAGGTGAGGCCTCAAACGCTGAGCTTTGGTAAAAGTTTCAAGAAGAATCCTTTTCCGGGCGCTCCCTTCAGCAACAAGTGATGAAGGCGACGCAGGCACTCCCGCCGCAATCGGCGCTGGATTGGCAGCGGGCGCCGCATCCGCACTTGCAATAGCCGAGTCGCCCGGGCTTTGTCGCCAGGAATACCGCCGGCGATTCGGAGGCGGAGCAAGCATCCACGACCGGAGTCAACAAGACATGCGCTGAATCAAAATCGCCGCCGCATGGAATCGGTGACCCACCGTGCACCTCGGTCTGCTTCGCCACCGTTCCATCGGTCCGGGGAGCCAGGGACGGCATCCACACCAGCACCAATGCCAAGACTGAGAGGAAAACCACGAGAGCCAGGATTCTTGGACGAGTCATGTCTACCTCCATGAATCGAGTCGGTTCGTTCAGGCTTCGCAATGGTGAATTTCGAACCAGACCAATACACTCACATTCTGGGGATGTCAAGTCGCCGCCCGACCGAGCTCCGGGAGGGCCCGGGCTCGCCCCCGGCCGGCGGCGAATCGCGCAGAAGGCTGCTCGCATTGCGATGCTCCCTTCGTTTGGGTATCCTTCCGGCGTCTCAACTAGCTCAGAATGCACGCTTACCGACAGGACCATTCACCCACGAGCGCCGGAGCGGTTTCCCGCCCCCCGTTCGGGATCGAGCACCCGGAACCTGACCGCCAACCCGAGGAGGAACGCCTGATGATGAAGTCGGTTGCAAGGTGCGGTGCCACCATGGCGATCGCCCTCACCCTTACCGCTCCGGCCATGGGGGCCTCCCCCACGAGTCGCGCCGACAAGACGGCCAAGAACATGCTCAAGATGGAGGATGCCTTGAAGCAGGGCGAAGCTAAGCTGGATTCCATCATCGCGTCGCTCAACTCGCTCTCCTCGGCACAGGGTAGCGACCTGGTGTCCCGCTACACCAAATACAGCAAGCAGGTGGAGGAGATGAATTCGACCGCCAAGAAGGTCAAGAGCAAGGCGGAGAAAGCCAAGGCCCAGCGCGAGGAATACCTCAAGGCCTGGAAGAAGGAATCAGGCAAGATCCAGAATGAGCAGCTGAAACAGGCCTCGGAATCCCGGCGGGCCGAGCTGGAGCCGCTCATCAAGCAAATCTCCGAGGGCCTGACCTCCGCCAGCGAGAACTTCACCCCGCTTCTCCAGAACCTGAACGATTTGAACTTGTTCCTCGGTAACGACCTTTCCGCCCACGGATTGACCACGGCTCAGGACCTGATTTCCCAGTGCAACAAGTCGACGGAAATCGTGAAGCAGGATGTGGAAAAGGCGAACGAGGGGCTGCGCAACCTGGCCGCGGCCATCACACCGGGAGGCACGGCGAAATAATCAATACGGGGAGGAGTAAGCCTCTCTTGCGCAGAGGCAAACTGACCTGCGTGCAATCCTTTAAACCGAACTCAGGGTGTTGAATCGGAAAAGGAGGTCCGGATGCTCTCCAAGATGGTGAACCGTTGGTGGGTGGTGCTGCTGCGGGGGATTTGTGCCATTCTTTTCGGGGTTTTCGCGCTGACCCGTCCTGGACTGTCCCTGTGGACTCTCATCCTCGTCTACGGGATCCTCGCTTTCGCCGATGGGGCCGCCGGGATGGCTCTCGGCTTCGGTGGGAAGCTGGATGGAAAGCCCTGGTGGGGGATGATTATGCTGGGATTCCTGGGGATCGTGGCGGGACTGGCCGCATTTCTATGGCCGGGGGTCACCGCGGTCGTGCTGCTGATCATGATTGCTTCGTGGGCCATCGTGCGCGGCCTGTTCGAGATCGTCGCCGCCATCAAGCTGCGCAAAGTCATGGAGGGAGAGTGGGTGTTGGCGCTCTCCGGAGCTGTCTCGATTCTCTTCGGCTTCCTCCTGCTGCGAAATCCCGCCGCGGGAGCCCTGGCCGTGGTCATGATCATCGGAATCTACATGCTCATCTTTGGCGCGGCCGCAGTGGTCTTTTCGTTCCGGCTGAAAGGACTGAAGGATCGCCTGTCGCCCGCCGCCTAGGCGGCGCGCCTGGGCGGATCCCAAGAACAGTCACCAACCACTTTGTCCTTTCCCCTCGGAGGACTCCCATGACGTGCCGCAGGCCTGCCTCGAAACGCACCGCTCTCGGGTGGCTCGCAGGGCTGCTCTTGATCGCCTCTGCCTGCTTCCCGGGCGCCTTCGCCCAGCCGGCGGACCCGCTTCCCTCCTGGAACGATGGTCCGGTCAAGCAGGCCGTCCTCAAGTTCGTCCGGGAAGTCACCACCACGGGGGCGCCGACTTTCGTTCCGGTACCGCAGCGCATCGCAACCTTCGACAACGACGGCACGCTCTGGGTGGAGCAGCCGATGTACACGCAGCTGGCCTTCGCCCTGGATCGGATCAAGGTCATGGCGCCGAAGCACCCGGAATGGAAGACCCAGGAGCCCTTCAAGTCGGTGCTCGACGGAAACCTCAAGGGGGTGATGGCCGGTGGAGAAAAGGCGGTCTTCGAGATCATCGCAACCACGCATTCCGGGATGACCACCGCAGTCTTCGCGAAGGAGGTCACGGACTGGCTCGCGACCGCCAAGCATCCCCGCTTTCACCGTCTTTACACCGAGCTCATCTATCAGCCGATGGTCGAGCTGCTCATCTACCTGCGCGCCAACGGATTCAAGACCTTCATCGTTTCCGGAGGCGGCATCGATTTCATGCGCCCCTGGACGGAGAAGGCCTACGGAATCCCCCCGGAGCAGGTCGTGGGATCGGTCGGGGAAACGAAGCTCGAGGTCCAGAACGGCAAGCCCGTGCTGCTGAAGCTTCCGAAGATCGACCTGGTGGACAACGCGGCGGGAAAGCCCGTAGGGATCGAGCGCTTCATCGGACGGCGCCCGATTCTGGCGTTCGGCAACTCGGACGGAGACCAGCAGATGCTCGAATGGACGGCGGCCGGATCGGGGGCGAGCTTCATGGGCCTCGTGCACCATACCGACGCCGAGCGGGAGTATGCCTACGATCGCAAGTCTCCCATCGGGACTCTCAACAAGGTGTGGGATGAAGCCATTGCAAGGGGTTGGAGCGTCGTGGACATGAAAAAAGACTGGAAGGTGATATTCCCCCCGGAGCCACGGAACTGAGGGACACCCGTCGCGCGCTGGACTCGCGAAGAGTGGGTTGTTGTCAAATCTTGTAAAATCACGCCCGGGCCTCTTGTCGCGCGGTTCAGTCCCTTCTATCATCCTGGGCAGTCGGATCCCTAAATGCGGCCGGATGCCGGCCGACTTCCCCTCTGGAGGTGAATCGTGAAAAAGTTCCTCGCAATCGGTTCGATGGCGCTGTTGTGCGCCGCAGTCGCTGTCGGCACCACGGCTTTCGCTGGCGGCGGAGAAGACTGCCACGCCAACAAGGCGGATGGGGCGAGCGCTTCGGCCAAGCACGAATGCAACATGACGGCCGAGGAGTGCGCCGCGGAAATGCAGAAGAACATGGCCACGCGCGGCTGGCTGGGTATTACCATGGACAAGAGCGATCCGGCGTCCATGACCATCACCAAAGTCTATCCCTCCAGTCCGGCGGAGCAGGCAGGTTTCCACACCGGGGACAAGATCGTCTCCATCAACGGCGTCCAGGTGAGCGACAAGAACGAGGAGAAGCTCCACGGGATGCTGAAGAAGGCCAAGATTGGAGAGCAGGTGACCTACGTCGTGCAGCGTGGCTCGGAGGACGTGACCTTGAAGGCCACCCTGGCGCAGATCCCGCAGGATGTGCTGGCTCAGAGCGTCGACGAGCACATGAAAGCCGATCACGCGGTGGCAAAGAACTAACCGACAGCGTTCCTCAATCGACACGGCCGGAGGAAGTTTCTCCGGCCGTTTTTTTTCGCCTTCTCTGCGGCACGCGCCGTGGCTTCGGATTCCAAAACCATCGGAAGGGGCCGTGCGACTTGTGCGAAGCTTCCCAAGGCGCTATCCTCCCCAGCACGCAGAACATCCGGCACGCTTCTGAGGCCCCTCGCGCAAGGAGACGCACATGAAGTACGCATTCCGATGGCTCGTGAGTCTTTCGATGCTGACATTGCTCCCGGCCGCCGCCATGGCGCAGACCGGTGGCACGGCTCCCGTCGTCAAGATCGAAATCGCCCGCACCATCCAGGCAGTGAACTACAAGCCGAAGCAGAGTGCCAAGGTTGATTTGGTCGGCACCGAGCTGATGCACCAGGCCAAGGGCCAGGCCAGAGTCGACGTCGACGCGAATGGCGCGAAGATCGAAGCATCATTCGACAAAATGGAATCTCCCACCAAGTTCGGGCCCTATCTCACCTACGTCCTCTGGGCCATCACGCCGGAGGGGCGAACCAGCAATCTGGGCGAATTGAAGCTGGACAAGGACAAGGCCAGTGTCAGTACCACGACCCGCTTCCAGTCCTTCGGCCTGATCGTGACGGCCGAGCCTTACTATGCCGTCGCATTCCCCAGCGAGGCGGCGGTGCTGCAGAATTCGCTGGACAAAGATCTGCAGAAGCAGGCCGAGCCAATCCAGGCCCAGGCGGAGCTTTTCCGACGCGGACAGTATTCGTATCTAAAGGCTCCGACGATAGACCCCAAAGCAAAGATACCCAACGACCTGTACCAGGCGCGCAATGCGGCCGCGGTGGCCCTGGAGGCGAAGGCAGACCAGTTCGCACCGGAAAGCTGGGCCAAAGCGAAGCAGCTTCTGGACCAGGCCGAGGCTTACCAGCTGAGCAAGAAGGGGAAGGAAAAGGATCAGGTCGCGGGAATCGCGCGGCGAGCGGTCCAGGCGGCCGCCGATTCACGCATGATTGCGACGCAGCGCGCCGACCAGGCGCGGCTCGAGGCCGATAAGAAGGCGGCGGCGGAGCGCGAGGCGCAAGTCATGGCCGAGGCACAGGCCGAAAAAAAGGCGGCTGCGGAGCGCGAAGCCCAGGCCGTCTCAGCCGCCGAGAAAGCGGAAGCGGCCAGAAGCGCGGCGCTGGCCGGCGAGCAGCAGGCAAAAGCGCAAGCCGCGACCGCCAGTCAAGAAGCTGCCAAGGCCGCCGAAGCCGCCACGACGGCGGATGCGGCCAGAAGCGCGGCTCTGGCCCAGGAGCAGGAGGCGAAGGCACAGGCCGCCGCCGCCACCCAGTCGGCCTCGGAGCTGCGGGCCAACCTGCTGGCGCAGTTCAACAAACTCCTCCCCACCAAAGACTCACCGCGCGGCCTCGTCGTCAACCTTGGAGGAGTGAACTTCCCCAGTGGCAAGGCCGATCTGAGCGTGAACGCCAAGGAAAGACTGTCGCGCTTTTCGGGCTTGGTCGCCGCCCATCCAGGATTGAAGTTCCAGGTCGAGGGCCACACTGACAACATTGGAGAAACCACGCTCAACCAGAAACTCTCCCAGACCCGTGCCGAAGCCGTGCGGGACTATCTCGTCCAGCAGGGGGTCCCCTCCGAGTCGATCACGGCCGAAGGGCTTGGAGATGCCGATCCGGTCGCCAGCAACAATACCAGCGAAGGTCGTGCCCAGAACCGCCGGGTCGAGATCATCGTTTCCGGGGATGTGATCGGCACACACCTGGGCAAGTGATCGGGCCGATTCGGCGTTCGAGCTTGCTGTGGGATTCCTTTGCACTTCCTACGGCGATGAGTGGCGCTGAGTGGGAGGTTGAGGAGGGGGAGACCGTCGTCAGTCGGAGCGGCCCCCGGCGACTTTCCGTCGGGTGGTCTCCCGATCCTCCATGGCGACGTAGTCGCGCGCGGCGGGGCCGAGGTAAATCTGCCGCGGGCGGGCAATTTTGGTCTCCGGGTCTCGCAGCATCTCCTCCCACTGCGCCATCCAGCCGGCGGTGCGCGGAATGGCGAACAGGCTCGGGAACAGATCCAGCGGAAAGCCCATGCTCTGATAGATGAGGCCGGAGTAGAAGTCCACGTTCGGATACAGCCGGCGGCTGACGAAATACTCGTCCTCCAGCGCGATGCGCTCCAGCTCCAGGGCGATGTCCAGCAGCGAGTTTCTCCCCATCTCGGCGAACACCTGATCGGCCATCTCCTTGATGATCCGCGCCCGGGGATCGTAGTTCTTGTAGACCCGGTGTCCGAATCCCATCAGGCGCCGCTCCCCCGCCTTCACCCGCTTGATGAACTCCGGAACACGGGTCAGTGATCCGATCTCCCGGAGCATGCGGATGACCATTTCATTGGCTCCGCCGTGCAGCGGTCCGTACAGAGCCGCCGTGGCCGCCGCCACCGCCGAGTAGGGATCCACCTGGGACGATCCCACGCTTCGCATGGCGCTGGTGGAGCAGTTCTGCTCGTGATCGGCGTGCAGAATGAAGAGCACATCCAGGGCCCGCTCCAGTACCGGCGTCGGGCGGTACTGCAGCTCCGTCAGCTTGAACATCATGTTGAGAAAGTTGCCGGTATAAGAAAGCTCGTTGTCGGGATAGGCGTAGGGCCTCCCGATGCTGTAGCGGTATGCGAAAGCGGCCAGGGTGGGCATCTTGGCGATGAGCCGCACCGACTGCCATCGGCGGGATTCCGGATTGTTGATGTCCTTGGCATCGGCGTAGAACGTGGACAGCGCGCCGACCGTGGAGACCAGCATGCCCATGGGATGGGCATCGTGCCAGAACCCCTCCATGAATTTCTTGATGTTCTCGTGGAGCAGCGTGTGGGTGGTGATCTGGTGCACCCACGCCTCCTGCTGCGAGCGCGTGGGCAGCTCCCCGTTCAGGATCAGGTAGGCCACTTCAAGATAGTTGCTCTTTTCCGCGAGCTGCTCGATCGGATAGCCGCGATAATTCAGGATTCCTTTGTCGCCGTCAATGTAAGTGATGGAGCTCTTGCACGCGGCGGTATTGGTGAACGCCGGATCGTAGGTCATCAGCCCGAAGTCGTCCTGCGTGGTCTTGATCTGCCGCAGATCCATCGCACGGATGGTGCCGTGCTCGATGGGAACCTCGTACTGCTTCCCGGTCCGATTGTCGGTGATGGTCAGAGTTTCTTTGGGCATGATCCCGATCCCGCGAGGCGACGCGAAAGTCTAGCATTCCGTGAAAGTTCGCACAAGCCGCCGAATCCCGTCACGCGACGCACACCCGGTTTCTGCCGGACTCCTTGGCGCGGTACAGCGCGGCGTCGGCAGCCGCCACCAGGGACTCCAAGGTCGCGCCGTGCGTCGGAAAGACCGACACGCCCAGCGAAACGGTCAACCGCACGGTGACGGAGCTGCCGTTCTCGTCGGTGCGGGTAAAGGGGTGCGCCGCCACGGCCGAGCGAACCCTGTGTGCGGCCTGGGCGCCTCCGGCCAGGTCGATCTCCGACAGATAGGCGAGAAATTCCTCGCCGCCGTATCGGGCCGAGACATCGGTGCTCCGCAAGCCCTCACGAATCAGGCCGCCGACTTCCGAGAGCACATGGCTTCCCATGAGGTGCCCGTAGCCGTCGTTGACCTGCTTGAATCGATCCAGGTCCATCATGAGAACCGCCATCGGCAGACCATACTTCCCACAGCGCTTCAATTCCGTCTCCATGGCCACATAGAGAAATTCCTTGGTGAGCAGCCCCGTGAGCTGGTCGTAGGCGATACGGTTATGGACTTCCTGGTGGAACCGCGCGTCCAGATCATCCTGAAGGACGAATTTCAGGACGGTATCGCCCAGGCGGATTTTGTCCCCCTCACGCAGATCGGCGCTGGACACCCGCTCGCCATTGACCAGC
>Ga0065707_10082582_pt1 | contig 13588 bp, 16 predicted proteins | sample SwiRhicommuniRL3_FD_59094 | JGI IMG/M metagenome (GOLD analysis project Ga0065707, IMG submission 59094) | Switchgrass rhizosphere bacterial communities from Rose Lake, Michigan, USA - RL3 v2 (version 2) | ecosystem: Host-associated > Plants > Roots > Rhizosphere > Soil | place: East Lansing... | reverse complement strand
AACAGAGCGGGCAGGATCCGACTGCGTTGGAGACTTGCCGTGGAGAACGGTATCTCCGAGTTCTGCATGGAATGGGTCGAGAGCGACGGACCCAGCGTCGAGCCGCCGACGCGCCGGGGCTTCGGCGTGCGTGTCATCCAGCGCTTGCTTGCCGGTGCCATAGCGGGAAGCGTGGAATTCGATTTCGATCCTCAAGGCCTGCGCTTCGCGGTCCGTGCTCCGTTCGAACGCGATTCGAAGCGGGATCCCGCAGCCAGAATTTACCAGCGCACGGGTCTTCGCAGCAGCTGAGTTGACGCAGTCGTATGACCAGATCACCCGGTCATCAGAAATGGCCCGACCACCAGGTTCGCGAGAAGCATCTGCGACAACGGATGCAGGTGAGTGTCGATGGTGAAATCATTGCCGACTCAAAAGATATCATCCGAGTCGATGAGGATGGCAGTCCGTCGCGCTTCTACTTTCCGCGAGCCGACGTCCGCATGGACAGTTGACGCGTACCGATACCAGCACTGACTGTCCATTCAAGGGCCGTGCTCATTACTTCGCCGTAAACGCAGGACGCAAACGCTTCGAGGATGCGGTGTGGAGCTATGAAGCGCCCTTTGAAGCGCATTCGGCACTGCAGAATCGGCTGGCGTTCTACGACGACAAGATTCCGGAACTCGAGGTCAGACCTGCAGCGCATTGACCGCGACGGTCTCGGCCGGCTGTTCGTCTAACACACTGCCTGCCAACCGCTAGGCAGTGGCTATGCGTTCACGTCTATGATCATCATAAGTCCACCGCCACCGTTCGTCTCGGTATTATTGTTCGTGGTGTGGTGGCCGATGTGACAGTGAATGAGCCACTTCCCAGCTTGCTGCGCTGTCCAGATCACATCGTACCGTTGTCCCGGACCTACGTTGATGGTGTCGGTGTCGAAGCGCGCTGCTGGGGGCAGCGTGTTGCCATCGCGGGCGACCACCTTGAACGGTCCACCATGAATATGCATCGGATGAATGAATCCATTGCTGGATCCGATGAAGCGCACTTTCAGCGTCTCGCCCACTTTCATCTGGATCGTGTCCGTCGCCGGGTAGGCTTTGCCATTGATCGTGAAATAGTTGGGCAGACCGCCGTCCATCGGCATGGCGGGATACGTCAAGCCTTCGCGGAGCAGCCATTCCTGCAGCATCAGCGTGTACTCGTGATCCGCAGCTAGCGAGGCATCCGGCTGCGCGGGATCGATGATCATCGCGCCATACAAGCCCAGCGCTTGCTGACGATCGACGTGATCATGCGAATGATAGAAGTAGGTCCCGGACTGCGCAGCGGTGAACTCGTAGCGATACAAGCTACCGTGCTCGATCGGCTGTTGCGTGATCATCGCCGGCCCATCCATGACGTTCGGCAGAATCAGGCCATGCCAATGTACCGTCGTGCTCTCAGGCAAATGGTTGCGGACATTGATACGTACGCGATCACCCTGCGTGAAATGCAACCTCGGTCCGGGAATCTGACCGTTGAATGCATACGCATCGACGGTGACGCCAGGCAGTATCGTCCAGCGGATCACTGACGTGTCGAGATCGAAGACCTTGACGCCATTCTCGATGCGTGATTCAAGCTCGCGATCGCCTCGCACGGGCAGATCGAATGTCTCGACAACATCGCGCGGCTCGACGGCCGCCATGTCGATCATCGCATCGGCCGGCGTATCCCGATCCATGATCATTCCCGGCGGCATGATCGCACCGCCCACTTGCCGTGCCGAGAGCCGCAGGTTCACCCAGTTCGCCGGTGCCAGCATGCCGATCGTCAGCGCGATGAAGGACACACCACCGAGCGCCACGAGTTGCGGAACCGTGGCGTCGCTTTTCATCTCGTGATGGGCAGGTGTCTCTTGTTTTGCCGCAAAACACCCACTCGAGGTCCGGTCTGTCATCAATCCGTGTTTGAGTTGCTTGGCCACCATCCATACGTTGGAGGGATAGGCGGTAACGAAGCCGGCGATGACGCCAAACGACATGACGCCCCAAAAAAGCAGCTCTCCCGGCTCCATCGCGCGCATGTCACGCCCCATCATCAAAAAGCTATGACGGGCGCCATGCCCGCCATCATGAAATTCATGCTGATGAATTCGGGGAGAAAGCTCCTGCGCACGTTCTCGAAATAGGAGCCGCCCATCATGGACTTCATGAACAGCGACTGGAAGATGAAGAGACCGAACGCGAAGCCTGCCAGATACTCGACGATGAGATCGATCCACATGGGCAATCCGAGCGCCGCGGTCACCGCGGCGGCGAGAATGATCCCGGTCGCATCCCCGGCGACGCAGTGAATCGTCGAGCCGATGCCCTGCTTCCACAATGGCTCGACGAATCGCTCGTGTTCCCCGGGCCGCGGCTCCTTGTCAGCCAGTACATAGAGCAACCAACCGATCGGTCCCATGTACAGCGTGACCAGGATGAAGCCCCACTTCATCACCACCGGTTCGGGGTTGTTTCGATACTGGTCCCAGGCGACGTACGCGGTGGATGCCGCGGCAAGTGCAAACCAGCCCGCCAGAAAGTAATCAATCGGCTGAATCAGCATCCCGCTTCAACACGGGCCGCCCGCCGTGAGTTCCCCTCTTTTCGGCGTCAGGAAGCGGCGATCTTCAGGGCAAGTTTTCCCAGATGGTGCCGATCGACATTCCGATGCGCCTGTGCCGCCTGATCGAGAGGATATGTATTGGTTACGACTGTGAACGGCCCCGCTTCGATCAAACGATTGAGTCGCTCAAACAGATCGGGTGTCGCGCGGCCATCGTAGGCATATAACTTCACACCGGCCGGGGCTTTCGGTTCAGGTTCGACACCTTTTGGATGAGCGAGACGTGCGCCATCGCGAAGGGCACTCAGTGCACCTTCGAGTCCGTCGCCGCTCGCTGTGACCAGTGCCGCATCGATGCCGTCGGCAGCAAACGCTCGTGCAGCGGCAGCCACATCGCCTCCATGTCCGTCGACAACAGCATCAGCACCCAACCGACGGCCGAGCGCTACGCCATCTTGGCCCGATGCCACGGCGAGAACGCGTGCGCCCATTCGCTTCGCGAACTGGACGGCAAGGTGACCGATGCCACCGCTTGCGCCGAAAATGACGATGCTGTCGCCGGGCCGCAGCTGCAGAAGCTCCAGGCCGCAAAGTGCCGTGACTGCATCGGCCGGCATGGCGCCCGCTGCTTCCAAGCTGATTCCCTTAGGCAGCGGCGCGACGTCATCCGCCTTTATCGCCGTGTATTCCGCGTAAAATCCGTCTTTCGCGCTGAGGGCGTTGTACCCATACACCCGGTCGCCCTCCCGAAATCTGCTCACACCTGCGCCCACTGCTGCGATCGTGCCAGCTCCGTCCGCACCGAGAACATACGGGAAATGAGATTTCGCATTGGTCATTGCCGCAAACTTACCTTCCCGCACCCACGGATCCCAGACTCCCACACCAGCCGTGTCCACGCGGACCAGCACCTCATCGGACTCGATGTTCGGGATGGACAACGTATGGAGCGTCAGCTCATTGGGACCGCCAAAGCGATCGATGGCGGCGGCCTTCATCGTGCTGGTATTCATCGATCTTTCTCCTCGTCTACGTTGCGATTTCTTGAATCGCAATATGCATTGGTCGCCCTCCGCGAGCGAACAGCTGACTCGACGGCCCTTCATTTCGGCGCCAACGCACTATCAAGCGGCAGAGCGCTCAGAACTTTTGCAACGCACGTCATGGGCATGAGTTCCGTCCCGAGACAATGACTACTCAGGGTGACGCCAGCACCGCCGTATGCACGCGACAAGCCGCATGATGGAGCCCGATACTTAGACACGCGACAAGCTCTCCGATTTGCGTAGCGCAGCGGGCAGTCACGCCGCAGCCCAAAGGCTTGGGTACACTGCGCTCGTGTGCTCACGACTAAATGAGCCGCGCCGATCTTCGCCCAGCAGCGCCAGGTAGTCTCGCGTGCGCATGTGTACCAAATGCACGCGATCGCCCAGCTCGAAATAGAGGTCTGGTTCTTTCGCGAGTTCGTCGTCCCAGATACTCTCTATGCCATAGGCCGGTCCCAGCGGTGGAGCAGCGCCGAGCACACAGTCATCGAATACTTCATCGAGCTCTTCGCGGGTCGCCAATCCGACGGGCGCCTGCAGCTGCTGTTTCAGCGCGCCCAAGTTGAGATGACGATCGGCCCGAGTCACCGCGAGCACGTATTTTCCATCCGCATTCAGCAGCACCCCTTTTGCAACCCGCTTCGGCGTAATTTTAGTCGCCTGGGCGGAATCGAGGCTGTTGACCAGGGACTCATGTGACACCACTTCGTGCGCTACGTGATGTCGATCCAGGAAGTCCTCTGCGATCGTCGTACGGGCCATGGCAGTCCTCCTGCATGATGTGGAAACACGAACGGGGCGCGTTGCTCCTCGAGGGCTCGAACAGCGCGATTCTTCCGTCAATTTCGCTCACCCTGTCGTGAGGGTTGGGACGCCAACCGCATCTTCGGAGCTGTACGAACCCGCACAAGCCAGCGTCATCGGCGAACAGACTTCAATTGATCGAGGCCTGGCTCGGTCCCAAGAGATTTTTTTCGAGGCTGGTAAGAGCCGGTCGCGACTTCACGGAAGAACTGGGCCAGCGTGCGAGGTTCACGACGCAGAATCGCTGTGAGGGTGAGCGCGTTGCCAACCAGACCGATACGGTCATAGTGTTCGAACATCGCGCGCATCGGAGCATGACCTCGCGCCGCCCGAACCGGATCGATCCGCTCCGCACGTATTGGTTGGCCGAGAATCTTCGTAAGAAGTTCCGCGACGGCTTCGCTGTCGTGCACACCTTCAGCGCACAGCTCATAAGTGCCGCCGACGAGGCGGTCATCGGTCAGGGCCATTGCGGCGACCTCGGCGACGTCACGATAGTCGACCCGACTGAAGCGGGTTTTGGTTGACCAAGGTTCGGCCAGCACACGGCTCTGCATGACTTGCTGCCAGCTCACGAGATAGTTCTGGAAGAAGCGGGCAGGATGGAGGAACACGTAGTCGAGGCCGCTGTCGAGAATCGCTTCCTCGACCCTCGCTTTGGCGGAATGATTTGCCAGATCGGTTAAGACTGGGTGAATCACCGAGGAGAAAACAATTCGGCGCACACCGGCGCTCCGCGCCGCATCTACCATCGCCACACCGTGTTCCGCCTCACGCTCAATGAAGGCGGGACCGATGTAGAACAGGCGTGCGACGCCTTGCAACGCCTTGTCAATGCTGGCGCGATCAGTGAGATCGCCAATCGCGACTTCGGCAGCACCCGCGCGGCGGACGACGTCGGTCTGTTGAGGATGGCGGATGAGGGCACGCACGTGCGCCCCCCGCTGAACGAGCGCTGGAATCACCAGCCCGGCATTGGGACCCGCGGCACCGACCGCGAGCATTGTCTCGGACATATGAGTCTCTCCTTGGCTTTTCAGTGACATTCTCGACCACTGCACCTGCGCCCGCTGTCACCGTCGTGAACGCACCCTGATCGAGCCGTTGCGATTGTGCACGTCATCCAATGATGTCGGGCGAGCGGTGATGACGCGCGACCGTCAGCGAAGTCGCGGTGTTGATCAAATCTGGCCCCTGAGTCACCGAACAGAGCCCCAGGCGGCCGGAGAAGCGAGCATAGCCGTCGGCCATTGCAACGGCTTTCTGCTCGTGCCGCACATGGACGAGTCTGCGGCCACGACGCTCCGCGAACTCGACCATTAGATCCATGTTGCCGTCGCCCATCAGGCCGAAGAGTGGACCGTCGGCCGCGGCTGACACCGCTTGTGCTACTGCTTCATAGACCTTTTGCATCGGCCGGTCTCCGTTCAAGGATAACTTTCAAGCATCGCTCTCAATCGAACGATGTGGCGCCGCGTGAGTTCCTTGGCGACCGAGGACGATCCGCGCACCGAGCCGGAACGTGTCGTTAACGCTTCAACCTTCCGCCGAAGTCGAAGCTGACTGGCCTTGCGAAGGCTAATTCAGTAGAGCGAGCGTGAGCAGTATCAATGCCAGCAGATACAGCCCAGCGCTGGCGGCGTGCGAGTATTCCCAGTGACGGCGCAGCTGCTCCCAGTTCCCCGGCAAAATAGTCCAGTTCCGTGGAGTGCGATTCGCCGGAAAGGTGAACACGAAAAACAGGATCAGACTGGTTCATTCATGTATCTGGATAGGGATCCCGCGGTCCGTTCGGAAAGCGATCGGCGACGAGATTCAATCTGATGTCGTGCTCGAGCAGGGCTTTGAGGCCAGCGAGCGTCCAAGTGAATCCTTGAGTGGAGGTCGTCGCATATTTGACCAGCGCATCCCCCTCACCAGTGAAGCCCGACTCAGTGATGCTAACGAACGTCGTATCGGATGACTGTGGCGCAAACTTCCAGTCGACGGAGGTGAGACCGGCGTAGCCTTGCCACTCGATGAGGATGCGCCGGTGCGGCTCGATGACTTTGGGCGTCACGGTAGTGGCGGAGTCGTACATTTCCCACTCCCATCTAGTCTGTTTGCCGACCTCGAGCAGCCCGCTACTCTTCGTAAACCAAAATTTGGTCGTAATGTCAGGGTCTATGAACGCCGTGAATACTTGCGCAGCCGGCCTGCGGATGAGCATTCCGGTCTTTGCCACGGGAACTTCATTGAGTTGCAGGCTCTTCATGTTGCTGCTCCTGGAGGGTGCGCTCGAATTGGAACGACGACGGACTGAGAACGAATGTTCCCTGAAGAAATGCATGTCGCGACACACCGCTCAGGCGCGGAGCGTACGTGATATGGGTATATCGGTTGGAAACGTGACAGTCGCCGCCAGCAGGAGGTAGTTCGGAAAAACCGGCGCTCGTTCTGCTGCACGGATGGCCGCATTCACGGGCCACCTATCTCCCTGTGATGCACAAACTAGCCGAAGATTTCTTTGTTCTGGCCTTCGACCTTCCAGGCATCGGCGCTTCGCGCGGCCTGCCCCATTCCGCAGCGAAATCCGTACTCGCGGATCTGCTACTCACAGCGGCTGAGAGTGTCGGTGCGCACTCGATTGTGGTCGCCGGTCTGGACGTGGGCGGCATGATCGCCTTCGCAGCGGCACGAGATCATGGTCCTCGAGTTGTCGCGGCGATCGTGATGAACACCGTCATCCCCAGTATTGATCCATGGGCCGACCTGATCGCAGATCCGCATATATGGCTATTTGACCGGCTTCGTGCTCGCCAGCCTGTTGTCGGTAATGTCTTTCTACGTGGCCCGCACCACGCTGGTATGGACCCCTAGCATCGAATGGCACTAAGTTAAGGCTCAGCATCCGGAACGGAATGAGCGAAGGGATTGAAAGAGAAGAAGGTTGGCCTGGATTGGTAGGATGTTTGTTACCACACAAGCGTCCGACCGGGTCCAAAACCAACCTTCATGAGTCACTTTAACCGCCGATCTGCTGCTCGACAACAACGTCAGCTCGCCAAGCACGTCAAGAAAGTCGATGCCAACCATTTCTTCAACCTGCTGACCAGCCCGCAACTGTTGGATCTGGTGGAAGTGCACTTGCCGGAGCATCGGGAACGGAAATTTCCACCGACAGTGGCGCTGGCGATGTTCCTGGGGCAAGTGATGAGTGCGGATGGTTCCTGTCAGAACGCGGTGGATGAGGCGATGGTGACGCGTCTGCTCAACGGCATGGAGGCAGGCAGCGCGAACACCAGCGGCTACTGCCAGGCGCGGGGGCGCTTGCCCAAGGCGATGCTCAGCACGCTGGCGCGAGGGAGCGCCACGTTGTTGAGCGAGCACACCCCGCAAGGCTGGTTGTGGCGAGGGCGGCACGTGAAGCTGGTGGATGGGACGACGGCCTCGATGAGGGATACGCCGCAGAACCAAGCCTGCTTTCCCCAGCCTGGGCAGCAACAAGCGGGCGCAGGATTTCCGCTGGCGCGCCTGGTGGGCGTGATTTCGCTCTCCCATGGAGCGGTGCTGGAGGTGGCGATGGGCGCCTACCAAGGCAAAGGCAGCGGCGAACACGGTCTGTTTCGCGGGCTGCAAGAGAGTTTTGTCGCCGGCGATGTGATGTTGGCGGATGGGTATTTCTGCAGCTACTTTTTGATCGCCCAGATGCAACGGCGCGGGGTGGATGTGCTGTTTGAGCAGCACGGGGCACGCATCACCGATTTTCGCTGCGGCAAGATACTCGGCACACGGGACCATCGGGTGAATTGGTGTAAGTCGCCGCGCCCCGAGTGGATGAGCGTAGATGAGTATCACGGATATCCGGATGAGATCACGGTGCGCGAGGTGAAGGTTGGCAAGAAAGTGCTGGTCACGACGTTGCTGAATCCACGCCACACGTCGAAGGGCGAGTTGGGACGGTTGTTCTGGCAGCGCTGGAATGTCGAGCTGGATCTTCGCAACCTCAAAAGCACCCTCGGCATGGAAAGCTTCAGCTGCAAAACACCGGCAATGGTCGAGAAGGAATTGTGGGTGTATGTGTTGGCGTACAACCTGATTCGCCTGCTGATGGCCGAAGCGGCCAGCCAAGCCGAGGTATTGCCGCGCCAGATGAGCTTCAAACATACGTTGCAGATCTGGGTGGCATGGAGTCAACGACAATTTCTCGCAGAATCCCCAGAGGACATGGCCCACTTGTTTGCGCTGATCGCGCAAATACGCGTTGGCAACCGACCTCGCAGGGTCGAACCGCGGATGATCAAACGCAGACCCAAGCCTTATACGTACCTGGGTGCTCCGCGCTGGAAAGTCAGGCTGCGCATCAGAAAACGTGGTCATGCTAAGAAGCTACGGGCTTAACTTAGTGCCATTCACCCCTAGCATCCCCATCGCTCTCTCCGTTCTGGCGATCGCACAAATGGGCGTACACCTGGTCTTCTTCCTTCACATGACCTCGGGCCGCGATAATGTCAACAACCTGATGGCGCTTTGCGTTCGGCCTGCTGATCGTCATGCTGCTGGTCTTCGGTTCGCTGTGGATCATGGCTCATCTCAATCACCATGCCCCGTCGATGGATGAGATCATGCGTGTGCAGAGATAGAACGGGGGATCTCGGGTGCGTCCGAAGGCAGATCGACAAAGAAGCACAGAAAATCGGCACCTGATGGATAGCAAAGACGGTCGATGTCGAATTGCCGCTCAGTAGCCGACATTGCCTGCTATTGACTGGCGGCCTCTGCATCCACGAGTTCAGGCTCGCGCTTAACGGCGGGCCGGCGGATTTCCTGTCGCAGAGTCGGCCGGCGCTTGCGCTGATCCGTCCTGATGCGTACCCAGCGTCCGCTCGATATCGAGCGCAGCATGCCCTCGATGACACGCACATCTGCAAGCCCCTCCTTGCCTGACGCCTCGGGGTCACGGTCGTGCAGAATGCAGTCCGAGAAGTACAGCAGTTCGGGCGCAAACTGGTCGCTCTTGGCGAACTTCTTCTTGCGCTCGCGCTCGCCGACCTTCATCTGATATGCGAGTCCTTCCGCATACTCGTAAGCAGGATCAAGCGTCAAGGTGCCCCGCGTGCCTGCAATCGTATAAGTGGAGCGGTCCGCGGCACCGAAGCTGCAGGTAAAGGTCGCCAGCCGTTCGTCCTTGAAGCGCATGACCGCACATACGGTTTCATCGACTGCGCGAAAACGCCGGTCGGCGCTGCGGGTGGCTGTCGCCCAGACTTCGACCGGATCCTCGGCGAGGCAATAGCGTGCGGCGTTGATGCAGTAAACACCGATGTCATACAGCGGTCCGCCGCCCGCTCGCGCTGGATTCAGTCGGATATTCCGGTCGCTGACCTGCATCGAGAAATCCGAGCTGAAGAACCGCAGCTCACCCAATTTGCCGGTACGCGCGAGCTGCGCAGCTTCCAGGTTCGCTCGTTCGAAGTGCAGCCTATATGCGATCATCAGTTTGACATTCGCCTTGCCGGTGGCGCGGATCATTTCTTTACATTCACGCGCCGTCACTGCCATTGGCTTTTCACAGAGTACATGGAGGCCGGCACGTGCTGCTCGAACGGTGTACTCCTTGTGCATATCGTTGGGCAGAGCGATGTAGACAGCGTCGATCTCGCCACTCGCAAACAGCGCATCGACTTCCTCGTAGCCGCAGAGTCGTTGCACGTCATAGCGGCGACCAAGCTGCTTCAGTTTCTTTTCCTCACCGGAGACAAGCGCTGCCAGGATGCTGTTACGTTTGGCGTGCTTGAAAGCGGGCAACACGGCGGCCTGAGCGATGTGACCTAGACCGATCACAGCGTAACGAACCGCTTCTCCATGAGAAGTGCTGGTACGGGCGCGGGATGGTCGGCGTGGCATGACACTCCCCAGTGGAGACCTTGTGTCATCTAGAACTGCGAAACAAATGCATAGTTCCGAGCAAGCGCTTGCACATTCGCGGACCAGCTTACGTGCGATATGCACGATCCCTGATGACCACCGGAGCCACGACGCTGCAGCCAAATAACGGACCTATGACGGCTCTCCTGAATCTATCGAACGAGCGCCGAGGCGGGTGGCGGCTCCAGGGCACTTCCCGTTTCGGACGTATGCGCCATCATGAGTACTGCGCCGGCATGTCCGCAGTTGTCACATATCAGGTTGCCTAAACGGTCAAGTTGGCCTGCCGTCAAATTTTCCCCATCGAAATCGCGCTGATGTCCACAGGCCGCACAGGTCACCTTCACGATGGATATGGCCGAAGACGAGTGCACACTCATAACTTCCTCCATTCTGTAGGTTCGTGCTGGCAGCAATTTTGCAATTTCTGGCCATGGTTCGCAACAGAGGCGGCGCTCGCCTGCGCCAGCGTGGAGAGCCCTCGAATTCGCAAATTTTGGCAATACGGGGCTACAGGGAACCTTGCCCGAAGGCATTGTATTTCGATAACCAATTAGCGTCAGGAGTAGTAAAGCCCATGAGAGTCCTGGTCGTGGAGGACGAGGCACTGATCGGCAGGGTCTTGGAAGACGAATTGATGCAGGCTGGGCATACGGTCATTGGACCTGTGGCGTCCGCGCCAGCGGCGCTTAAGCTCGCACGGACAGAGCAACCGACGCTCGCACTGATTGACCTGGACGTCGGCGATTCGCCGGCACCAGGTGAACTTGCGCGTACTCTGAAAGAATCGTTAGGTGTGACGTCGCTTTTTCTTGCTTGCGAAACCAAGCGCGCACAACCATTTTTAGACGCCGCCTTGGGAGTGATCGCAAAACCCTTCGATGTTGCAGAACTCCCAGCAGCCCTTGACGTGGCTGCGGAAATATTGGCAGGTGGAGAGCCACCCCCACCGCCTATTCCAGCCGCGATGCAAATTTTCCAATGAGCGGTTTACTTGCACGCATCGGAATTCGACTTCAACCCTCTAGCGACCGCCTGGGATACCGGCAATCGTTTGGGCCTACCTGCTGAATACCTGCTTGCTGCTCTGCTTGAGCATGCGCCATCGGTTGGGATCGCGTTCGACAATCGACGCGGCATAGGCACGGGCCTGCTCGAACGTGATGTGCGGCGGTAGCGGCGGCACTTCAGGATCGGCCACGAATTCGATGAGTGTGGGACGCGTGCAATCGAAAGCGCGATCCCAAGCGTCCCCGATCTGTTCCGGCCGGTCGACGCGGCATCGCGAAAGGTCGCGTTGAGGGGTGTGAAGGCCCCTTTGGCAATGGCGGACCGGAACAGGCGCAGGGCGGCGCGGGCGCGTTTGAGGCTTTTTCGAGCATTGTGCACCTGCTGGTCAGCAATCCGCTGCTTAGGTTCCAGGCACGCCTGCGCGTTTTCTATCTGGTTGCCGACCAGGCGACGGAAGTTCCGACCGATGCTCTCGACCTTTCGCAGCCGAAAACTCACGGCTGCGACTCCTTCGCATACTTGGCAGCTGCCTTGACGACGAGTTCGTGGGCTGCTTCCGGCCCGCGTCGATGCAGCACCACGAACTTGCGACCGTGGGCTCGGTTGTAGGATTCGAAGAACAATTCGAGCTGTGACAGTGCCTCACCGCCCAGTTGGTTGATGTGAGTCAGCGCGGCTGAGTTCACCTTCGTCACGGGCACACCGAGCAAGCGATCGTTGCGCACGGTTTTGCCATCGACGGTCTGTTCAGCTTCGATCACGCCGATCAGCTGCACTTCCTGCAGGCAACCCACGACAGTGGGCTCCTCGGCAATCACCATCACATCCAGTGGATCGCCGTCGTCGGCCGCCGTTTGCGGCACCGCGCCGAAGTCGTATGGGAAGTACGCGCCGAGCGGCAGTACATGTCCCAGTCTGAACAGGCCCGTCGATGCGTCGAACTTGAACTTGTTCCGGCTTTGCTTCGGGGTATCGATCACAACGTGCACCCGGCCCTGCTTCGACCAGGTGGGCAGCGTTGTGTAAGGGTCGATTGAGTTCATCGCGACGCCATGTTCCAAGTGCTCCTTCTATATGCATGAGGAGCGAGCCGGGGTTCCGTCGTTCATGACGACAGGTCGGAGCGGGCGACGACGGAACCTAAAATTCCTGAGAGGCGTTGACCACATCGATGGAGTTGCACCAAAAACAATCGGGGTGACCACATGCTCGATCAGCTCCTCGGACTACACTCCTCCGCTCAGGATCTCACGCTTTTACAGATGACCTCCCGTTGCGTGGCCGTGTTCGTCGTGGGTCTCACGCTCGTCCGACTCGCTGACCGGCGTTTCATGGCGCGCAATGCTGCGTTCGATGTCCTGCTGGGAATCGTTCTCGGCTCTGTTCTCAGCCGAGCAATCAACGGGCAGGCGCCCTTCTTCCCGACCCTCGGCGCCAGCGCAGTATTGATCGTCCTGCATCGTCTGATCGGCACCCTCGCCAGCAGATATCGCCCGATCGCACGGTTGGTCAAGGACTCGCCCGCGGTCCTGGTTCGGGATGGACGCATCGATGTGGAGGTACTCCGCCGCCACAACATCGGCGAGGATGATCTGGAAGAGAATCTGCGACTCAACGGCAATGAAGCCGGAGTCGCGAATATCCTGGAGGCGAGACTGGAGAGAAATGGCTTGATCAGCGTGATCAGGAAAAAAGATCGCTCGTGAGCGATGGGAGCTTCTCGCTGTGACCAGCCCCTGTCGACTGCTGAAGTGGACAATCTTGCTGGTGTCCTGAGTTATAAGGTCGAAAACAGCATCGCTTGATGCTCTCGACCGCCGCGACATCGACGATTCAATGCCGACGTCCATCCACTCGAGCCTTCGCAGGACATAGCCGATATTGCGAAGCATGGGCTTACAGCCCGAAAGGATAGGTATCGGGCAAGCCCGGCCGCCAAGCGTGCAGCGGCCCGAGTGGCGTGAGCGCATGGGTTTCATCGAACCAGACGAAAGCATCGAACTGCCGCGGCAGCGATGCCTGCGCATAGTGGCTGCCCAGTTCGGTCTGCGGCAAGTAGATGACGCCGATGAACCGCTCCAACCGCGGCTCGAGAAGGCGTCGACGCAGCGCCTTGTCCTTGCCAAGATCGAGCAACGAACGAGGAGCGCCCGCGTCGTGGCAGAGTCGTTCGTAACTGTCGCCATGGGAGGGACGGACGCGCTTGATTTCCATGTCGCCATTCCAGCTGCTGGCGGCGGCAA
>Ga0065707_10082581_pt1 | contig 13590 bp, 11 predicted proteins | sample SwiRhicommuniRL3_FD_59094 | JGI IMG/M metagenome (GOLD analysis project Ga0065707, IMG submission 59094) | Switchgrass rhizosphere bacterial communities from Rose Lake, Michigan, USA - RL3 v2 (version 2) | ecosystem: Host-associated > Plants > Roots > Rhizosphere > Soil | place: East Lansing... | reverse complement strand
CCATTGATCGGCTGGCTCACCAATCGCAATCAAACACCGCAACAAAGCGATTTCGATTTTCCATTGGCCGCTCAATCGCTGGAGCGGAAGGCCGAATCACTGGGTATCGTTGCGCCGCTGCCGGAAGTACCAACTGCACAAACAACAAAGGCGCCCGCCGCTGCAAGTGCGCCTTTGCCATCGATACCGCCAGTGATTGCCACCCAGCCTGGTACCCAGGCTGTTAATAAACCAGTAACGCCCGCTTCGGCATTGAGTTGGTGGTCGCGCCCGCGTTGAGCGCTCGTTTACGATCTGCGAAGTGGCAGAACCGAGAATCTTCTGATCGGCTATCCGTTCGCGTTGAGCCCGTCGAAACGTTCTTTCGATTCTTGAGAATCCTTCGACACGCTGCGCTGCTCAGGACGAACGGAATAAATCAGAGCATCCTATAAACCTATTCTTCTTCCTTGTGCCAGGCTGTTTTCACCTTCTCTGCCCAACTACGGTAGTTGGGAAAGTTGGCCAGCTTACTGGTGATCGCTGCATGACGTGGATTGGCAGGCTGCGAACGATTCAACCAGCTACGCGCGGCCGCCGCGCCCACACCGCCGCGCCAGACGCGATGCGCACCGGTGGTCGTAAACTCATCGTGATTTTCTTCAGACATGATTGATGACTCCTCTGTTGACGGCAGAGTACGTGGCAAGCGTTTGCCGTCGGCAGGAACTGAATCACACTCGTCCTACAGCGTGATCAGAGTGAGTGGCGAGTCGCGCTTCGCAATTTCTTATGTTTAGCAAAAGAAGCTTTCCTTGTGATGCATAACGAATGCACGAGAAAGGCGCGACCATTTTTATTAAATTGGCGCGCCACTACGAAGGATCTGTCGATGTAACGTAGGGGCGCAATTCACTTGTGCTGAGCCAGTTGAAGCATTGCGCCCTGCCGCGCTTTCACACCGAATACTGCAGCGACGAAATGTCCCACTTTCGTAGGGGCGACGCATGCGTCGCCGGTTTTAATTTCACATGAGAGATTCAGAGGGCGAGGCGCGCCTCGCCCCTACGGTGATGGCTTTGGCCGCTCATTTCACCAATCGATCATTTAACTAATCGATAACAAGGCTGGTACTCGCCTTGCAGCTTCATGCGGCGTTGCGCGACGAATGCGGAAAGCAAGTCATCCATCAAATCCATGATCTGCCTGTCGCCATGCAATTCATAGGGACCGAATTGTTCAATGGCTCGTACACCTTGCTCTTTCACATTGCCTGAGACGATGCCGGAGAACGCACGCCGCAAGTTTGCAGCTAACACATGCGACGGCAGATCGCGCTGCAATGTGAGGCCTGCCATTGCCTCATGCGTGGGTTCGAACGGCAACTGGAAGTCGAGTGGAATTTTCAGCAACCAGTTGAAGTTATACGCATCGCTTTGCGTGCGGCGATGTTCGCGCACCACGTCCATGCCATGCGCCATCTCACGTGCGGCCTGCGCCGGATCGCCGACGATGATTTTGTAACGCGCACGCGCTGCTTCGCCCAGCGTGGCAGCGATGAACTGATCGATCTTCTGAAAATACTCGGCGCTCGACTTGGGGCCAGTGAAGATCAACGGATAAGGATGATTGGCATTGGCCGGATCGAGCAGGATGCCGAGCAGGTACAAAATTTCTTCCGCCGTGCCCGCGCCGCCCGGAAACACAATGATGCCGTGACCGGTGCGCACGAAGGCTTCGAGACGCTTCTCGATGTCCGGCATGATCACCAATTGGTTGACGATGGGATTGGGTGGCTCGGCGGCGATGATGCCGGGCTCGGTCATACCCACATAACGGCCATCGCGAATGCGTTGCTTGGCATGACCGATGGTCGCACCCTTCATCGGTCCTTTCATCGCGCCGGGGCCGCAGCCAGTGCACACGCTCATGCCGCGCAGGCCCAGCTCATAACCGACTTTCTTGGTGTAGTCGTATTCGACTTCGCTGATCGAATGTCCGCCCCAGCACACGACGAGATCGGGTTTGCCTTTGTAATCGAGAATGCGTGCGTTGCGCAGGATGTGATACACGGCATTGGTGATGCCGCTGGTCTCGCGCAGATCGAAACGTTGCGTGCCGAGAATGGCGTCGTGGATATAAATGATGTCACGCAATACCGCGAATAGATGTTCCTTGATGCCGCGAATCATTTGTCCATCGACAAAAGCCTTGGGCGGCGCATTGCGAATCTGCAGCTTCACGCCCCACGCCTGCCGGCCCAGATGAATTTCGAAATCTTTGTATTTTTCGAAGATGGCGCGAGCGTCATCAGTTTCATTGCCGCAATTGAGCACCGCCAGCGCGCAACGACGAAACAACTGATACACCTCGCTTTGTTCTGCAGACAGCAATTGCGCCACTTCGCGCTGCGAGAGATTTTCCAGACTGCCCAGCGGCGACACGCGCGCGTGGACGAATTCATCGACTTCGACTTGCGTGACCGAAGTGGTTTGGGTGTGTTTAGTCATTGGATGTTGGTGCATTGGAATTTGTAGGTCGGATTTTAATCCGACTTCTTTTTGTAGGTCGGGTTTTATACCCGACATCTGCCGGCGATGTCGGGTATAAAACCCGACCTACAAAACGAATAGCAAGCCTTGCCTACGGCAAAATATCAATCGGCACACCCGGCCTGGTCATCAACCAGATTTCCACCATATCGGAATTGCTCACCGCGATGCAGCCATCGGTCCAGTCGACGCGGTGATAGTAATCGAGCGGTTTTTGCGGTGTGTTCGGCAGGCCGTGAATCATGATGGCGCCGCCGGGTTGCAGCTTCATGCGCTTGGCCTTGGCGATGTCATGATCGTTGGGATAATCGACTTGAATCGATAAAAAGTAATCGCTTTGCGGGTTGCGGCGCGCCAGGTGATAACGGCCTTCAGGCGTGCGGAAATCGCCCTCGAATTCCTTGGCGCCTTCAGGGCGCAAGCCCAATCGCACCGTGTATTCGCGCACCACTTCGCCATGACTATACAAAAACAATTTGCGTGACGACTTGCGCACCACCACGCGATCAGCCATGGGCAACTCGGCCATCGCTGGATTGCTCTGCATCACCGAATCCGGCGCGGATGCGTGGCTGACAAACGTCAGCACACACAACCAGGCCAGTAACAGAAATCTTGCTAGGAACATTACTCCAACTCGTCCAACGTTATTCGCGTACAACCTTGTTGGTCGTTGGCTTCGGCATTGAGGCGATAACGCACGCCCGACTCCAGCGACACATTCAATTCATGGCGCGACAATTTTTGCGTCGCCACTACCGAACAATCCACCAGCAAACGATGTCGCCCTGCGCCTATATCGGCCGCGTGCTGCCAGAAATGAAGCGGTTGATCGTCAACGCTACGCAAGAACACATTCACCGGCGCGCCGGCGCGCACATGGTAATCGCCAGTGACATGTGCAGGCACGGCCTGATCCGAACCGGTTGCGGAAAGCGTGAAGCAGGCACTGGTCGACAGCGCCATGGCCGCCACCAATAATCCGCGGCAACAGGTTTGTATTTGCACTTGTAGCTTCGCTTGTATATCGACCTGCATATCCACTTTAACTCGTTGCACCAACGTCACCCTCGTCATCCCCGCGACGGCGGGGATCCAGTCGAATACGTGTCGCTATGCGACTCATTAAAAACTGGATTCCCGCCTTCGCGGGAATGACAAATTAAAATTCATCCAGAAATCACGCCTCAATCTTCCTTGGCTTGAATCTGCGGAATCACCAGCTTGGTGCCCGGCCGTACATCGCTCAGGTTCACGTCTGGATTGTATTGCCGCAGCAGCCACACCGGCACGTTGTAGGTCTTTTGTGACAGCTCCCATACCGACTCACCGCGCTTCAATACATGAGTGTCGCTGCCAGCGATGCGATATTGCACGAAGAAGGCTTCCTGAATCTGTTGATGATAGTTGCGGCGTTGTTCTTCAAAGTGCGTGGCAGAGACATGCGACAGGTCCAGCTTCAGTTGTCTGCCGATCTGCACCGACGCATTCATCGACAGCTTATTCAAGGCGCGCAATGCAGCCGGCGTGGTTTGCAGCCAATCCGCGTAGTGCCCCAACGTTTCCGCAGCTTCGACACGAATGGTGTTACCTGCTCGCACCGAATAATCAGCGGGATCGGCAGAGGCGGCCGCTTGCACGCCCGGCAACAAGGTAGGACCCAGCGCTTCGGCTTCGCCTTCGGTCTTGGGTTCCACTTTTTCCGCACGCGCCACGGCTGCAGGTGAGACCTCTGCTTCGGATTCCTGCTCGGCAGCGGCAACCGAGTTATTTGCCGGTTCAGTACTCGCCACCTGTGTTTCGGCAGTGCGAATCAACAACGACTGACCTGCTCGCACTTGATCGGCATCGCGCAAGTGATTCAACGCGAGCAGCTCGCTTTGCGATAGCGAATAGCGTTGCGCAATCTTGCTCAATGTCTCGCCGCGCTTGACGGTGTGTCGCAACGCGGCGGTGCGCGGCACAGCCGGTGGCGTATTCGCCATGGGCGCAGCGTCGGCCACCGATGGCGCTGCTTCCTCGCCAGGCAACTTCAATATCTTGCCCACCGGCACGCGATAAGGCTTGCGCAAGTTGTTGAGCTTGGCCAGTTGCTGCGCACTCACCCGATATTTATCAGCAATCGATGACAGCGTTTCACCGCGGCGCACACGATGACGCAAGTCCGCGGTTTGCGTGCTCGCCACTGCCGCGCTCGGCAGGTTGCGTAACGCGGCGACTTGATCGCTGCTGCCCGGCACCCGCAGCACAAAGCCTTGTGGAATACGCTTGCTGCCGGTCCACACTGGCGCCATCAATGAGGGATTCAATTGCTTGAGCGCAGCGGTATCGACTTGCAGCGACTTGGCCAGGCTCGGCATCGAGGTGTAATTCTTGATCGGCATCTGCTTGCTGGCATCCGGTGGGTTCAACTCAATGCCGGGAAAATATTGTTGTGGATTACTGTCGATCTCCAGCGCCGCGAGAAAACAGGCATAAAAGTTACGCGACGCAAAGCCGAAGCTCTTGCTGTCGTACTGCTGCACGATCACACCGATATCGTCGGTGCCCAGTTGATCCTTGGCGCGACGCATGCCGCCTGCACCGTGGTTGTATGCCGTCACTGCCAGCGGCCAGCTCTGCACCACGGCATAGTTCTGTTGCATGAAACTCGCAGCGGCTTGCGAAGCCTTGTAGGGATCGAGGCGTTCATCCACTACGTTATCGATGCGCAAAAAGCGTTTACCGGTGCTGCGCATGAATTGCCACATGCCGGCGGCGCCTACTTTGGAATACGCATAGGGATTGAATGACGACTCCACATGCGGCAACACCGCCAGCTCTTCGGGCAATCCCTGACGCTTGAATACTTTTTTAATTTCATCGCGCCACGTGCCGGAGCGGATCAAGCCTTCCTTGAAACGATCGGCCTGACCGAGTTGAAAGCGCACACGATCGACGGCCTCGCTGAACTCGGCGGCACGGGTGTTCTCTGGCCATGCGTCGCGCACGCGGCGTTCGTTCTTGTTCAAGTCATCGTTGCCGGCCGCCAGTTTGCGCAGGGTCGCGCTAACAAACTTCTTTTCGTCGTCGATGCGCTTGCTACGCGCGGCGGTGCTGGTGCCGGGCGCAAACTCCAACACGCTGTACACCACATCAAGACGCGTATCGTCATGAATGAAACCGCCATTGGTGCCCACTTCGGTGTACACGCGTTTCCAGAATGTGACTGCTGGCTCTAACGCGGCAGGCTTTGCGAAGGGATGTTCCTGCGGCCGTTCCTGGGCCACTGCATGCGCGGTCGATGCAGCCAATGTGAATGAAAAGATCAGTAACAGCGCGCGAAGCGAAACACGAGGCATCGTTACACTCAAGCTTGGAGAAAAGAGGCGCGCAGTTAAACGCCTCGACAGCGTGAAGGCAAGACTGTGCAGGCGGGAGCGGATGGTACCGGTATTCACATCGCTGTTTTGTGGGGATCGCGTGGAGGCCGCGTTGCGATGGCGTTAGTACGCTGCGCGTCGGACGCGACGCTGTAGGTCGGGTTTTATACCCGACTCTTTATTTTAGGAGTCGGGTTTAAAACCCGACCCACAAATCGACCTACAGATCAACTCCAGTCGCCGCCTCCGTCACCGCCACTGGAACCACCGTCATCCCACGATGAACTATCGCTGATGCCGAAATCATTGCCACCCATGTCGTCCCAGGTGTTGATTGGCGGTGTGGTATCGAGATGGTCGTTAGCGAGATAGTCAGTGTGATGACCGCCTTCCATGAGGCGATTCACCAGCGCTTCACCGGCAACTATGCCGGCGCCCACTGCAGCGCCGGTAGCCAGGCCGCTAACAATGCTGCTGCCCATTCCACCGCCGAGGCCACCACCCATGACATTGTTCATCGGTGCGCCACCAGGTCCATAGCCGGGACCATAACCCGGCGCATAGCCATATGGACCGTTGGGTCCCAACGATGTGGATGCCGGCACCACGGTGGGACGCAACAAGGTACGCATCGCCATCACGATGATCGCGATCAAACCCAGACCCAAAAACAAGTAGCCCCATGGGAAACCCGAGTGCGATTGAAACTTGCTGCGCACCGGCGCGGCATCCAGGCGGGCCTGCAAGGAATCGACGGCATTCTGACTGGCGAAACCCAGCGTCGGATCGAGACGTCGCGCGGTATTCAACTCACGGCGCGCACCCTCATACTGCTGCGCCTTGGCATACAACTCCGCTTCGACATAGTGAGCCTTGGCGCTTTCCGGATGATCGCGCAACACCTGTTGCATCATCGTCTGCGCTTCCTGCAGATGTCCCGCCTCGGCGGCTTGATAGACGTCATGCACCGTATAGCCCGCTGCCAGCGCAACCTGCTGCGACAACGCTAGCATCATGGTTGCCAGCAATCCGCGAGTGAAATGTTTCAGCATAAACGTGCCCTCCACAATGGCATTCATAGTTGAGCCATGGACACTGGCATTCAAGTTAAAACTGCTTCATGCAGTTGCGAAACGTATTGAGTAATGGGACATGCACAGACGAATATGAACATCAATGCATTGCTGTTGCATCAACATGCCGGGGCGGGCTCACGCACCGTCACTCATGGGCGGTCACTAGGATTCATGAATAAAAATACTTCCGTCATCCCCGCGCAGGCGGGAATGACGAGCAAAGGTATAACCGCCTTCAAGTCACCAGCGTAAACCCCATCATATGCGCCTCACCCACATCTTCCGCAAAGAACCACAGCCGATTCTCCGGCAACACTTCGAAGTAACGTTGTGGTGGATACAACGTGGCCGCGGTGAAGTCACCGCAGAAACGATCCGGTCCTTGTCGTTTGCCGTTGATCGTGTCGATGATCCAGCGAAACTCAAAACCATGTAGCAAGGGCGTCGTTGATTTCCACAAGCCAAGCTTGCTCTTGCGCGCATTCGCCATCGCTTGTCGCACCAATTCCAGGTCGCTGGGCTTGGGCACATTGGGATAGATCAGCAAGCTGGTCGCGTGACCCTCAGCCATCATCTGCAGATTGAATGTCTGTCGTTGTTTCACAGGCATACTGTCGCGTTCTTCCTTGGTGTAACTGGCATTCACATACGCCAGCATGCGCGAATATTTGTCGAACACTTCGCTCGCCACCATGGTGAACAGATGGCGCGGCGTGAGTTCTTTGCCGTTCGCGCCGACTCGCTTCAATCGCTCGGCGGCCATCGCTTGAAAGTGATCCGACGCTGCCTTGCCTGCCTCGATGTGACGTGTACTTGCCTTGTTCTTGAGACGCAGTGCCAGATATTTTTTCAGCCCGGCATCCAATGCTTTGCCTTCCTTGGTGAGAAAGCTGGCAAAGGCCGCATCGAACTTACCTGGGTTGCTTTCTATCGCGCCGCCGTAATGCAACTCCGGCGCATCCATCCCTAACATGCGCACCGGCAATTGAATGGTGGGCGTATCGCCATCGGTGGCGGAGATCCATTTGGGCTTGTCGCCCAGCGCGAGAGATTCGGGTGTGTAGTTGATAGGAAAGGCCATGACGTCTCCTTGTGCAGCAATTTTGTCGAACAATCGATCCTTACATACCTGTCAAAGTTACCTGTCAAAGATTAAGGAGCGATGAATTGACGGCAGAACAGTCGTCGTTACCAAACAAAAGTTAGGCAGCCTCACTCGTCGAGCAAAACTTGAGTCGATATACTGAAGCGGTTTGTCACAACGTAAAGGAAATTTCATGTCAATGAAGATAGTCAAAGTGCTTGCATTGCTGTTGTTATGCAATTTAGCCAATGCAATGGATGGGGTGTTCGATCGCAGTGAGGAAGTCAACCGCTACGTCGGTATGCTAGGCAGCAGTGTTGGGCCGCTGGAGCTGATCGACGTCTCCAAACAGATTTATGTCTCCGGCATCAGCGATGCACGACTGGCCAAAGCCATCGCCGAACGCTTGATGAAAGATTTGCCGAAAATCACTATTGGTCAAAGCGACAACATTCAGTACGGCGCGTGGATGGTCAAAGCGCTCGCCGCCACCGGTGATCCCAGCGCTAAAGACGTGATCAGCGAAGTCATCAAAACCACCAAAGCGCCTCGCATTCGCTCCGAAGCCGAAGAACAGATCAATGAAATCGAGTGGCATCACCGCGCCAATGAAGTCATGGCCAGCCGCAAGAATTTCAACGAAGGCGACGATATGCGTGTCGCCATGCTATTGAATGAATTGCAATCCGATGACTTCTCGTTGAAACAGGACGCCGCGTATCGCATGAGCTGGGACAAGATTCTCGATCCCAAGCTCATGGTCGAAATCGCCAAGCAAGTACAAGCCTATGTTGACAACGGCAAACACACCGACAACAAAGCCGAGATGGTGGTGATGAGTCACTACGTAAAAATGCTCGGCTATTCCGGCAATGCGGAATACAAACCGCTGATACGCAAATTGCTGGGCACGCCTTACCTTATTGATAGGCAGGTGCACATTGCGTTGAAGAGGCTGTGACCGTACTCGCGTAAATGCAAGAATTAGGTTGGGCTGAACGCAGTGAAGCCCAACAATCAAACAGTGTAGCAATTAGATCATGTTGGGCTTCGCGGACTTAGCTCAACCTACGTGCTGGGATTTCATCCCAGCCTACGGGCTAAGCGGCCTCATCGCGAATAATGTTCGCCGCAAGTTCACTGGTTGATTCCGAGACTCGCACAGGAACATCAACAGATTCAGCAATAGCACATAACTCTCGAACTCCCACATCCCTAGATGCAGAGACTTCCCTCGGCACGAGAAGATACACACGCGGCTGTTGCCTTTGCGGCATGTACTTTCTAAGCCAATTAAATTTCGCTATATACGATTCCCCCTTAATTTTCTGATCTGACGCGGCAAACGAAACAGGTGCCCCAAAGATCTTATTACCCAAAATCGGTAATTCAACAATCTCTCCAGTTGGGACAGAAAAAGACTGTGAGAATAGTCCATTGGCGATTATCGGGTTCAGGAGCGTCACACGATTAATTAATTCCGCTTCAAACTTCTCATTCGTTTGACGAGCAGCGACTTCTTTACTCCGTGACGTGGAAGAACGCACTAAACACGACGCAGACTCCAATACATTAGCTAGCAACCCATCTCGATCAGATGTGAAAGCGGATTTCTTCTCACCAAGAGTAAATAAATCAGTGGGACTATCAATCGTTTCTAAGTTCTTAGTACGCGCTACAAGTCTTCTGAATTCACTTGCAGCAAATTGGAACTGTTCGACGCCATCTTCGCCAAAAATTTGTGTCATTAAATCAATTGATGCGCGTGAAGAAATAAACCGCACATCAATGCGGCTCGGCCCGCCAGCGACCAATCCGACGGCAACACATTCATCAGAGTAGAGGCTCGGTCGCAAATACAACAAACGATATTCGAACTGTTCGAAACCGTTTGGAGACAACATGCTTTCCGTCTTATGCATCATCGATTTGAACTCGCCCGGAATAGATCACCTTTTTCCATGTGCCATTGCATTAAGTAAGGCAGGATCGTGCGTCGATAATTCAACAGCTCAATCAGTCTCGATATTGATCCTTCCGGAGCGCCACACAATCGTTCAATTCGATCCGACGCCACTGGCACCTCGAGAATTGTCTCTCTAATGAATCTTTGAGCAATGCTAATCATGCGTTGCCTCATAACCTCATCCGTACCCTCAGCTATCGCATCAGCAATTACATTCGCATCACACCTTCTATCTCGCCATTCATTGATATCACTAGCAAACCAATTCTCGCTAAATAGAATTCGCTCATTATCAATCGGTACGTAATCACCCGGACCACATCTAACCAAATTATCTATATGACGATCATCATTACCAATCAATTCATCAAATACAGCCAATCTTGCCACGTGCGGCCAATTCATAATGTCAGCCCATTTGGCCTCAGTGGTGCGGATACGTTGCTGGATTTTCATCGCGCCAACATCAACTGATGCAACACCCATGATAAATGGGGACTTGCTATCGTGCGATTGCGCTGTTTTTGTTCCTTTGCGAAGCAAGCTTGTACTGCATGCACATGGAAAAGTGAGAGGTGTCGGCAAGCCGCATTGGATAGCAAGCAGGTGAGCGATCACTTCATTCAATACATGTAGTCCAGTCTCGGCGCCGGGAAATACTTTCACATACGCGCGCTCACGGCGTTCCTGGTTTGGCAACAAGACCGATCCATAATAGACATCGTTTGTGCAGGTATCACCCGTAGCACGTAGATGCGGATTGAGCTGCTCAGCTATTCCGCAAATGGGAAGCCAGTTTTCGACTTGGTTGTGCATTCTAAAAACAATGATTAAATCACCCGCACTTGCTATCCGCACAATTCAAACAAGTCATACACCCATCCATCATGATCACGGCGGTGGTGTTGCACTTGGCGCACATCTGCGCGCCTTCGGGAAATAGGCTCTTGGCAAAGGCATCGGTCTGCTTGTTACGCGCTTCATACTCCGCTTTCTTTTCTTCGATGAGTTTTTTGCGGTGCTCGTCCATTTCGGTTTTCTTGAGCAGGCCGATGAACTGCAGGTGACGTTCGATGACGTGGCCGAGTTCGGCGATCAGTGATGGCATGAAGCGGCCGCCGGTTTGCCAGTAGCCGCCGCGGGGATCGAACACGCCTTTGAGTTCATCAACGAGGAAGGTCACATCGCCGCCTTTGCGGAACACGGCAGAGATGATGCGCGTGAGCGCGACGATCCACTGGAAGTGATCGAGGTTCTTGGTGTTGATGAAGATCTCAAACGGCCGGCGCTGTTCGTGCGGCGTGCCTTCGTTGAGCAGCATGTCGTTGATGGTCACGTACATGGCGTGATCGGACACCGGTGTTTTGATTTTGTAGGTGGAGCCGATGAGCATGTCGGGACGCTCGAGCTTTTCGTGCATCCACACCACGTTGTCTTCCTGACGCAATAGCGGCGCGGGCTTTTCAGCAGCGGCTTTCGCGGCAGCGTCTTCGGGCTTTTCGACGCGATACTTCGCAATTTTTTTGTCGATGGTGATCATGGCAATGATCCTGGGTAGAGACTTAAGAATGAGGGAACGAAGGGGTCAGAACAGATAGGCAGGGTGAGTAAATTTTGCTCTTGCCCCCATTAACTGCCCCTTCGTTATAAAACTTTCGGCGTTTAACTGCTTAGAACTTGCCGTAATAGCCTTCTTTCAAGGCATCAAACAAGTTCGCTGCCGTGTGGGTTTCGCCGTCGTACTGCACTTCTTCATCGCCGCGCAGTTTGACTTCGCTGCCATCTTCGAGCGTGAACACATACGTGGTGTTCTTGAGGTCCTGCTCTTTGACCAGCACGCCCTGGAAGGCTTCGGGGTTGAAGCGGAAGGTGGTGCAACCTTTCAGGCCTTGTTCGTAGGCGTAACGATAGATGTCCTTGAAGTCGTCGTACTTGTAATCAGTGGGTACGTTGGCGGTCTTGGAGATGGACGAGTCCACCCACAATTGCGATGCAGCTTGAATGTCGACGTGTTCTTTCGGCGTGACATCGTCGGCGGTGGTGAAGTAGTCGGGCAACTTCTCAGCTGGGTTGGTGGAGTTCGGCATCGCCTTGGGATTAATCATTTCGCGATACGCCAGCAACTCGAAGGAGAACACATCGACTTTTTCTTTCGACTTTTTGCCTTCACGAATCACGTTACGAAAATAGTGATGCGCAAAGGTAGGCTCGATGCCGTTCGATGCGTTGTTCGCGAGTGACAGTGAAATGGTGCCAGTGGGCGCGATCGAGCTGTGATGCGTGAAGCGCGCGCCCACTTCAGCAAGCTCATCAACCAGTTCCGGCGCGGCTTCGGCGACGCGCTGCATGTAGCGGCTGTAACGCGCATGCAAAACACGGCCGGTAATTTTCTGGCCCACACGCCAGCCATCGCGAACCATCTCGGGACGCTTGCGCAGCATCTCCTTGGTCACTTCGAAGTCTTCCTGCATGATCGGTGCAGGACCTTTCTCGCGCGCCAATTCAAGCGCCGCTTCCCAACCCGCCAGCGCCATTTCACGCGACACGTTCTGCGTGAATGCCACGGACTTCTTCGAGCCATAACGCATGCACAGCATGGTGATGGTCGAACCCAAACCTAAGAAACCCATGCCATGACGACGCTTGCGCAGAATTTCATCGCGCTGACCGCCGAGCGGCAGGCCATTGATCTCGACCACGTTGTCGAGCATGCGCGTGAACACTTTCACCACCTTGCGATACTCCTCCCAATCGAAACGCGCTTCGTCGGTGAAAGGATCAAGTACGAACTTGGTGAGGTTCAGCGAGCCGAGCAGGCACGAGCCATACGGTGGCAGCGGCTGTTCGCCGCAGGGATTGGTCGCACGAATGTTTTCGCACCACCAGTTGTTGTTCATTTCGTTGACCTTGTCGATCAACACAAAGCCGGGCTCGGCGAAGTCGTAGGTGGACGTCATGATGATGTCCCACAGGCGCTTGGCTGGTACGGTCTTGTAGACGCGGCAGCACACCAGGCCCGCATCATTGGCGACGTAGCCTTCGGTCACGGGCCATTCGCGCCAGATGAATTTGGATTCGTCATCGAAGTCGAGGCCGTCGGCTTCTTTCAGCGATACGGGGAAGGCGAGTTTCCAATCCTGTTCGTTCTTCACTGCCTGCATGAATTCATCGGTGATCAGCAAGCTTAGGTTGAACTGACGCAGACGACCGGCTTCGCGCTTGGCGCGCACGAAGTCGACCACATCGGGATGACCCACATCGAAGGTGCCCATCTGTGCGCCGCGACGACCGCCGGCGGACGACACGGTGAAGCACATCTTGTCGTAGATATCCATGAACGACAGTGGACCCGAGGTGTGCGCGCCCGCGCCGGAGACGTACGCGCCCTTGGGACGCAGCGTCGAGAATTCATAGCCGATACCGCAGCCAGCCTTCAAGGTGAGACCGGCTTCGTGCACCTTGTTCAAGATGTCATCCATGGAATCGAGAATCGTGCCGGACACCGTGCAGTTAATGGTCGAGGTGGCCGGCTTGTGCGCCAGCGAGCCGGCGTTGGACATGATGCGGCCGG
>Ga0065707_10000878_pt1 | contig 13594 bp, 9 predicted proteins | sample SwiRhicommuniRL3_FD_59094 | JGI IMG/M metagenome (GOLD analysis project Ga0065707, IMG submission 59094) | Switchgrass rhizosphere bacterial communities from Rose Lake, Michigan, USA - RL3 v2 (version 2) | ecosystem: Host-associated > Plants > Roots > Rhizosphere > Soil | place: East Lansing, MI... | reverse complement strand
TGACGGCACCACGAGTGCCGCTCGAGGACCTGACGTTCGAACAATGGAAGGCGGTCGTCGATGTGAATTTGACCGGCGCGTTTCTGTGCACGCAGGGAGCGTTCCGGATGATGAAGGCGCAAGACCCGCGCGGCGGCCGCATCATCAACAACGGATCCCTCTCCGCACACGCGCCGCGTCCGCACTCGGCGCCCTACACATCGACGAAGCACGCCATCACGGGCCTGACCAAATCGACGTCGCTCGACGGCCGGCAGTACGACATCGCCTGCGGACAGATCGACATCGGCAACGCCGCGACTCCATTGGCCGAGGCAATGAAGACGGGCGTCCTGCAGGCGCACGGGGCGGTTGTTCCCGAACCGACGATCGATCCAGAGCACGTGGCCCGCGCCGTGCTCTACATGGCCAACCTGCCGCTCGACGTGAACGTGCAGTTCATCACCGTCATGGCGACGAAGATGCCGTTCATAGGACGGGGATGATCAGGGTGATCTGTCAGCGTCGGGCAGGGCTAAAGCCCTGCGCTACCGGGGAAATTTCTGAGCGAAGGTTGGCTTGCCACTCGAAGCTCGTTCTGCGCGAGCGGGCCCACCGTCGCGCTTCGCGCTATGGTGGGCACCCTTCGCGTGCATTCATGAGCGAAGGGTGGTGCGCCCGACAGGATTCGAACCTGTGGCCTACAGCTCCGGAGGCTGTCGCTCTATCCAGCTGAGCTACGGGCGCGACTTGCGACTAACGACTCGACTTGCGCCTTCCGACTACCGACTGGCGCCCTGCGACTACGAAGTGGTGCGCCCGGCAGGACTCGAACCTGCGGCCTACTGGTTCGAAGCCAGTCGCTCTATCCAACTGAGCTACGGGCGCCCGACTACGCGGAACTGAAGTTCCGCCCTACATCGCTGCCGCGCTACNTCGCGGCAGGCTTCGAACGAAAATCATAGCANGCACGTCCGGCGNGATCACCACGCATGCGCCGGATCGGCGAGGATGCAGCCNTCCAGCCGCGCGCCATCCTTGCCGGCATCCTCCCAGAACACGTTCGACCCGCCCGGCACCGACGGATCCACGATGGCGGCGCGGCTGTTGCCGGGGAAGTGCCCCACGGCCGTCACCGTCCCGAATCTCGCCATCTGTTCCAGCAGCAGGTCGTCGAAACCTGCCGGCATGTCGAGGAACCCCAGGTAGACCAGCATGCGACGACGACCGTGGAGCGACTTTTCCAGCTCGCGCCCTTGGCAGACGCGCCGCGAGTCGTGGTACTCCAGCTTCAGAATCCGTCCGCCGTCGGGAAACTGCTGACCTTCCGACTGCGCGAGCGAGACGCCTCCATACCACCAGATCGCCGGCAGTGCGTGACGCGTCGTCAGGAGCACGTCTCCAGGCCGCCGATCCTTCATGAGCCAGGCCAGCGCCGCGCGGTCGTCGGTCGCCCGATTGCTGTCCGCAGGCCTGTTCGTGCGCAGGTCGCGAACGCCCCGATCGACGATATCCACGCAGAGGTTGAGCACGGCCAGGCCTCCCGCGATGGCCGCCACTCGAAACACCGCAGTGCGTTTGAGCGGTGGGTCTCGAAGAAGCCACACGAACCGGTCAAGGGACAAGGCAATCCCGAGATACAGCGCGGGCACAAACCACAACGACAGCCGCTCGTACAGCGGCACGATGCGTAGCACCGCGAACACGAAGCCGGATACGACGACAAGACCGGAAACCAGACCGAGCATGCGATGCGGGGTGACGGCGAATCCGATAACGGCCAGTAGCCAGAACGCGATGGGATAGGCACTCCCGCCGGGCTTGTCGGCGAACGGCTTCAAGTGACTGACGATCCAACCTGGCGCGTCCTCGATGCCGGCGTCAGGCGGCAGCATGGCAAACTGCCAGAACTGCTGGAGCGAGGTGCTGCTCTGCGCATGGCGGATGGAAAGCAAGTAGTGCAGCGCCACCGAGGCCATCGTGATGGCGACGCCAGTCGCGAGCAGTCGAAGCGCCTCGGGACGCCGGCGCAGTGCGAAGGCCAGCACCGCACAACACGCGGGCAGCACGAGCAGTGCGCCAAGCGAAAACCAGTGCGCAACTGCCGCTGCCGTCACCCAGAGCGCGAGCGCGTTCCGGCGTGCCCTGTCGGTCGATGCTTCGGTTGCCGACACCGCGAGGGCGGGAAGCACCAGCCCCCAGAACGTATCAACCGAATACGACTTCAGCTCGAGCGCGTAGAAGGTGATCCAGGTGGCGAACGAGCAGAGGAGCACCAGCACGGTGCTGCCGGCCGTCGTCAACCATCGCCGGCCGACATAGAGCGCGGCGCCGATCGTCGCGACGCCGAATGCGGCTGGCAGCGCGCGTAATGACAGTTCCGAGGCGCCGAAGACGAGCAGGATGAAACGCTGCAGGTAGAGCCAGCCCAGAGGGGCGCTCTGATCGAGCCACAACCGGCCAGCCAACTCTGGGAACGACCGGTCGCGGAGGTTCAGCGCAATCATCTCTTCGTCGAGCCAGAGCGGCCGCACGTTCAGCCACTGATACAGCACGATGACGACGCCAATCGCGGCGGTACAAAGCGGCAACCACCAGGCGAAAGCCTGTGGACGGGGCGATCGAGCGGAAAATGGCGGGCGATCCATCCTCTCTGGCCATTATCTGCCACGCGCCTCGGCCGTTGATATCATTAGCCACCAGATGGTGACGATTCTTCAGAGTGTTCCAGCCGGCCAGAAAGTCGGCATCGCGTTTTCGGGCGGTCTCGATACGAGCGCGGCCCTTCACTGGATGCGGGGCAAAGGCGCGATTCCGTATGCATACACCGCCAACCTCGGACAGCCCGACGAAACGGACTACGACGAAATCCCGCGGCGCGCGCTGCAGTACGGCGCCGAGAAGGCGCGCCTCATCGATTGCCGCCGCCAGCTCGTCAGCGAAGGTCTCGCGGCTTTGCAGTCGGGTGCCTTTCACATCACGACAGCCGGCGTTCCGTACTTCAACACGACTCCGATCGGCCGGGCGGTGACGGGCACGATGCTCGTCGTCGCGATGAAAGAAGACGACGTGCACATCTGGGGCGATGGCAGCACGTTCAAAGGGAACGACATCGAGCGGTTCTACCGCTACGGCCTGCTCGCGAACCCGAGCCTGCGCATTTACAAACCGTGGCTCGATCAGTCGTTCATCGACGAGCTCGGCGGCCGGAAGGAAATGTCCGAGTACATGCAGCGCGCCGGGCTGGCCTACAAGATGAGCGTCGAGAAAGCGTACTCGACCGACTCGAACATTCTTGGCGCGACGCACGAAGCGAAAGACCTCGAGCAGTTGACGAGCGGCATCAAGATCGTCGATCCCATCATGGGCGTGGCGTCCTGGCGCGACGACGTCGCCGTGAAGCCAGAAGCGGTGACGATCAGGTTCGACGAGGGCAACCCGGTGACGCTGAACGGCACCGCGTTCGAAGATGCAGTCGGTTTGATGCTCGAAGCGAATCGCATCGGAGGGCGGCATGGCCTGGGGATGAGCGATCAGATCGAGAACCGCATCATCGAGGCGAAGAGCCGCGGCATCTACGAAGCTCCGGGCATGGCGCTGCTGTTCATCGCCTACGAGCGGCTCGTCACGGGGATTCACAACGAAGATACGATCGAGCAGTATCGCGACAACGGCCGGCGCCTCGGCCGTCTCCTGTATCAGGGCCGCTGGTTCGATCCCCAGGCGATGATGCTGCGCGAAACCGCTCAGCGGTGGGTGGCGAGGGCGGTGACCGGTGAGGTCACGGTCGAACTGCGCCGCGGCAACGATTACTCGATCCTCGACACGACCAGTCCGAATCTCACCTACAAGCCCGAACGGCTCACCATGGAAAAAGGCGCCTCCACCTTTTCGCCGCAGGATCGCATCGGGCAGCTCACGATGCGCAATCTCGATATTTCCGACACTCGCGAGAAGCTGCTGACTTACGTCAAGACAGGTTTACTGGCGCCGTCACTCGGCGCGGAGCTGCCCAAGCTCTCCGACGGTACGAAACCCAACGATAAATAAATAGCGTGGCCTTCAGGTTGCAACTGATGCACCTCGGAGGGCGGGTGTGTCTCAACAATCAACCTCAGGTACTGGTCACCTGCGATCCGGACAGCGCGATCTCGGCAGCACGCACTACGAAATCCATGTCGGGCTGACGAACAAACCCGGTACGGTTGTCGAGCTGGAGTCACCTCCACACGCCCAGGACGGCGAACTGCTGCAGTTGACGCTCGAGGATGGCCGCGTGCTGCTGTGTCAGGTTCGCGGCATGTCGCCGTACTGCCGCGTGCTCGGCGAGAAATCGACCACCGAGAATTCCGCGACGCAGGCCGAGCCCGATCGGCGCCGGCCGGAGCCGCGAACGGCCGCGACGATCCTCCATCCCTGTCCTCGATGTCTGGCGACCCAGACGCTCATCATGCACCGCGGTGTGAAGCTGACCACACTCTGTTGTCCGGTATGCGGTCACGAGTGGAGTGAGGCCGGCTCGGCGGTCGCTGGCGCGCCGCGGCTCGATCGGCGCGCGGCCGTGCGTCCCGACTCTGCCGACCGGCGGACAGCCGTCAGGGTGACGACGCCATACTGCACGTATTGTTCGACCGACACGCACGTCAAGACGGTTCGCCGCACCGCGAGTGAAGTGTACTTCGCGTGTGCGCGCTGTGAAGCGATGTGGGTGTTGTCGCAGGCGCGGTCGCCGGGCTGAGGTACAATCGGCGATTCGCATGCGTGCCAATCCTCTCACCGCCCCCTGGTCCGGACCGTATGGCGGCGTGCCGCCATGGGACCAGATGACACCCGCGTATTTCCCTGATGCTCTGGCATCGGCGATTGCCGAGCAGCAGCAGGAAATCGACGAGATCGCCACCAATCCCGAGCCACCGACCTTCGAAAATACGCTGGTTGCCATGGAATGCGTGGGGCGCACGCTCGATCGCGTCGAGCGGATGTTCGGCGTGGCGCGCGAGAACGTCACCAACCCCGAATATCAGGCGCTCGAGCATGAGTGGCAGCCGAAGCTCGCACGGGCCGCCGACGACATCGTTTTCAATACCGCCTTGTTCAAGCGGATTGAAACCGTCTACCAGGGGCTGCCGGCCGCCAAACTTGAACCCGATCAAGTGCGGCTGGCGACGCGCGTGTACGAACACTTCGTGCGGCGGGGCGCGAAGTTGAACGCGGACCAGAAAGCACGTCTGTCGGCCATCAACCAGGAGCTTGCCGCACGATTTGCGGAGTTTCGCGCCAAGGTGCTCGCCGACGAGAACACATGGATCGTGCTCGAGCGCGAAGCCGATCTCGACGGGCTTCCGGCGTCGGTCGTGGCTGCCGCGAAGACCGCGGCCGAAGAGCGCGGCCTGGCCGGGTCGTGGGCGATCGTGAATACCCGATCGAGCGTCGATCCGTTTCTCACGTTCTCGACGCGTCGGCATCTTCGCGAGATCGTTTGGAAGAAATTCAAGAGCCGCGGCGACAACGGCGACGCCAACGACACCAAGGCCATCATTACGGCCATCGTCGGGCTGCGAGCCGAGCGGGCGAGGCTGCTCGGTTTCAAGAGCCACGCGCACTGGCGCATGCAGGACACGATGGCGGTCGATCCGGCCGTCGCCCAGAGCTTCCTCCTGAAGGTCTGGCCGTTCGTCGTCGCGCGGGTTCGCGACGAAGTGGCCGACATGCAGACGCTCGCGAGCCACGAGGAGCCGGGCATCACGATAGAACCGTGGGACTACCTGTATTACGCCGAGAAGGTGCGCAAAGCGAAGTACGACCTCGACGAAGCGGAGATCAAGCCGTACCTGCAGCTCGACAACATGGTGTCAGCGGCGCTGTGGTCGGCGGAGCGCCGGTTCGGCATCGCCTTCAAGGAGATCACGGGGACCGTTCCCGTCTATCACCCGGACCTGCGCGTGTGGGAAGTGAGCGACAAGAGCACGGGGCGGCATCGCTCTGTCTTCTATCTCGACAACTTCGCCCGTTCGGGAAAGCGCTCGGGGGCGTGGGAGACCAGCTTCCGATCTCAGCACACCTTCGACGGACTCGTGACCTGCATCGAATCGATCAATAACAATTTCGTGAAGGGAGCGCCGGGAGAGCCGGCGCTCATCTCGCTGACCGACGCGGAGACGCTGTTTCATGAATTCGGTCACGCGCTGCACATGATGCTGCAGGACGTCAGATATCCAGGGCTTTCGACGACGCCGATGGACTACGTCGAGCTGCCGTCGCAGCTCAACGAGCGCTGGCTGCTGACCCGGGAGCTCCTCGATCGGTTTGCGCGCCATTACCAGACGGGCGATCCCATGCCTCAGGCGCTCGTCGAGAAGATCGAGCGCGCGCACAAGTTCAATCAGGGATATTCCACGCTCGAGTACCTCTCGTCGGCGATCGTCGACATGGACCTGCACATGCGTCCTGAGGGCGTCGAGGACATGGCGCTGTTCGAGAAAGAGGCGCTGGGAAGAATCGGCGGCATGCCGCGTGAGATCGCCATGCGCCATCGCCTGCCCAACTTCGATCATCTCTTCGGCAACGACTGGTACTCGGCCGGCTACTACAGCTATCTGTGGTCCGACGTGATGGCCGCCGATGCGTGGCAGGCGTTTGTCGAAGGTGGCGGGCCCTGGGACGCCGGTGTCAACGAGCGTCTGCGCACGCACATCCTGTCGGACGGCAACTCGATCGATCGCGCCGAAGCCTATCGCCGGTTCCGCGGCCGCGATCCGGAGGTACAGGCGCTTCTCGACGCACGTGGCTTCACTGCCGCTTCCACCGTTACCAATTGACGGGCACGTCGCCGAGGTTCACGAGGCGCTTCGGCGCCGGCGGGCGGTCGTGCTGTCGGCGTCGCCTGGCGCCGGCAAGACCACGCGCATTCCGCCGGCGCTCATCGATGCCGGTCCCGTCATCCTGCTGCAACCGCGGCGCCTCGCGGCCCGCGCGGTCGCCCGCCGCATCGCCGTCGAACGAGGGTGGACGATCGGCCGCGAAGTCGGCTGGCAGATCAGGTTCGAACGGCGCTTCAGCCGTGAGACGCGGCTGCTCGTTGTCACCGAAGGCATTCTGACCGCGCGCCTTCAGCAGGACCCGCTGCTGTCGGAGTTCGCGACCATCATCCTCGACGAGTTCCACGAACGAAGCATCCACGCGGATCTGGGTCTCGCTCTCGCGCGGCAAACGTGGCGGGCCCGCGACGATCTGCGACTGGTCGTCATGTCGGCGACGCTCGACATCGAGCCCGTTGCGGCATTTCTTGGAGATGCCGCCGTCATACAGGTGCCCGGAGCGAGCCATCCGCTGACGATCGAACATGCCGATGGGGAATCGGTGGCCGACGCGGCGAGCGGGATGCTGGGGAGAACGGCCGGACAGGTGCTCTGTTTTCTCCCGGGCGCGCGCGAGATCGAGCGCGCGCGTACCGAGTTGTCGGGCCTGGCCGCGTCCAAGGGTGTCGAGCTCGTGGCGCTCCACGGATCGCTGGACGGCGACGCGCAGGATGCCGCCATCGCGGCGGTCGAGTGTCGACGGATCGTGCTGGCGACCAACATCGCCGAGACGTCGCTCACCGTTCCCGGCGTTTCGGCGGTCGTCGACACGGGATTGGTCAAGGTGGCCCGCTACGACGCGGAGCGGGGCATCGACTCGCTCACGCTCGAGCGGGTGACCACCGATTCGGCCGATCAGCGCGCCGGGCGGGCAGCCAGACAGGGATCGGGTATCGTGCGCCGGTTGTGGGATGCCCGCGCGCGGCTGCGGACTCATCGCGAGCCTGAGATTGCGAGGGTCGATCTCGCGGGCCCCGTCCTGGACGTGCTGGCATGGGGCGCCAGCCCGGTGTCTTTCGAATGGTTCGAACCACCATCGGACGATCGCGTCCAGGCGGCGCTTCGTCTGCTCGAGCGTCTTGGCGCGATCGACAAAGAGGCGCACATCTCAACGCTCGGCCGGCAGCTGCAGCGTATTCCGCTCCATCCGCGCCTCGCTCGCATTCTCATCGATGGACGAGGCGCTACTGAGGTGGCGATGATCTGCGCCCAATTGGGGTCAGGTGCGACAGGTGCGGGGGGTGCGATAGGTGCGAGGGGTGTGCCAGGTGCGGCAGAAGTGGCTCAGGAGTTGAGGCGAATTGCGAGCGGCGCGATCGAGGGCAAGGTGGCGGCGCACATCTCTGACGAGGAGCTGCGCCACGCGATCTTTACGGGCTACGCCGATCGGCTTGCGAAGCGCAGGGCCAACGCACGCGAGCGATTCGTGCTCGCCACCGGGCACGGCGCGGTGCTCGCCCGCGAGTGCGATGTGGGCGACGCCGAGTACATCGTGGCGCTCGACCTCGTGGCGGCCGAGCGCGACCGCATCAGCGAAGCAAGAATTCGCGCGGCGAGTCCGGTGGACGCCGCGTGGATTCAGGCGGCCTCCACCGAAGTGGAGCATCGCTTCGACACGACAAGCGGGCGGGTGCGGGCGTCGCGCGTCGAGCGCTACGACGCTATCGTGTTGAACGAGACGCCCGTGCCTGTTGACTCGGCGGTTGCGGCGCAGATGCTTGGCGACGCATGGCTCGCGCTCGGCCACGACGAAGCGACGACCCGGCTGATCCGGCGGTTGCGGTTCGCGGGCAGCAATGTGGATCTGGCAGCGCTCGCACACGCCGCCGCCGCTGCGGCGCGAACCATCGACGACATCGACATCGAGGCCCATCTGCCGTTCGATGTGAAGCGAACGCTTGCCGAACGAGCCCCCGACTCCATCCTGGTGCCGAGCGGCCGAAGCACGAGGCTCGAGTACGGCGACGATGGTTCGGTGTCGGCGTCGGTGAAACTGCAGGAATTGTTCGGCCTCGCGGCGTCACCCATCATTGGTCCGGCGCGCGTGCCGGTGACGTTTCATCTGCTCGCCCCCAACGGGAGGCCTGTACAGACGACGCGCGATCTGCGCAGCTTCTGGGAGCGCACGTATCCCGAGGTGCGAAAAGAGTTGAGGGGACGGTATCCGAAGCATCCCTGGCCGGACGATCCGTGGACGGCGCAGCCCACGCACAGAACGACGCGTCGGCGCTGAAAAGAGGGCCGGGTGTAGTATCCTCTGCGCTCACATTCCCCAATCATTCCAGGAGCTGGCCATGAGACGTCTGCACGTGGCAATGGTCGTTACGATTGCGCTCTCGTTCGGTTTGACGCCCGCCGTTCATAGCCAGCAGGGAACCGGAGCCGGCCGTGGCCAAGCGCCGCCTCGCCAGTGGTGGGTCAATAAGGACAAGGGCGGCCAGTACGGCAAGAACAAGGCGCACATCAAGCTCCCGGATCTGAAAGCGCGTCACAAGGGCCAGGCGAACTGGAGTGAAGTCGTCGTCGACGATGAAAACTTCCATGCGTCGTACAACCAGGGGCAACCCGGCACGAAGGTCACGCCGCGGATGCGGCCCGACACGCGCGAATTCATCGTCGTGGTCGAAGGGGAAATGCGCTTCACGATCGAAGGACAGCCGGAGCCGATTCTGACCAAGCGGGGCTCGGTCGTGAACATCCCGAAAAAGACGACGTATTCCGCCGAGATCGTCGGCACCGCCCCGGCGCTCTGGGTCGACGCGAACCAGGCGAATTTCAAGACGCTGGTGCCCGTCTCCGATCCCCGGCCGCCGCAGACGCCAGGGCACACGATGATGAAGATCGGCATCAATACGACGCCCGCACCTTACACGGGTAACAACAAGCCGCACTTCAATCTCTGGGACGCCGAGAAGGATCCGAAGTTCGCCGGCCAGAATGTGGTGCAGGACGATCACATGTGGGCACAGGCGATCTGGGGCTACGAGAAGAACCTGCCGCCCTATGACGCCAACGACAAAGGGCACTTCCACGTCGGGACCGCCGAGTGGTGGGTCATTATGAAAGGTCAGATCCGCCACAACATCGAGACGGTGGGAGATTTCACGTCGAACGAAGGGGACGTCGTCTACGCGCCACCGTCGACGTGGCACGCGACGCGATTTGCCGGCCCCGGTCCGTCGTGCCGGCTGGCGATCAGCGGCTATCAGTTCACGTCGCTGCTAGAACAACCTCAATAGGCGTCCGTTCCCTAACCTTGAACCTGGGTGGCACTCAGACAGTAGCCATCCCCGTGCACCGTCCGGATGAACTCCGGATGGTGCGGGTCCGGCTCGATCTTCTTCCGCAACCTCACGATGGCGTGATCGACCGAGCGTGTCGTGACGTTCGTGTCGACGTAGCCCCAGACTTCCCTCAGCAGCTCCTCCCGGTGGACCACCTTCTCGCGGCGCTCCGCGAGATAGCGCAGCAGTTCGAACTCGCGGTGCGTCAGGTGCACCGGCGTCTGATCGCAGCTGGCGCGCTGCGACCGGAAGTCGATGACGAGCTTGCCGATCAGGAGCCGCTCGAGCGCTGGATGCGAGCGTCGCAGGACGGCGTTGATGCGTGCCAACAGCTCCTGGAGATCGAAGGGTTTGGTGATGTAGTCGTCGGCGCCCAGCTTGAGCCCCTTCAGCTTGTCCACCTTCTGGCCGCGCGCCGACAGAATGATGATGGGGACCTTCCCCGATTGCCGCAGCACCGGACACAGATCGAGACCGTCGAAATCCGGAAGCGTCAGGTCGAGCACCACGAGATCGGGCGCCGATGCCCGAACGTAACTGATCGCCGATTTTCCGTCGGACACCGCCTCGACCCGGTAGCCCTCGAAGATCAGGTTGTCGCGCAGCACGCGCCGGAGTGTGGGGTCGTCTTCCACGATGAGAATGCGCTCGGACACCATGTCAATCTCCCGCTACCGGTAAGAATACTTTCGCCGTCGTGCCCACACCCAGCTCGCTTTCGAGCACCAGCGTTCCCTTGTGATCCGTGACGATTCGGCTGACGATGGCCAGCCCCAGGCCGCTGCCGTCGGCGCGTGCCAGGCGCCCGCGCGCGAATTTGCGGCGTACCGTCGACAGCTCGTCGGGCGCGATGCCGACACCGCGGTCCTGTATCTCGATGACGACGTTCTGGCCGTCGCGCCTTGCGTTCACCCGGACCGAGCGCTGGTCGGTCGAGTACCGAATCGCGTTGTCCATGAGGTTGTCGAGCGCCAGCATCATCGCCGTACGGTCGGCCCTGGCGAGCGGCAGGTCCACTGGAATGTCGACGTCTACCTTGAATTCGCGTTCGGTCAGCGGATGTCTGAAGTTCTCGAGCACATCGTCAATGAGCTCGGACGCTGCGACCGGCTCGAACGAGTACACCTCGGTGACGTCGGTCACGCGCGCATAGGCGAGCAGGTTATCGACCAGCCGCGTCAGCCGCCGCGCTTCCTGCATCAGAAGCCCTGCATAGTCGCGGATGGTCTCGCCGCCGATGGGACGGCGAGCGAGCGTGTCGGCCATCGCCCGGATGTTGGCGAGCGGTGTCTTCAGCTCGTGGGTGACCGACGAGACGAAGTCCGAGCGCATCGCGGTGAGCGCCACCCCCGCGCGGACCGCGCGGACGGCGAGGATCAGGCCGAGCGCCAGCGTCAGCGCGGCCGCAGCGGCGGCGAGCAGCGCCTCGTCGGCGCCCTGCGCCGCGTTGACCAGCGCGGAATCGGCCGACTGGCTCGTGCGAATCGTCCACGTTCTGACCGCGGGATTCGAGCCGAGCGCAACCATGCTGACCGACGGATCCAGAAAGAGGAGCGGGAACTCGCGGACGAGCACGTTGCGCGCGCCTTCGTGTCCCCAGACACGACGTCCTTTGTCGTCGAAGACGGCAATGTCGAGATTGTTGCCGCGCGTCGCAAGCGGCGCGACCTGGGAGAGGATGTCCGAAAAGTACGAGTTCCTGACCCAGCCCAGGTTCACCGTGAAGCCAATCACCGACTGCAACTGCTCCTGCAACGAATCCTCGTACACGAGCCGCGCCACGATCTGGTACGGCTCGCCGCCCAGGGTCGAATCGAACATGGCGTACCGCACGCGCGACCGGCTGAACGCTTCCACTTCCTTCTTCAATGCGTCGGTGCCGGGCGGATTGGTGACGACCGTCACAGGATACAGATGCGCTGCCTTCGGCTGCGGCATCCATGCGGGGAAGCGATTCGACCGATTGAAAAACACCACGCCGTGCGGGTCGTCGCGTCCCCAGCTGAAGAACGACTCCGGATACGGGTAGCGCGCGAAGGCCGTCGCGACCTGGTCGCTCGTGTCCGACAGCGACTCGAGCGACAGCTCGCCCCAGTCGCGGTTGGCGAGCACGCGCGAGTGGGCGCCGCGCATATCCCGTGTGACGGCGGTGACGAGCAGATCAGCGCTTTCCTCCGTATCGCGGGCGGTGAGCAGCTCCGAGCTTCGCTGCCATCCGCGTGTCGCTCGATACCCGAAGCCGAGCAGTGTGGCGATGCCAAGACAGACAGCGACTGCAAGCACTGCCGTCAGCCATCCGCCCCACGCAATGACGCTCTCAACTTTCATCGTTTACCGTTTATCCGCCTTCGCGCCCTCTTCGCAGATCGCTACGGCGCGACAAGCCTCTCGCACCCAACGCACCTCTCGCACCCCCTCGCACCCAATTAACGTCTGAGTTCTCGTTGCCTGTAGTACCGCGCCGCGCCTGGGTGCAGTGGCACCGGCGTAGCGGGCGCGCGTTCCAGGTTGGGTGGCGTGCCGGCCGGGCGTGCCGCGAAATACGCGTCGAGCAGCGCGTACACGAGATCTTCATCGAGGTCGGCTCTGCAGACGAGCGCTTCGTCGATGCCAATCGTTTTAACCGCCGTCGGCTGGTTCGGGTAGGTACCCGCCGGAATCAGCGTGCGCTTCAAGTGCGGGTACTGGGTCCGCATCGCCTCGACGATCGGACCGTCGATCTCGAGCAGCCGGGCGCCTCCCTTCAGCGCCGCCGTCACCGTCTGGCTGCCCGGCATATACATCGCGAAGGCCGCGTCGATATCGCCGCCCATCAACCGTTTCAGCATGTCGGCGTTCGGGACCTTCTCGGCCCGGACCTCGTTCGACTCGATGCCGTAAGCGTGAAGCATGCGGTCGGTCACGAGCGCCACGGAACTGCCGGGTGCGCCCAGGGACACGTGAAGGCCGGCCAGCTCCTTGAGACTGTTCGCGTGCGCGCGCGGCCCCACGAGCAGGTGAATGATGTTCAGTTCGGTCACCGCGAGTCCGCGCAACTGTTCGAACGGCTTGGGCATTTCGTCGAGCTGGCCCGCGTACGCGAGATACGCGACATCGCCCACGGGAATACTGATGTCGGTCTTACCGCTCTGCAGCTCGATGAGGCTCGTGATCGATGAGCCACCCTCGCTGACGATCTGCGGTTTGACATTAGGAAGGCGTTTGAAAGCGTTGGCGAGTTGATTCGACGTATTCCGTGCCAGCCGGATCGTGTACGAGCGTTCCGGCGCCTCGGCCCTGCTCGTGCAGGAACACGCCAGCAGACAAACAACCCCAACCCATAACAACTTCATCTCGAAAGCTCCCGCTGACGGTAATAGCGTGCCGCTCCCGCGTGCAACGGAATCGGCGTTGCCGGCGCGCGTTCGAGGTCGGCGGTCAGACTGCCGGGCCGCACCTCGAAAAAAGCGTCCAATAGCCGGTATACCACGTCTT
>Ga0065707_10082580_pt1 | contig 13599 bp, 8 predicted proteins | sample SwiRhicommuniRL3_FD_59094 | JGI IMG/M metagenome (GOLD analysis project Ga0065707, IMG submission 59094) | Switchgrass rhizosphere bacterial communities from Rose Lake, Michigan, USA - RL3 v2 (version 2) | ecosystem: Host-associated > Plants > Roots > Rhizosphere > Soil | place: East Lansing, MI... | reverse complement strand
ATTGGTTAGCTTCTAGACTACTTGGTAAACTATGCAATTTCAAACCAAGTGCATGTTCGAATCATGTTAATCAAAAATCGTCGTTTCAATTTCGATACTTTAGGCTAGTCTAGCCCATATTAGTGTAGCCCCATCTAGCGTCGTTGTGTCTAAGATCCTCATACTAACCACTCTACCACCATAGTGTCATAGAATCCGCTTCCCACCCATTCCAGCTAGTCGTATGTCTTTTCATCCCATACTATCCATACTATACAGACTAATCATGTGTCATTTCCTTAGTCAGCGTGTCTAAAATTTTATCCGTCAATATCCTGCATAGACGCGTGTATATTTATCGATTTTTCACAGAAATAATCACGTCTCCACCACACTCTTTTTAGAACCAATATGACCACCACCAACGACTCAATTAAGAAACAAAAGGTTGAAGACACCAGCGAAGTCTTACAAATCTTTTTAAGATCCGACAGAGCAACTTTACCAACTAAAGGATCCAAGTTTGCCGCTGGATACGATATCTATGCTGCAGAGGATGCAGTTATTCCAGGCCACGGACAAGGAGTGGTGGCCACAGATATCTCTGTGATTGTGCCTTTTGGAACTTATGGTAGAATTGCTCCTAGATCCGGATTGGCTCTCAAACACGGAATCTCTACTGGTGCTGGTGTAGTGGACGCCGACTACCGAGGCGAGGTCAGAATCATTCTCTTCAACCACAAGGACGTTGATTTCGAAATCAAGAAGGGTGACAGAATTGCCCAGATGGTATTGGAGAAAATCGTCAATGCCGAAATCAGAAGTATCAGCGAAGCAGAGTTGGTCAAGACCGAGAGAGGCGAAGGAGGGTTTGGATCCTCTGGAACAAATTAAGGCAAAAAGAATTAAAGGCCAGATAAACAAAGACCAGATAATTAAAGGATCCAATGAACCGAAGGAATGAACTACGGTTAATCTACTGGTTTACTGAATGGTAAATCTACTGCTGTACTAAAAGGTATTCTACTGCTGTACTGAATGGAAACAGGTGTTTCTGAAGTCTACGTATTTCTACGATTTCCCTACGGTTCTACATTCATAGACGAGTTAGTCTAACTATATGTCTTTTGGCATCTAATTATACTAGTTAGACAATAATAAATAAATTTTGATGTATAATCGTCATGACTTGAAGATATGGTAGTTAGGTGGAATATATGGACAGCTACCTGAGAAGACCTCAAGAATAAGAATGAGATCACCATAGTATCAATAAAGTGAGATCACCATAGTAATATCATCTGACTGATAGTAACTAGTCAAAGTTCGGTAATATTGGTGCCAATATCACAGACTCATGATACTCTTCACCATCTACTTCTCTTCTTTCTTTACTTCCTCCTTCTTTTCTTCCTCCTTCTGCTCCTCCACCTTTTCTACATTCTTTCTTTCTCCCTCAACCTCAGCCTCATCGTTTTCAATTTTCATTCCTTCATTAGAAGTTTCTTCATACTCGTCCAAGTTGATGTTATCCTTGACTTGGTTGACGGTATCCTTTTCTCTCAAGTTTTCTTCGTTAATCAATTCGTCTTGTTCCTTAAGAATATTCAATTTCAACTTGGAATCGTCGGCCAATTCCAATTTGGCGACATTATAGACTTCGTCAGGAATCGACGATAATACCGCCAACAACGCATCGTAATATGTTTCAATACTATGAGAATTATCTCCATAAGTGTATGTGGAGGATAAAATCAATAAAGTCGACGGGATCTTTTGTCTCAATCTCAAATCTAACCAAGTAGCCAAATCTTCTCTCAATCTACCGGGCGAGCAGTCGGTGGTCTTGATACCTCTTTGAGAACAAGCCATCAACAATTCAGGAATAGTCAAAGATTCAACACCTTCGTAATCAATGGCCTTGTCGTCCTTGATAATGGTCAATAAACGATGTCTGATTTGATATCTCAAGATGGAATCGGTACCAAAAGGTCTAAGAGACATATATTTGGCCATTGCTACCAATTGAGTACGCGACAAGTTATCCAAAACCTGATCGTTCTTGAATAATCTTGCCACTTGGATCAAATGTTCTCTGGTAGGGTTTTTACCCATGGAAATGGTATGGAAAAATGAAACAAAGGCTTCACGTTCTTTTTCAGAGATTTTCTTGGATAACTTGAGACCCGATTCTTCCATGGTCTTCTTGATATACTCGGATGCTGATACTCTGGTCTTACTCAAGATGTTCTTCTTCTTCAAACGATCCAGTTTGGATTCATACGTTGAAGGTAATAAGTTTGGGAAGAGCTTTAATGCTATTGGAAGCAAGAGTTCTGCAAATGGAATAAGGATGAACATAGAGAACGGAACCAAACGGATCACATCCACAATGGTTCTTTGTAATTGTTTTGTTTCTCTTCTTGAAAGTCCATACCCGGCAATAAGCTTCAACAACAATTTGGTGGAAACCTTCATTTCGTAGCCGAGAAGTTTCGTTCCGTCCCAGTAATGTTGGGCTTCATGCTTGACTTTTTGCCAGATTGTAAGCTTAGGCTCGGTAGCTTTAACTACGCCCGTAGGCGATACTTCCTTAGAGATACCTTTGGTGCCGTTAGACGTGGTCTCACCAGATTTGGCGGCATTAGCCCCGTTCACTTCACTACCTTCCTTACTCACAGTTTTTACCGACTGGTGTCTGACAAATGATAGTATCAATGGGATGTTGACGGTATTGCGATTTATATTCAAATGTAAGTGGGGTCTTAAAGGATATTTTGGAGAAGTGGATCCACAAACTCCGTGACCGACGCCACGGATTCCAAGGACTCGAGAAGAAAATTCTCGTTTTCCAATCAAACCAAATTGATTAGATCTTTTAAGTATCTGGGACATTAGAGGATCTATGATAGTTTTATGGGAAAAGATATTCAGTTAGCGATGGCAAAATTATAGTGAAGAATTAGAAGTGTTGAATTTTCGCAGGAGAATCGGTAAGGACACGTATTATATTGACCTATTAACTGTTTAGTAGAGTCCATGGGTTTAGAGGTTGCTAGGGGTTATGTTAGAAGGTGGCTAGGAGTCACAGTAGTAGGTCGATAATAGGACCTTGAATAGCTGCTAGTAATCCCGTATGAGACTAAACCCTGTAGATATCGGAGATTTGAAACTGGAATAATCAACCCAGGTCCACCGCAAGTTCCGGTGGGCGACTTAGGGCCAAACATGCCTACAATTAGTGAAGTAAGGAAGACGTTCCGATCCTTACAGATATCAGATGTAACTGTGAGGTAAATCGGGCCTTTTCTGATAGACTTTTCGGAGGTCATCGGCGATACCTTTAGACGTAGTAAGTTACCCAAGTCCGAGAATTACGGGTAATGAATTATGGGAAGTACGGGTAGCTTACTACGTCTAACAGTTTACTATAATCCTCGGAAACTATATAGTCAAGTCTCTGATCAGATGAATATTAGCTCTAAGCTATAAGAGTAATACTTCCTATTGCCGTAGCCCCCACAAATCACGAGTCTAGCTCCGAAATTATTCCGTGGATAAGCGCACTCATCGCATATAAGCACGGAAAGAAGAAGTTGACTGGAAGATGCCTCAATGATGTCGAGGATGTCAAGATGTCTCACCAAACTCTACTCATAATATACTAGTATGTTCCTGCCTCAAGTCCTAACTTCTGTCAATTTTTGGGCCTAGTGGAAGCATATTGAAAAGTTCACAATCTTGAATGAGGTTATCGAGCAAATATCAATATGGGGACTACAAGATCTATACAATGTGCTCAGCGAGTCTTAAAAAGAATCAAAATGGATAATTGTAGTCAGAGAATAGCTTGAAGATTCAATTGGAGAATTAATTGGAGAATTTGATGCGATAGAATTTGGTGATCTAGGAATTTGCACCCAAATAAATATTGTTGGAGGCTAGAGGTTCATATATATAATTATCATGCCTAACTCATAATAGTGTCTATTATGTAGTGACGATGTCTCACCACGCTCTACACTCTTTAGTGACGATGTCTCATCAAACTATCTAGAATCGTAGTATTATTTAACCCTGGTGTAGACTCTGGCACGCTAGAACCCAAAAAATTGTCACCATAATACAATTGTCTGTCGCTAGATTATTACCATTCAGATAAAGTGATTTTAGGCTTACCAGGTACCAAATTACTCCAATCTTGGAGCGTTATAGCTATTGTCATTTTCAATTTGCTTTTCTATGATTCAAAGTTATGTTTGGAATAACAATGCAAGATTATATATCATAGTCGAAATATGATATATAGATTATATAAACTAATATAATGACCAAAGTAAACTATTAACTCTAACGATAACCAAAGTTATCGACATTTCAAAGAGAATAAATAGTTCTAGAGAAATAGTTCTAGAGAAATAGTTCAAGAGAATCAGCAGTGTTTAGAGAATCAGCAGTGTTTAGAGAATCAGCAGTGTTTAGAGAATCAGCAGTGTTTAGAGAATCAGCAGTGTTTAGAGAATCAGCAGTGTTTAGAGAATCAGCAGTTTTTAGAGAAACAGTAGATCTACAGAAAGTAAGTCAACAGAATCAGAAGTAATGGTCTTTCTCTAAAATCAAGACTCCTTCTCTTTTCTCTCTCGGAGTCAGAAGCCTTCATAATTGCAGAAATAGCTCCTGGATCGATAATCAGCCTGTTTCATTCTTCAACAATTTCTGTACGTTTGAGGTTTGTAACATTTAATTTCCTCTACCTTGTCTAGGTTATTTATAAACTATCGTAATCTAATTTGTTTCAATTACCTCGTCTTATCTTCTGAATAACCTCATCTTATTTTCTCGATATTTATCTTCTCATATTTCTCTCAATCATCTTTTGCAAGGGTCCCCTGATCTTTTGCATCTCCATTCAATCCCACAAGTAAAATCTTTTCAATCAACGTATGGTAGTCTTCGTCTTCTCCATCAAAGAAGATAATAAGACTTTGAACCTTTTGAAATCTAACAAACTTGAGTTTACATTCGTACCACACATTGAAATCGTCTTCTGAGATCTTTTCCAAATGTGGAGGGTTCTTATCATCATTAGCTTCATCGAATGATAATATGTTATGGCCATTGACCCATACCTTGATAAGGTTTGGTACTTGAGACTCTTCCAAATCAATAGAATCATTTACACCTGTGAGTTCTGCACCTTTTCTTGCTTTAATCAAGATCGAATACACTTTACAGATATTGTTCAATGGCACGTAAAACAAGCCCTGTGAATCAGCATCGGAAGCAACACTAGAATTTTTATCAGATCCAGCAGCAAACACGTTCTTGATCTCTACGCCATGCAACGAAACAACATTCAATGCCTCAAACTGGCCAAAATCAATGGCTCCGTTCAAAATTTCAAACCCTTTTGGTATCAACTTTGAAACTCCAAAGAAATCAATAACTTCTCCAGCTCCATTGCCATTTCTGCCTTGAACCGAGTCATCAACAAGTGCTTTGGCTTCTAATCCGTCTAATGCCTTTACTAGGTTTGGAAACGACGCTCCCTTGACAGTCTCCACCACCTTTCCACTTTCAAAGAAAACAAACGTAGGAATGCTAGTGACCTCGTATTTAGCGGCAAGATCAGGCTGAGTATCAAGATCCACACGAATGATCTCTATCTTTTGATAACGTTTATTCAGGTCGGTATACAACTGATCAACGACTGGCTTTATGGTCTGGCACGGCCCACACCATTGGGCAGTGAAATTCGCCACCAAATATTTATTGTGTGACAAATAATCATCAAAGTCCACTTTAGACTTTACGAAGTTGATTGACATTCTTAGTGGGTGTAAGGTTATAATTAGAGAATATAATTAGAGTCAGCGGATCAGTTGTCTTGGTTGATCTTACAAAGTTGATAGAATATATGCAGTACGAAATTGCGAATGCAAATTGAAAGTCAAGGGTTCTTACAAATCAACGGTGGTAAGTGATGCCTGTAGTCTCAGTTAATGGGAGGAAAGATGAAAAGCATCGGGTGACCACTCCCATATCACCATTAAGTCCGTTACGACTTTCGGCGCCTGTTTTTGAAATCGAGGAGCCAAAAGAAGGCAGTGACCTAAATGGAGTTAAACATGGAAAGACCATCAAGAATCAATCACATCATAAACACCATACAAAACAGTCATCTAATAAAGAACCATCTACCAAAGAGTCACCTAACAGACATACCCATCATCCAACTCAAACATTCAATCAAACATCCAATCAAACATCCAATCAAGAGCCACATATCCTTGAACCATTATCCACATCTAAACCTAAAGATGGATTTCTCTTGGATTTGAATCTACCACATGTATCTAGCTCCACCCAAGAGACAGAGGAACCGATTAATACCGTACAAGTGAAGAAAATCAGAGAACTAGCATCAATTTATCTCAATACTCGTAAATCATTACGGGCCGACTTCAATATCATCGATCCAATCAAACCAAACGATGTTTCCAAAGACTCAGAATCCAAGACTATACAAATATCACAGAAAACTTTATCTCGGGCAGAAAAAGTCAAAATCAGTCTTAGTTTAAAGTATCTTTTCCTCCAACGGTTGGCTGAAAACGAGGCAGTGGATCATCCAGGGGTAGAAGGACGCTACAATCCGTTACAGATATTGAGGAACAGAAAGATAAGAGAAAAATATAACGAGCATCCAAAGCAAATATCGATCAAGCCGCTTCCATTAGCATGCAATGTGTTTAGTAGTAATAACGTTAGTGGCAAGAAACCGTGGAAAATGCTATGGGCAATTGAATTAGACGAGTTGATAAATGATAGTAGTTGGAGAAAAGCACATTGGAATGAACTCAGGGATTCAAAAGGAAACCTCTGGTTCCCACCCCCCCAAACACGGCCGAGTTTACAAGATATGCTATTTGACGAGTCTACGGAAAAATCAAGTTCTGTCATGTATAATGGCAAAGCCAATAAACTGACTTCTTCGTCGACCAGCACTGATAGTGAACATTTATTCAAGATCTCCAGCACAAAGACTGCTTCACGAAGATTAAAAGACAAGATGAAGAGAAAGTCAAAGAAGCACTACAATGGAAGTTCATCTAACAATAATTCAGAATCTGACAATGCTGAAGAGGAGGTATATCCCCAGAGAGATCTTTTAAAGGACCAATTCTTCAAACGAATCACGCCTCCTTGTGAAGACAGACTAAATGATGTGGAAGAGGTAACAATCAATTCTAGCGAACAAGACCTCCAACCTGCTCCACAATTCAAACATAGCGACAACTCGTCTTCAAAAGAGCTCGATATTAATGACGTTTCATTCAAACCTTTGGAGAAGAAGAATTTTCTGGTTGGAAGTGGAGTGGAGCTCCTTGACCTCGGACAGAAGGCCGTTGAGGAAAGAATTGAAGAGGCTGACTCATTAATCTCTCTCCAAGAACAATGTGACTTGGCGACTCGAGAATTGAAAGTGATATGCTCAAACTACAGCTACTTTGATAACACAATCAAGCTCAAAATCGACTATCTTCTCCAAGTATACCCAAAAATCACCAGACAAATAGATACCAAATTACACGATCTTATGAACAATCAAATGAATGATATTTTTCTGTTGACGGTCAGTATCAATGATGAATTTTTGCCGGCCTCTGAAGAAATATATAATGGATTTCTCAACGAGATCAGGTCCATTATTCACTTGATCAACAACGAATATTCCATCAAAATAGACAATCTCCTAAGTGGTTGCGATAGATCTATCGGAGAGATCAGCACCTCGTTGTCGTTAGAATTGCGGAAAGTCAACGAAAAGCTAGACAAGTTAAATACGTCGATGTTCCGTAATAATGTTGTTGCAGACTCTATCAAAAATGGAGAGTTTACCATGAAATTTAAAGACAGTTACAATTATAAATTCCTATATTTCTGTCTTGAGAATTTGATTGTCATTTTGTTACGATTCGTGTGGGTAATTGTGAATTTTTATAAGCTTTGTGCCAGTCTCGTCAAGATGGTGTGGTGTCTTATTAGGTATTTATTGTTTTAGAGAAAAGACAAGCAACGATGAGCAACGATGAGAAACGATGAGAAACGATGAGAAACGACGAGCAACGACCAGCAAAGCGAGGTCGTTAGGTCGTCAGTGATGTCGTTCGAGAGATAATTAGTGAAGTTGTTAGATCATTATTGATTTCATTAGTGAGGTCGTTATTGAGATTGAGAGCCCGATAATGAGATGGTGACCCTGAATATCAGGGAAATATTCCTCTAGGCTTTCGTTAAACTGCCTCGCTACATCATTAACTAGTTTGTCCCCTAATTAATGACAAAATTTCAACATTTCACGACAGCAATGACATAAATTGGAACTTATCCGAGTCTAGATATAATCTAGCTAAAAAAACATCTTCTTGTGTCTACGTTCTCACTAAAGAAACTACTGATGAATACTTTAGGTCTTGTTGCATGGTTTAGATTACTATATACATCCAATTCTCTCACCAGCAAGGATTTGCAATTCCTCCATTAAATTATCAGCATAAACGAGATGTTCGTAGAAATTCGTGGATCTTGGTTTAGTCAAGAATTCTATATCGTCTGCAATATGATTCTTTTTAAAGTAGTGGAGAGAGTCGGGAAGTTCCTTCTCATAAACACCATCTAAAGTAAGATCCACGCTAGACCCAGGGGTATCGTAATTATCACCACTGTCGATCATTACTCCCACGATCTTGAACTTTGTTTCGTCAGCACGAAGTAATTGCTGCAAAATTGCTAATTTTTCAAAGTAATTGTTTCCATCGAGTCTCCCAACATCCAACATGATCTTAGGAAGGCTCTTGTTGGTATGGGGGTAACCATACACTTTCGAAATAAGCGATTTCAAATCTTCAACAGTTAGTTCGAGGTTGACTTGGAGAATCACAAACGTATCTTCATTACCTGTAGTTCCAACCACTGCTACAGTACCGACCTTGGTCACCGACAAGAACTGATGGCTCTGTGAAGAGGCATACATGGAATCTAGAGCAGAACCGATTCTGTGGCCATACATATCTTTATCAAACGCAAGATGTGAGTCCAGAGTACCAAAGGCTATGGGATAAGACGTTCCTGATACAAGTTCTCTATGCAACTGAGACTCCACGAGAGTAGAACTCACAAGTCCGAGCGAGAACAAGTCCGCGAGGTATTGAGGAGTGATGGAAGCAGACGTTTCTCCGACAATGGGACATATTTCCGCAAGCTCGGCAAGCAACGCACGGCACAGAGGAATCCCATGTTGGATCTCGAACGACATTGTCGAAATTCCAGCCTTTGTCTCCCCTAACTCTGCGTAGACCTGGTTATTTTTGGTGAGGTTAGCACGAAGAGAGATTAATAGGTTGTTCAGTAAAGTAGTAGGATTAGTGAGAGAGCTGGGATTAGTGAAGGAGCTGGGTGGATTAGTGATGTTATCATTTATAGAAATATCATTATTCATAAACTTCTTGCCGCTTTTTATTCCCAACCACTTTGCACAGGCCCTCACCTGGTTGGGATCCGTGACATGACTGGGCCCTGCGATCAACAAGAGAGGACTGGTGAACTTTTGTGAGATATCCTGAGTGAGAACGTCAGTGACTCTAGTTCTATTGCTCAATATGTTCTTCTTCAATGTGTCTGAGAGTGGATACAAGTACTCTTGCATGACATCTGGCTGAGGAATAGAGATGGTTTCTCCTGTTGCACGAGGTATTGCTGACGTAGTGCCATAGTTCCACGAAGGGCCGGTGTATACCGCTCCATTCTTGCTATCCAATGACAAATTTGACCCACGATCACTTTCATCTTGTTCTATGGTAGTTTCGTGTATCATTTCCTTCAAGGAACTGGGCTTTGTCAGTATGATTCTCGGAACGATCATTCTATTCTGCGCTAGTGATTATGAGAGTAGTGACTATATGAAGTAGTGACTATATGAAGCTAGTGATTGTATGAGCTAACGAGAAGTGACTAATTAGAAGAAGTAATCTAAACCTAAATGTGCTCCGTCTCAAACTATAATTCAGTTTCAGGATGAGTCAACGGTCAAATAACCATAACCATAATCATTTTTGCAACTTTTCCAGAAATCAGATTGTGGGGTTTTGGGAACGAGCGAACCAGAATTCAATTACGCCTAGGCCAAGATTATCCGGTATAGAGACATTCCCTGTTTGGTGAATAAGTATAACCTGTTGGTACTAGAATGTGATTTCATTTGGACCTATGATGAACTAGTGATAATATGAATAGGTAGTGTGTAACTCATTTTGAAAGGTGTCGTGCAATAATCATTTAAATACATCCTGCATATTAATTTAGTCGTGGCAGATCATTCTGTTTTACAACCGTTAGATCTACTTCTAAATATACTTATATATATCGTGTTCACCATAAAATGCAGCCGAAATCTATAGCTCTTCTTCGTAAGTATATCTCTCTATACAGCCACTAAACAGAACTAACAATCAGAAAAAATTGACTCCAATGTCGAACAGCTCCTCCAGAAGTTCCAAGATATCTTCGAGGTAACCATAAACCAAGAAAAGCCCAAGGAAGTATTGGCGGTAGAGTCTTTAACTATAGAATCCGATGCATTGATCATAATACGATTGTGTGAAGAGTTGTTGACGATCTCTAGAAACTTGAAGGAGACGTGGTGCTTGGGTACCTTGAAAGTAAACCCCAACACCGAAGACAAGTTACAGAAAGAGAGCGAGATCAGCGAGGTGTTTGGTCAATTCAATGAGTTGACAGAGAGAATATCACGGTTTGAGACAAAGAACTTGAATACCATTTAGATCAAAAACCGTCATTAGAAGAAGCGTACACTAAAAGATGCGTACACTAGAATTGTGGGAACTGGACAAAGAATAGGAAGAATCAGTAGAATTAGGTTTCTAAGGCAAAGACTAAGTGAATTTTTCTTTTATGGTGTTTAATTTACTACTAGGGATAATAATAAGTTCATTTAGTTCCTCTATGATCATAAAATGATAGATTTTAAGTTATACTCAGAGTACTTACTAGTTCAAAGATCTCGTCGAGGCATAAATTATTAACTACAACCAACAAGTCTGGATATAATATTATTACAACTAATGGATGTTCCACTATAATTGGTCTAATCAGCTTGTTATTTCATAAAAGTAGGTTCGGCAAGAGCCTTTAACACTCCATCAACTCTAATGCAGTGATTCTTAGGCTAAAAAATGAATCTGATAGACAGAGAGAATCGCTTGAGTTCTGAGAACTCTATTCATCTAGATGCTCCTGTCTGTATGTATAAGTGTGGGACTACCCTTAAACACTTGTGAGTAATAACTAGAGTATTATGGAAATGTTCAAATTACATGTTCAAATTACATGTTCAAATTACATGTTTTCAATTACTTTTTCACAATTTCTTTTCACAATTGCATGTTCACAACTTCATGTTCACTAATCCTACAGTATCACCATTTCCTACGATCCTAACAAGATGATTACATCAGTATCTATTAATATTTCATTATACATTACAACGTTAAATGGGGCCCTACTTCGAAATATCTCTTCGTATTGGACTCGACGCTCTGGTGGTATGGGCGCTGCTCTCAGCGGATGTATGATCATTTTCTTCAAACAAGTTGACAAACTTCTGTACTTTGCCGATCTTTATGAATTTGAATTTCTTATCGCTCTTGATGTACGAAGGTACCGTGGGCGAGTTGATTCTGAACGCATATTCCAAACCAGAATTGTCTTCGTGGTTGATCATTGAAAACGAGGCACTTCCCATCCTTGGAATTGACTTTTGTTTGCTAGGCGATGCAAATGCAGAACTTACTGACGCTTTTCTGGTTAATACTTCTTCCAGTTCATTATCAAACATCTCGTAAGAAGGTGCAAGCCGTATTCCAGGTTCGAGAGAGGGAAAATCAGGATCTTTGAAATCTTTTTGTTTTGAGTCTAAAGCATCTAAGTCGAGTTTTGAGGAATGGGAAACGTCTGTGGGGTTTCTGTTGATACTGTTTATCTCTGAGATTCTATTTGTCACGGAAATTCTATCTATCGATGTGTTATCTGGATTGGGTTGATCTATCTCATCGATATTGCATTCAATCTCTTGCAAATCATCTAGTTTGATATACTCTTCATTATGTCGTAAATTATTCATGTTTTTAATGAAATCTTTTTTCTCAATGGTGTTTAGTGGTTTATTGGATAGTGATGGTTGGTCAAATGGAGATTCAAAAGGAGAATTAAATGGAGAATTGAAAGGGGATGAATCCGAAACTTGCTGCTCAATAGAGTGATTAATAGACTCAATGGAGTGTTCAAAAGGTTCCTCAGATATCTGAGAGAGTTCAGAAAGCTGTTCAGTAGGGAGTTCAATAGGCTGTTCACTAAGTTGTTCAGATTGTTCAGATTGCTCAAATTGACATACTTTGAAAGTTGTTTGTTCATTTATCCCTTCATCCTCAAATGGCAGTTCCTCGTTAGAATTGGATCTCGTTGTCTGGTTTGAATTCAACAAATTCTCCATTGAAGAGTCGAATTCATCATCGTCGTAGATGAACGATTTTTCATTCAGTTGGATATCACTTTCTTCTAAGGTCGAGTCTGTATTTGAGATATCTTGAACCATCGTGGGAATTTCCCCCAAAGATCCTTCAGGCACATCCTTTTCGATCTGTTTATTCAACTCTTGCACGAATTTGAGCTTGAAATACCTCTCAAGCTGATCCAACATGTTTTCATCACATATTAACAAGAGAGCATAACTAGAGTCCTTCAAGAAATCTATGGAAATATGGTCTATATCTGAGACCTTGAACTCTAATAACTTCAATGTCAAGTTGGCAATGAAGATTTCATTGGATTTTAAGGCATATGGTTCGATTGATTTCTTCAACGTGTTGAAGATAATGCCCTGGACGTTGCTGACACTGGAAGAAGTTTTCGCAAGGAACACCAAGTTGTCTTTGATGAGATCGGTGGCCCTTAGGTTTCGATCTCGTATAAGTAGAACATTTAGCTCGATATTTATATTGAATTCGATTTCTCCAAGTTCACAATCTCCCTTGTCCTTGGTTAGATATCTGTCGGCTAAGATGCGTACTTTTTCGTGAACGTCCGAGGAAAATATAAAGTTGGGCTTGTTGGGGTCATGGTTGTTGTAGTGTTTCACAAAACCAACGTCTTGAAACATGATTTGTGGTTGTGATTGTTAGTGTCCTTGGAGTATTTGGTGATTAAGCTAAATATCAAAATCAAAACAATTGATTATATACAGAATTGCAGGTTGGGGTACGACCATAAAAGTTACAGTTTATATCATTACAGTTTACAAGAAGTTACAGTTTATGAAAGATTACAGTTTATACTAAATCTTACACTAAAATCTACAACTACAACAAACCACAATTACTCATAAAACTACAACTGTCAGACCCATTATATCTCTATGTCTTCATACTACTTCACAATAATAGGGACGTGGGACAATACGCTCTATGAATTGGAATTCTCGTCCTTCAAATCGGCATCGTTGTCGTCCTCGTCCATCCCTGGCAAATCACAATTCTCCTCCAG
>Ga0065707_10082576_pt1 | contig 13602 bp, 15 predicted proteins | sample SwiRhicommuniRL3_FD_59094 | JGI IMG/M metagenome (GOLD analysis project Ga0065707, IMG submission 59094) | Switchgrass rhizosphere bacterial communities from Rose Lake, Michigan, USA - RL3 v2 (version 2) | ecosystem: Host-associated > Plants > Roots > Rhizosphere > Soil | place: East Lansing... | reverse complement strand
GAAAGCCCGGGATAAAACGCGCGCACTCGAAGAGCGTGCCCGCCTTCTCGAGTTGGAAGCGGATTTGCAGCGTGCGGCGCTGGCCGCCACTTTTGCGCAGCTGCAGGAGCGCCGTCTGCTCGCCATCGGATCCACCTTGGCCACCTGGGGCTGGCGATTGTTCGCGATGCCCAAAATCCGGTGGTTGGTCGCGGCCACGGTGTTAAACAAGCTGCGGGGCCGTCACCGCAAACATTGAAAGAGCCGGTTTATGAAGTCAGCTGTCGCTCAAGCGCAAGAGCTCACTGCAGCGCGGCAGCGCTCGCTGTCCGAGCTGTGTACGCATTTGCAGGAGCTGGCGGAGCAGGAAAAATTCGAGCTTGCGCGCCATTTGCACGATGAGCTGGGCGGCCTGCTCACAGCTGCGAAGATGGACTTATCCTGGTTGCAGTCCCGGCTTACGGAGCCGGCCATTCAGCAACGGCTTACGCAGCTTGGCAATGTGCTGGATGAGGCGATGGATTTGAAGCGGCGGGTGGTCGATGACTTGCGTCCATCGCTGCTCGATCATTTTGGCTTGCCCACCACTTTACGCACGCACGTCGAAAGTCTCTGCGGCAGAGCGGGCTTGGATTGCGAAGTTTCGATGGCTGAGGAGATGGACGCCATTCCGAAATCCACCGCCATCGCTTTATTTAGGGTCGTGCAGGAAGGGCTGAATAATATTCTGCGGCATGCGCAAGCCAAGAAGGTGCACATCGAGCTTACGGATGAGCCGCAACGTTATTTGCTGCGGCTGAAGGACGATGGCTGCGGAATCAATCTCAGCGATCCGCAATTTCGCTGGACGCATGGCCTCGCGGGCATGCGCCATCGCGTGGAGGCATTGGGCGGAACATTTACGATCGATTCGGGCGCAGCACGCGGGACGCTGCTGACCATTGCCGTGCCCAAAACCACGACTCCTTAGCGCATCCCGCCCCGCGACCACTTCGAACGACTGTTCGCGACGATGCCCTTCAGCAGGGAAATATCGCGCATCTTGTCGAGAAAATAGTCCGCCCCCGCTGCGAAACAGTGATCACGCACGAAATCGGACGCGTAATTGGTGAGCACCACGATCAGCGGCTGCGCATCAGGCGGGTAAAGCTGGCGCGCCTGGCGAATGACGGCAACGCCATTGCCCTCCGCGAGCTCGATATCCACCACCAACACATCGTAGAGCCCCTCTTGCAATCGCGACAAGGCGTCACTTTGATTGGCGGCCTGGGCCGCCACCGCGAGGCGACCCGGCTCGGACAACAGTTCCACCAGCCGCTGCGACAGCGCATCGGAGTCTTCAATCAGCAGGATGCGCCGTGCGCCGCTCGTAGCGCCGTCGAATTCGCTTGAATCAAGCTCGGGCGCGCTCATAGCCATCACTGCAGAAGGTTGTTCTTGATGGCGTAATAAGTGATGTCAGCATTCGTCTTCATGCTCATTTTCTCCATGATGCGCGTGCGATAGGTGCTGATCGTCTTCACGCTCAAAAACAGTTTGGCCGCAATCTCAGAAACGCTCTTGCCCTCCGCAAGTTTCGTGAAGATCTGAAATTCCCGCTCCGACAGCACGCTATGCCGCGGTTCGCCTGGGGCGCCCTGCATGCCGTTGACCAGCACTTCGGCCAATTCCGGGCTTACATATTTGCCGCCCCGCACCGCAGCGCGGATGGCGCGGCACAGCTCCACATCGTCCGTGCCTTTGCTCACAAACCCACTGGCGCCGGCGCGCAACACGTTCAGGCCGTACTGCATCTCAGGGAAAGCGCTAAGCACCAGCGTGGCCACCGTCTCATGATGCGATTTGATCTGCCGCAGCACGTCGAGCCCCGACATGTCCGGCAGGGAAAGATCGAGCAGCAGCACATCGCAAGGCGCGCTACGCAGAAGATTCAAAGCTTCACGGCCCGTTTTCGCTTCCCCTGCCCAGGCAAAGTCCGGCTGGGATTCGATGATCTGCTTCAGGCCCAGCCGCACCAGCTGGTGGTCATCTACGACTGCGACTCTTGTGGCTGGCATTGCAGACCCTCAGGATCGCCTTCTTTGCCGGTGTAGCCTTCGAGACGGTTGTAAAGCGTTTTCAAGCTGACGCCCAGGATCTCGGCGGCCTTGCGTTTGACATGGCCACAGTACACGAGCGTCGCCATGGTGACGCGACGTTCCACCTCCTCGAGCGGCGTGCCGACGCGGATGGTGATGATGGTGCCGTCGTCGCTCTTGGGCGCGGCGGTGGGCTCAGGGACCGCCACCTCACACTCAATGGTGTCGTCCGCCATGATGTAGGCGCGCTGTACATAGTTGCGCAGCTCGCGCACGTTTCCCGGCCATTGGTGTTGATACAGCCGCGCCAGCGCGTCACGCGAGAAGGACTTGCCGGTGCCTTCCACCTTGTTCATGTCGTCCAGAAAATATTGAGCGAGTTGTTCGATATCCGTACCGCGGTCGCGCAACAGCGGCAAGCGGATGGGGAATACATTGAGGCGGTGGTAAAGGTCCTCGCGCAGCTTGCCATCGGCCACGGCCTTTTCAGGGTCGCGATTGGTTGCTGCGAGCACGCGCACGTCGCTCGAAATCTGCTGCGTACCGCCGACGCGCGTAAAGGCGCCCGTTTCGAGCACGCGCAGCAGTTTGACCTGCAGCTCCATCGGCATCTCGGTGATTTCATCGAGAAAAATGGTGCCGCCGTTGGCGCGCTCGAAAAAGCCTTTGTGCTGACGGTCTGCGCCAGTGAAGCTGCCGCGCTCGTGGCCGAAAAGCTCGCTTTCAATCAGCTGCGGAGCGACAGCGCCGCAATTAAGGGGCAGGAACGCTGCTTCACGCCGTCGGGAAAGCTCATGCAATGTCTGCGCGGCCAGTTCCTTGCCGGTGCCGCTTTCGCCAATCAATAACACCGTAGCGGACGTGGGGGCCACACGGCTCAATTGATCGTAGAGCACTTGCATCTTGGGCGAGCTGCCGAGAATGCGGCCGAAGCGGCCGAGCTTGCGCAAGGCGTCGCGCAACTCGCCGATTTCATGTTGCAGAGCTGAAGTCTTCTTCGCATGGCGCAGTACGGCCTGCACGCGCTCGAGATCCGCCGGCTTGATCAGATAATCGCTTGCGCCGGCACGAAGCGCAGCGACGGCGCTGTCTACGGTGGCATGGCCCGTAACCACAATGACTTCAGTTGCATCAGGCTTCTCGAGTTCGCGAACGAGCTCGATGCCTTCACCGTCAGGCAGGCGCAGATCGGTGAGCAGCACATCGGGATGCTGCCGTCCGAGCTCAATGCGTGCATCCCGAATCGAGTGCGCGCGAGAAACCGTAAAGCCTTCCATGCGCGCCACTTCCTGGAGCCAGTCCACGACATCCGCGTCGTCGTCGACTATCAGCGCATGTGCCATATCACCCTCAACATAAATCGGTAACCCCCAGAGTAAACGCGCGAAACTTCTTCCTGTGCCCTGTCGCCATAGCCAGACAGGAACGATTGATGCTCGACCGTGGCTATGAAAACTGTAATCGTTTTACTGATAGCAGGCGCTGTTGCGATGGGGATGGCTCTCGATCGTGGCAGACCGCCCCAGCGGCGCCAGAGGGTACCACGGCCCGATCTCAATCGCTGGGAGGATGAAGGCGGGGCAGCCACCGCCCCGGAGAGTATGCCGGCTACCTAGAAAAGCCGGGCAGTTTTTGCACCGGCTGTACGATTTACATGCTTCAAGCGCGCTGCGAATGCAGGGAATACTCGCCCCGGATCATGTCGAGCTTCTCGTTACGGTCGAGCACACGGTTTGCCTGCAGGCTGACGGTGCGGCGAATCCTCTCGGGCAGATAGCCATTCAAGGCTTCCTCATAGCGGCTCAATCCGCGCTGCTGCGTGGTCTGCCACACGGCCAGGGCCGCCATATCGCTACTTCCCAAGAGCGCCGTTTTGAATGCAAGCCATGCGCTGGCGCAACGCCCATATATCGTCGCCGAAACGGCAGGAGTCCCGCCGAGCAGTAAAACAAGGGCTTGCAGCTCATCGCCCTGACGCCCCCACTCCTCGCTGCGATAACGCAACAGACTGCGCAAGCCCGGGCTCTCCACTGCATCGCTGCACACGCCGCAAAGCTCCTCGCTGTCGCGGCAAGTGCCAATCAGTCTGTTGAGAATTCGAATCGTAGCCTGGGTCCGCATAGAAGCCTCGTAGGCGGGAAAACACCAAAACCCTCCAAGCATGATTTGTGCCCAAAAATTAGCGGTTCTGGCACACGTGTTGCATCTTTTGACGCATCTTGAGATTGCGACCGACGCCCAGTCTAAGGGCGGCGGTCCTGCCGAAGACCCCCCGTTTGGCGGGCTGTGGTGCGACCAGCCCGCTCTTTTTTTCGCTTCGCTGGACTTACGGGGTTGAAGCAACCCCGTTCATATAATTTTCCAAGATTTTTAATTGCGCTTTGGCGCTGCGCTCTATGCGCTCCGTAATCTCGACGATTTCGGGATCGTGGGCGCGCTTGACTGCGAGGATGCGCGTCCAGCCGAGGATGGCATTCAACGGGGAACGCAAATCGTGGGAGAGCTTTGCCAGCTCGTTCCGGGAACTCATTTCACTGTCGGGAATTGTTGTCATTGGCATAGCTATTGCTTTGGTTCGTGGTCTGGACTGCCCCTCAAGAGGATTACCGAATGTCGAACGCCGTAATGGGTCTGCGCATGAAGCAGCAGCTCACTCTGACGCCTCGATTACAACAATCAGTGAAGTTGTTGCAGCTTTCGGCGCTCGAGTGCGTGCAAGAACTAAACCAGGCGATCGCGCAGAATCCTTTCCTGGAGGAAAGCGTAGATACGGAAGCGCCGGAGGCAGCTGCCGCGCAGGAAGAAAGCTCGGACAGCGCCGACAGCAACGGCGAGCTCGACTTCACCAGCATCAGCGGCATCAGCCGCGGCGCCGGCGAGGAAACTCCGGACTGGACGGAATGGACTGCGTCTCCCGCTACGTTGGGCGACTCGCTACGCGAACAATTGCTGTTACTGGGATTGGGCGAGCGTGACTACATGCTCGCGCATCTGGTGATCGATGCGCTGGACGACGACGGATTTCTGCGGCAGCCCCTGGAAGAATTACGCGCCATGATGCCGGGGGTCAGTCCGGATGAGCTCGAAACCGCGCTGCGTATCGTGCAGACATTGGAACCGGCCGGCGTCGCGGCGCGCACGCTTTCCGAATGTCTGTCACTGCAGCTCGAGGCGCTCGATCGCGAAACGCCGGGACGGGATATTGCCATCGATATCGTGCAGCACCAGCTGGAATTAATGGCCGGGCGGGATCACAGCCGCCTGCAGCATGCACTGCATTGCTCTGACGCTGAAATGCAGACCGCTATCGATCTCATCCGCGGGCTCGATCCGCGCCCGGGCTCCAAAGTGGGCAGCTTCGAGCCGCGCGCCATCGTGCCGGATGTCATCGTGCGCAAGGACAAAAAACGCTGGGTGGTGAGCATCAATTCGACCATCTACCCGCGCATCAGGGTCAATCAACAATATGCGGACTGCTTCCGTCATGCGCGCAACGGTGAGATGAACCCGCTCGCGCAGCATCTGCAGGAGGCGCGCTGGCTGGTGCGCAATCTCGAACAGCGCTTTCTCACCATTCAACGCGTGGCCGAGGCGGTGGTCGCCCGGCAAAAGAATTTCTTCGAGTATGGCGATCTCGCCATGAAGCCCCTGACGCTGCGGGAAATTGCGGACGAGCTCGGCTTGCATGAGTCCACGGTCTCACGCGCCACAAGCCACAAATATATGGCGACGCCGCGTGGCGTCATCGCATTCAAACGCTTCTTCTCACGCCAGCTCGCCACCACCAGCGGCGGGTCGTGCTCCGCCACCGCCATTCGCGCGTTGTTGCGAGAGTTCATCGCGGCGGAAGACCGGCACAATCCCCTGTCCGACGTTCAGCTCACTGAGTTGCTGGCGGTGCGTGGTGTGAAGGTGGCGCGGCGTACGGTTACCAAATACCGCCGCTCGATGCAGTTGCCTGCGGTCGACTTCCGCCGCGCCTGATTCCCTGTTTCTCACTTCTTAAAAAAAACGCCGCGCTGACCACGCGGCGTTTGTTTATGGCTTTGACAGACTAGCGCAGCGATGGGTCGTTCGCGCCCTGCGCGAAGCTGCCGCCTTCATCGGAGAAGATAATCTCGACGCGGCGATTCTGTTGGCGACCTTCCGCGCTGTCATTGCTCGCTACGGGATAGGCTTCACCGCGGCCACGCGTCTCCACGCGGTCGGAGGTGATGCCACGATTCGCCAACGCATCCTGCACAGCGCGGGCGCGCCGCTGCGAGAGCTCTTCGTTATAGGCATCCGAACCGCGGCTATCCGTATGTCCTTCTACAATGACGCGCGTCTTCGGATTCTGCCTCATGAACTCCGCGAGCCGATTGAAAGCGAGATCCGCTCCCGGCTTCAAGGTAGCGCCGCCCGTGTCGAACAACACGTCGCTCAGCGTCATCACCATGCCGCGCTTGGTCTGCTCGGCCTTAAGTGCAGCCAGCTGCTGCGCGATGGTGTCGGCGTTCGCCTGTGCGTTCATTGCATCCTGACGGGAGGTTTCCGCTTCAGCCCGAGCTGCAAGAGCCGCCTGCGTTTGAGTTTGCGCCTCCGCCTGAGCAGCCCGCGCATCTTGCGTGGCGCGCTCCGCTTGTCCTGTGCGTACATCGAGCAGCACTCGGTTGCGCTCCGCTTCGCCCTGCGCCACCTGCTCGCGTGCACGGGTTTCTGCGATACGCGCTTGGCCGATCTCGGCATGCCGCCCTGCCAGGTACGCCAGATGCGTGACGTCTTCGACCGGCTTACGTTCCTTGAACGCGCCTTCAGCCTGTTCGAGCTCTGCACGCGCGGCCTCGAGCTCACGGCTTGCGGCCTGGGACGCCAGAGGATCCTGGGACAATGTTTGCACTTGAGCACGCGCCTGCTCGAGTTGATCGTTGCGCTTGGGCGCGGAGGCACAGCCCACCAGCAAGGTGAGTGTAGCCAGGGATGTAATCAGAATAGTTTTCACAATCTGCTCCTTAATCATTCATTACTTTGGATCGCCGGACCCGCGGGTCGCTTCCTGCTGCAGCGTCTCAGTGCTGCGATGCACTTCTTCGGCCGAACGCTGGGCTTCGCCACTCGCGGTGCGCGCCACCGCCAACTCCGCATCCACGCCGGCTTCAGTCGCAAGACGCTGCGCGACTTCGCCCTTGCCGTCGTTCGCGGCCTTTTCCGCCGCGCTCAGCTTTTGCCGCGCCTGCTGCAACTCTGCAGCGGCGTGGCGCTGCGCGCCTGCCCTCTCCGCTTGATCGATCAGTGTGCTGGCTCGGGTCATTTCCGCCGTGGGTCGTTCAACCTTGGTCGCGCAGCCTGCGATCAAGAGGGCTGAGAATGCCGCAGCCGCAATTGCGCCGCTCGATTTCATGGGTTGCTCCTTAAAAAATGCATGCAAAGTATTAACGCTGCCATAAGCACAGCAAGAAGCGCGCCTGAGGCAACCCGTAGGACGAATCCGACAAAAGCTTAGGCAACGCGCGTTAGTCAGCCGCCTGCGCGCCGACTTCAGCGGAGCCACGCACTGAGTAACTTTCCGCCACGTCGGTGAACTCAATCACAGCTATAGGTGGAGGCTTTCAGCTCATGGTGACCGAAGAGATGGTGGCTCTGGTGCCCCAAATGCACACCTTCGCGCGGTCGTTGTGCCGTGACTCCGTGCGGGCGGACGATCTGGTGCAGGAAGCTCTGGCGCGCGCCCTGAACAACCTCGAGCGCTTTACGCCTGGCACTAACCTGAAGGCCTGGCTCTTTACGATCGTGCGCAACGAGCACTATTCACAATTGCGGCGACGCAAATTTGAAGCAGTGGGCGTCGATACCGATACGCTGCCGGAGCCGAGCGTACCGCCTGATCACGACGGAGAGCTGGAATTGCGCGATCTCAACAAAGCCCTGGGCGAGCTTTCGCCGGGCCAGCGCAATGCGCTGATCCTGGTTAGTGCAAGCGGCTTCTCATATGAAGAGGCGGCGTCGATTTGCGGCTGCGCCGTGGGCACGATCAAGAGCCGCGTGGCGCGCGCCCGCGACACCTTGATGCAGCTGCTCGACGGCGCGAAGCCGCAGAGCCCGGACTGCATCACCCCGTACTCTGCAGGCCTTGCGCTATCCCACTGACGCTTGCAAGCAATGCCTCGAACAGATCGCGGTCCTGGCGCTGCGTCGCGCGCCAGCGCCGCAGCAGATCCACTTGCATTAGATTCATAGGATCGATGTAAGGATTGCGCAGCTGGATGCCGCGCTGCAAAGTCGAATCGGTATCCAGCAGACCCGCATTGTTTTTTATTTCCAGGACTGCTTCGCGCGCGAGCTCGTTCTCGCGGCGTACTTGCGTGAAGAAGCGTCGCAGCGGCTGCGGCGCCAGCGCGTCATACGCCGCTGCAATGTCTAAATCGGCGCGCGCCAGCGTGGCCTCGACATCGTCAACCAGATTGTGCAGAAAAAACCAGCCGTCATAGGTTTCTCGAAGCTGTGCTACGCCATGGCGCTCGAGCGCGGCGCGCAGCCCAGCGCCTGCGCCATACCAGCCGGGCAACATATATCGTGCTTGAGTCCATGCAAACACCCACGGCACGGCGCGGATCGATTGCGGGGACTCCGGTCCATCGCGCGAGATGGGGCGTGAGCCGATCTGCATGCGCTCGATGACATCGACAGGCGTCACGAGGCGAAAATATTCGTAGAACTCAGGCTCCGCATAGATCAGCTTTCGATAGGCTTCGCGGCTCGCCGCGGCAATGGTTGCAGCGCACTCCAGGTCGGCAGGTTTATCCGCAGACCGCGCAGCCGCCGTGGAAAGACTTACCGCATTGAAAGCGCGCTCGAGCGTGCGCATGGCAAGTGGGCGCAGTCCATAGCCTTGCTGAACGCTTTCGCCCTGTTCTGTCAGACGAAGTATTCCGTTTGCCACGCCGGTCGGCGTGGTTTTCACAAGCGTATCGATGCGTCCGCCGCCGCGCGCCACATTGCCGCCGCGCGCATGAAAAATCACGTGCTTTTCGTTTGCCTCATCGAGCGCCTGGGCGAGCGAGCGCTGCGCCTCGTGAATCGCAAACCGTGAGGCGCACAAGCCCGCATCCTTGTTGCTGTTCGAATAGCCCACCAGCACGCATTGCCCCATGCCGCGCGCCGCCAGATGCCGGCGATAGAAGGGGTCTGCAAGCAACGTACGCATCACTTCGCCGCTGCGCTCGAGTGCGGCAACGGAGCCGAACAGAGGCGCTACATCCAACGCGATCTCGCCACTGTGCTTGTCGTAAACCTCGGCCCAGCGCGCCAGTAACAAAACGGAGAGTACGTCGTCGGCGCCGGCAGTGCCGCTGACGACGTAGTAGCCCACCGCATTGGCGCCATAGCGATGTCGCGCCTGTTTGAATGCATCGAATACCGCAAGAGTGCGCCGCCCCAATGCATCCAGCTCGGACTGGGGCCCAAGATCGCGTGCGATGGCGTCGGCGAGCAACGCATGCCTTTCGGTGCGGGACCTGTCGAGCCATTGTGCATCGTCGCGGCCCTGCGCGATGACCTGACGATGGACACTGGCGTGCTGGCGTACATCGAGCGTTGCGAGATGAAAGCCGAAAGTGTCGATGCGATGCAGCAGCCGGCGCACCGCAAACTGTCCGGCGTTCATGCCCTTGTGGGTCCGCAGGCTGTCGACAATCAATTGAACATCGGCGCGAAACTGCTGAGGCGTTTGATAGCCGTTGGGACGCCCACCGTAGGTGGCGCGCAACCGTTCGCCGATCTGAGCCAGAAACACGCGATAAGGCATGCGGTCGTGGCGCGCGGGCGTGCTCGAACGCGCTCCGGGCAGCAAGGTCATGTATTCGTCGATGCGTTGCGTCAATGCCGACGACACGCCGATGCGGCTGGCGCTTTGCGACAGGCGCTGCGCAAGCGACTGGCATTCGTTGAAATAGGCGTTGACGATCACCTGCTGCTGGCGTGCAAGCGTGTCGCGGATGCTTTTGGCGTGGACGTCCGGATGGCCGTCCATGTCGCCGCCAACCCAAGTGCCGAAGCGCAGCAGCGTCGGCAGCTCGAGAGTGTCTGCCGGAACGCCATACAGTTTTTCGAGCGCCTGCGCGATCTCTTCATAGAAAGCGGGCACGACGCGGTACAGCACCTCGATCAGATAGAAGATGACGTGCTCGCGTTCGTCAGCCACTGTGAGCCGTTCGCGCGGATGATCCTCGGTTTGCCAACCGGCAGTGAGCTCGGCGCGTATGGCGCCCCAAAGGCTGCGCATTTCATTGGGCGCACGCGTGGAATCGAGCCTGTCCAGCAACAGGCGCGCGAGACGTTGCTGCTTGCGCAGGATGGTGCGGCGAGTGGACTCTGTGGGGTGCGCAGTGAACACCGGCTCGATGTGCAGCTTGCCGAGCAGCTCGAGCACTTGGTCGAGCGTAAGGCCCTGCTCTTTCAATTCGACGAACGCGGCTTCAACGCCGCCCGGTTGCGATTGGGTGCTCGCCTTCAATAGGTATTCGCGGCGCCGGCGGATGCGATGCACGTTCTCTGCGAGATTGACGCCCTGAAACCATAGTGAGAACGCGCGTACCAGATCGCGCGCCAGCGGCGGTGGGCGGCCTTGCACGCGCCGGCTCAGCTCTTCGCCTGCCTGTGAGTCGCCTTCGCGGCGGCGGATGGCGAGCTGGCGGTCCTGCTCGACCAGATCGATGAGCTCCGCGCCGCCCTGCTCGCGCAGGATTTCTCCGACGAGGGCGCCGAGGGCGTGGACATCCTCGCGCAGAGCTTCGTGCTGCGGAGGGAAATGGATTTGGCTGCGAATCATTCAGTGTTTCAAGCGACGGGAATATAAATCCTTCAACGACCAGAGAGTCACTGCATGGCCGCTTGCTCGCGCTGCCGCCTGAAAAGCGCTCGAAAATCCGCCGGCTGCTACAAAAAGCAACGGCGCTTTCGGCTTGCCCGGAATCTCCTGTATGACCCCTCCATGGGTAGTTGCTTACGGTTACGACCGTATGCGGTTATAACCGTATACGGCCGTAACCGTAAAGCCTCTTCCGCGGTAGTGGGTCCGGCCGGGTTCTTCACGCGGTGGGTAAATATTCAGCTCTATTGGAGATGGACGAATGCGGGTGGGCGAGCTGGCCGGCTGCGACGGCTAATTCACTTTTAGTGAATCACCAAAAGTGAATTACAGTAGTGGCTAGCCGACCTGAGGAAACCATGGCTACACCTGCTTCCGCGACTCTCCGCCGTAATCCGTTCGAGTTCGGCGGAGAGCCGCCTTGCCGAAGCCCTGCTGGCCGGCGCGGCCAAACAACTTACCCCCAGTCTGGAAAAGGCGGGCGAAGCGGCGTGCGGCAGTGATTCTGGATGAATTCCAGCACGTGATCGAAGAAGGCGGCGCGACTGCAGAACGGCAGATCCGCGGCACTGTGCAACGCCATCACGATACGGCTTATGTGTTCGCCGGCTCCAAAACCCGCCTGCTCGCGGAATCGAGTACGGCGATCTTTATTCGTCCCGTAAAGGTAAACTTCGCGCCATGAACGAGCTTGACGTCCTAGGTATCGTAAGCGAGCGACTGACGCTCGCGGAGATTCCCTTCATGCTGACGGGCTCATACGCCATGGCGCACTACATCACACCTCGCATGACGCGTGACATCGATCTGGTCGTTGCACTAGGCAAAGACGCAGTAAGCGATGTCGTGCGCGCCTTTTCGGAAGACTTTTACGTCGATGCGGATGATGTTCGTCGGGCAGTGGAAACGCAGCGTATGTTCAATATTCTGCACTTGGAGAGTGGCATCAAGGTCGATCTGATCATTCGCAAGGGGTCGGAGTATCGTCAGGTGGAATTTGCGCGCCGCAAGGCCATCGAGATGGGGCCGGTCAAAACGTGGATCGTTAGTCGTGAGGATCTGATCCTTTCGAAGCTGGTGTGGGCGCGCGATTCCAATTCGGAATTACAGCTCCGCGATGTCCGGGCGCTGCTCTATGAGTCGATAGATCGCGATTACATGGAAAAATGGGCGGCCAGACTGGGAGTCGCCGAAGTTCTGAAGAAAGTCGCGGCATGAACGACACATCGCCCAAAATCGCCGCCATGGTCGCCGAGCGGCACCGACGCATGAGCCCGCTCGAGCGAATGCAAATTGCGGCGTCCATGTTTGAAACCGCACGCGTCATCGTCGAGTCATCTCTGCCACGAGACCTTCCGCGTCGCGAACATCGGTTGGCTTTGATCAGGCGTTTTTACGCTGGCGAGTTGCCCGAAACCGCGTTGACCGCTTTTGCCGAATGGCAGGAGTAGATGTCATGCGGGAATCCGATTGGAAGATTCATATCGCGGTCCAGCCGCCATCCACGGCATAGGTCTGGCCGGTGATGAAGCGACCGGCGCGTGAGGCTAGAAGGAGCGCTGTTCCGGCAAAATCCTCGGGAACTGCGGTGAATGTCAGCGGCTGACGGATGCGCACCCATTCAGCAAGCTTAGGCGACTCGAACAGGGACTCGGTCATGGCGCTGCGGAAGTAGCCGGCGGCAATTGCGTTGACCCGGATCCCCCACCGGCCCCATTGGCTCGCGAGCTCTCGCGTCAGGCCCACCAGTCCCGATTTGCTGGCCACATAGGAAGCTTGCGGGATGCGCCCGATACCGACGACGCCGCTGATCGAGGCGATGTTGACGATTGCCCCTTCCCCCGCCTTACGCATCCCAGGCGCAAAGGCTTGACACAGCCTGAAGGGCGCCATCAGATTGACCTCAATGATCCTGGCGATCTGGTCGAGGCTCTCGTCTTCGGCGGCGGCGACGTCGCCAACCACTCCAGCGGTGTTGATGAGCACGTCGACGCGCCCGAGTCTGTTGGCCTGCTCAATAAGCAACTGGCGCTCACTCTCTACCGACAGATCGCAGGCTATGGGGACGATGGCTGAATGCTGGGCCCGCAGTTGCTCCAACCGATCTAGGCGGCGCGCTGCAACAATGACCCGCGCGCCAGCCGCCGCGGCCGTTAGAGCCAGCGCCTCGCCCATGCCCGAAGATGCGCCGGTCACGAGCACCGTCTTGCCCTCCAATGAGAAAAGGCTCGAAGGGGAAAGTCGATTGAGTCTTTCCGTCAGGCTCGAAGCGGTCGCGGCTTGTTCCGGTGTCATATCATTCTCCAAAGATAATAGTGCTCGTCCTCAAATGGCGCGCCTTCGCGAGCAGCGCCTCTGAATATCTGGTGTTCGTCTAGCCGCGCGAGGCGCCAGCGTCGATCTTCGGCCAAATGATGCAGCCGGCGCGCCCTGCGCTGCGCAGCTGCGCTTTTTGTACTTTCTCAGTTGGAGTCCGCGGAAGCTGCGACATCACCCGCAAGAGTGTCGGCACCGCGTATTTCGGCAGGCGCTTCTCGGCAAACTTTAGTATCGCTGCAAGATCGGCGTCCACTCGGCGCAGGACGATTGCAGCGGCGACCTCTTCATCGGCTTCGTCGGACGCCACTGCATACACGGCCGATTCCGTCACATCCGGATGCTGGTCGAGAATGCTCTCGACTTCCCAGGCCGATATGTTCT
>Ga0065707_10082577_pt1 | contig 13603 bp, 10 predicted proteins | sample SwiRhicommuniRL3_FD_59094 | JGI IMG/M metagenome (GOLD analysis project Ga0065707, IMG submission 59094) | Switchgrass rhizosphere bacterial communities from Rose Lake, Michigan, USA - RL3 v2 (version 2) | ecosystem: Host-associated > Plants > Roots > Rhizosphere > Soil | place: East Lansing... | reverse complement strand
GGCAAAGTTGGAGTGGCAAACGGCGTCGCTCCTGTCGACTGTGTGGACATGGCTTGCACAGTCAGGGCCGCGGCGGTGAACACAGCGTTTGGCTCTTCTGTCGCAGGCGCGTTGGACGGCAAATTACAAGCCGCAAGTACAAAAATAATGATGAAAAAAAGTGAAAAAACGCGGATGCTTCTGGACATTCTCATTCTCCTGAATTGATGGAACAATTTTACACCCCGCAGGCTACATTTAGCGCTTAGAGAAGCACGCGGGGTACACCCCGGACGCCTCTTCGAGCGTTTTTTTGTGTAGCGTGCGGGGTACACGAATACAGACGGTCTTTTATTCCCCTTTGTTCCTAATAAAAAAAGACGGAAGTCGGAAAGACTCCCGTCTACGATTGCTTTCAGGCTCAGGCGGGTTCGTGGACCCCAGCCATCCACAAACCGAGTTGTTCGCGGGAGGCATCCTTGCGGTCGACCGTTGCGACGATCTGACCACGATACATGACCGCGATCCGGTCTGACAACGACAGGATCTCGTCCAACTCAGCAGAGATGAGCAATACTCCCACACCGCGGTCGCGCATCACGATGATTTCCTTGTGAATATATTCGATCGAACCCACATCCAAGCCGCGGGTCGGTTGCGAAGCGATGACCAGTTTGACAGGGCGACTTAGTTCGCGCGCGACAATCACCTTTTGCTGATTGCCACCCGAGAGCTTTCCCGCCGCGGTGAACGGCGACGGTGTACGCACATCATATTCCTTGATCAGCTTTCGTGCGTTCGCGTCCACCTGATTTTGCTGAATGACAAATGCCTTTGAAAAACGCATTTGATAGTAATCACACAGCACCATGTTGTCTGCCACGCTGTACGTCATCACCAACCCATGTCGCTGGCGATCCTCAGGGATATGCGCCAGTCCCGACTCTGTGATGAGACGCGGCGGCTTACCTGTCAGGTCCTTGCCGCTCAGGATAAATTGTCCGCCTTCAATGTTACGCAAGCCTGTCAACGCCTCGGCAAGTTCCGTCTGCCCATTGCCCTGCACACCTGCGATTCCCAGCACTTCGCCGGCACGCACATCGAAGGAGACGCCGCTTACCGATTCCAGTCCGCGCACGTCCCGGACGCGTAAATCCGTAACCTTCAAAACTACCTCACCGGGTTGAGCCGGTTTCTTTTGCACGGTCAGAATCACTTCACGTCCGACCATCATCGAAGCGAGTTGTGCTTCGTTCGCTTCTTTCGGATTCGCAGTCCCCACAACACGCCCGGAGCGCATGACCGTGATGCGGTCGGCAATTGCGAGGACTTCCTTGAGCTTGTGTGTAATGAAGATGATCGAAACGCCCTTCTCGGTCAGCTCATGCATGATACGGGAGAGGTCTTCGGCTTCCTGGGGGGTCAACACGGCGGTCGGTTCATCCAGGATAAGGATGTTGGCTTTGCGGTAGAGCGCCTTGACGATCTCGACGCGTTGCTGGACACCGACCGGCAGGTCGCCAACGATCGCCTCCGGATCGATCTCCAATCCATATTGCTGCGAGAGTTCCCTTACCTTTTGTGCCACTTCCTTGCGATCCAGTTTTACCAGCGCAGCCTCATTCGGAGCCGCGCGATGATCCGTTTCGGCGCCGAGCATGATGTTCTCGGTCACTGTGAAGACCGGGATAAGCATGAAGTGTTGATGAACCATACCCACGCCGTGATGTATAGCGTCTTTCGGGGAGTGCAGTACCATGGGCTTGCCATCCACGAGCACTTCGCCCGCGTCGGCTTTGTATAGTCCATACAGGACATTCATCAAGGTGGTCTTGCCTGCGCCGTTTTCTCCGAGCAAGGCATGGATCTCGCCTTTGCGCAGATCAAAATTCACGTTATCGTTCGCCAGGACACCGGGGAATTTTTTGGTGATACCTTTTGCATCCAGAACGACCTGAGTATCTTTTGCCATAGTTCTGCCTACTTTTCGTAAGGCTGACCGTCAGCCGCGGGCGGTGTTGTGCGACCGATGATCCCAGTAAGAATGATCATGGTCAGGATGTAAGGGACCAATCCCACAACATAGGATTGCTGAAGGAATGCCCATTGTGGCGGAATCAGGTCGCGGAATAATTGCAATTTGATGTTCAATGCCTGCGATGCACCGAAGACGAGGGCGGCGGTCCATGCGCCGATTGGGGTCCAGTTGCCGAAGATCATTGCTGCCAGCGAGATGAAGCCTCGTCCATTGGTCAGAAGAGGTTCGAACGAAGGGACCGATTCGATCGTGAAATAGGCGCCTGCCAGACCCGCCAGCATTCCACCAATCATGACATTTGCATACCGCATTCGTATCACGTTAATACCAACTGTATCCGCCGCTTTGGGATGCTCACCCACGGCACGGGTACGGAGTCCCCAGCGTGTATTGAAGAGGACGTAGTGCGAAATGAAGACCAGCAGGATGGCGCTGATCGCAATCGGTTTTTGATCGAAGACCTTGTTGATCGAGTCAACGATCTGGATGCAACTGTCAGTTTTACATAGAGGGATGAAGATTTCTTCAATCGGAATATGGATGGTGGGAAGAACACCCGGGGAGTTCGGAATGTTACCGCCAAATACACTTCCCTTGCCGAAGAAGAGTTGACGGTTGAGGAAGCCGGTGAGTCCCACAGCCAGGATGTTGATGACGGTCCCACCGATAATTTGATCTACTTTAAATGTAATGGACAGAACCGCAAGCAGCAATCCCATTAACATGCCGGTCAGCACAGCAAAGGCAGCGCCCATGAAAATACTGAAACCCACCCCGAAGTGGAAGATATGGTACATATAGATCGCGCCAAGCCAGCCGAAAAATGCCGCGCTGAGCATCATGCCTTCAATACCGATGTTGACCACGCCCGAGCGTTCACAAAATGTACCGGATAGAGCACCAAGTGTCAGTGGAGTTGCGACAGCAATCGTGGTCGCCAGCATGCTGGTAATGATGATCACTGGCGAATTCTGAGCCCCGCCAATGACCACTACAACACCGAAAAGCAGGACAATAATCAAAAAAATGAAGCCGAATCGTTTCCAGTCCATGATTTCTCCTAGCCTCCCCAACCGCGCGTCAGAACCACACGTTCGCTCTCTACACGGATCCTGTAAATGTAGCGGACAATGGCATCTGCCGCCACGAAGAGCAGGATCAACGCCTGAAGCATGGAGATCAGGTCAATGGGCATTTGAGTCAGGAACTGCATGCGGGTCGCGCCGTTGCGCATGGCGGCAAACAGGATCGCAGCCAGCACGACTCCCAGCGGATGCGACTTGCCCAACAGGGCGATGGCAATCGCGTCGAAACCATAGCCGATCGAGAAACCAAGCTCGTGACGATAATTCAGACCGGTGACTTCGATCGTGCCGGCCAATCCGGCGAGCATTCCGGAGAGAGCCATGGTGAGGATGATGATCCGCTTCACATTGATGCCGGCGTATTTCGCCGCGTCCGGGTTCGCTCCCACAGTGCGGATCTCAAACCCTACTGTGGTCTTATTCAATAGCCACCAGATCAGGAATGCCACCAAAAGGGCGAAGACAAATCCCCAGTGGACGCGCAGCCCGTCGAAGATGGCAGGGATACGTGCGCTCTCCGCGATGAGCGGCGTTCGGGCGATCACATTATTGGGATTCCGATCCTTCATGGGACCGTTGAGCAGGAAGGAGATTGTGTTCAATGCAATGTAGTTCATCATGATCGTATTGATCACTTCATGTCCCCCGGTATATGCCTTCAGAAAACCAGCCACGGACGCCCACAGGGCTCCGGCGGCCATCCCAACGATCACAGCCAGCGGCAAATGGATAATCAATGGGAGGTCTGTTCCAAGCCATTGCGGCAGCGCATACCCAATCAATGCGGAGGTAGTTGCCCCGATCGCCAATTGTCCTTCAGCGCCGATGTTGAACAGCCCACCTTTGAACGCAAGTGCTACGGCGAGACCGCCAAAAATATAGGGCGTTGCCCAGACGGCTGTTTCACTCAACGCCTTTGCCGAACCGAACGACCCACTAATCAATCCATAATATGCCAGAATTGGATTCCCCCGCACAACTGCAATAATAATGCCGCCGACAACAACCGCTGTCAGGATCGCCAAAAATGGAATCAACATCGCATCCAAAGCAGATCGCAGCAATCGTCTTACAGATGACCCTGATTGTGATTCGGATTGCATGGAGTCTCCAGTCAAACTGTGATGTATTTCTCAAATTATATCACCTGAATTTCATAATCCTTATCAGCTTAACCGTCGCAAGCGCTTAAATCAGTGGACTTGCCGCGGAGACTCAGAGAGCACAGAGATTAATATTTCTCTGCGTCTCCGCGACTCTGTGGCTGAAAGGTTTTCTCTACTCCGGAAAACAAAAAGGAAAGAAGGGTTGCCTCTTTCCTTTTCCATCTTTCCTACGAGATCAAATTATTCGGGCTTGACTGGCGGAACATTGGTCTTGATCGAACCGTCGAGCAGACCGGCGTTGATCTTTTCCATCTCGGCCTTCACGTCAGCAGGAACTTCGCTGTCGAGATCGTGGAACGGAGCGTAGCCAGCAGAACCAAAGTAGTTGCCGACCGGGAAGTTTCCATCCTTAGCCATCTTGACGAGGTCGAAGACGCCCGGAGTGATGAGCTTCATCGCGCTGGAGAGCATGCGAGGAGCAGCTTCGGGCAGGGTCAGGTACTGGTCAGTGTCCACGCCGATGGCGTAAGCGCCAGCCTGCGCAGCCTTGGTGATGGCACCGTTACCGGTAATACCACCGCAGCCGAAGATCGCATCCGCACCCTGGTCCATCATGGACTGGGCGGTCGCGGCACCCCATTCGGGATCCACGAAGGTCTTGTCGAAACCGACATCGCTGTGATAGACAACGAACACTTCAGTGGTGGTGCCCTTCATGCCATCTGCATACGCTGCACCGGCTTTGTAGCCTTCACCAAATCGCCACACAGGAGGAACAGCATCGGTACCGCAGACGGCGCCGATCTTGTTGCTCTTGCTCATCATCGCGGCGAGGGCGCCAACGAGGAAGCCGGCGTTATCCTCAGGGAAGTTCAAACCGACGACACCGGGAGTATCTGCAGCCTGGAACTGGTCCACGCCGACGAACTTGATATTCGGATACGTGCCGGCAGCCTTGACGGTTGCTTCACCCATACCGAAACCGACGGTGACGATCACATCGTAGCCAGCATCCGCGAAGGTGGAAATGTTCTTGTCATAATCCTTGGCATCAGCAGTTTCGATGTATTGAATCGTCGCGCCCAGATCCTTCTCGGTTTTCTGAACGCCTTCCCACGCGGATTGGTTGAAGGACTTGTCATTGATCTTGCCAACATCGGTCACCAATCCCACGCAGAAGGTTGCTTCATCAGTGCAGTCTGCCTGCGCGGGGGCGCACGCTGGCAGAATCATGGCGGCGACTAAAAAGGCCGCGAGCAGGACGTACAGCTTCTTCATATTCTTCTCCTCTTCCTTGAAATTAGGGTAATAGGGTTATCGCAAACCCTTTTTCACTGTAAGTATACAATTAGTTCAACCATTCGACAAGACAGCCGTTCAGAGACAGGATCAAGGTCTCTCCTCCGTCCCGGTGGATACGGTTGATCTCATTATTGCGGCGCCGCCTCGGCGTACGCTCAACATTACTACAAAAGCTATAGCCATGAATACTGCTGCAAATAACCAAAGCCAGCGATATTGGTTGCCCAGAAAACCGACCACTATGCCTAACAAAGTAGGGCCCAAAACTGAAGCCAGTTGTGATGAAAAATAGTAAAGACCTGTGTAGGCGCCTATTTGTTTTTCATCACCATGGTCATAGACGAGCGGAAGGCTGTTTACATTGATCATCGCCCAAAATGCACCTGCAAAGAGCAGAGTTACAACCAGGGTAATCCCATCCCTGATGAGAAAAAAACCAAGCAGCGCGCTCACGGCGATACCAATCAGTCCGATACGGATGGTCCGTTCCCGTCCCCAGCGAGTACCCAGGTATCCAGCAGGGACGGCGAATAGAAGAAAGAAAATCGTCATCGTACCTGCATAGATGGATGCCGTTCCCGCCTTAATTCCCAACGTGAAAACGGCAAACGAAGACAACCCGGCGTCAAATGCACTAAACCCCATAAACCATAATAGAATCCCCAATAGCACATACAACGCGCTTCGATCGGGATTGGCGAACAAGACTTTGATATTGGTCAACATATTGCCTTGTCGATCGTTGTCAACGGAAACACTTGCGGGGGATTCCCTGACAAATATTACCGCTATGATCAAAGCGAGTGCTGTTGCAATTGCGCCCCCGACGAATGGAGCTGAACGTCCCATTTGATTAAACAAAACCCCACCACCAAAGTAAGCGAGCAAAGCACCAACTCCGCCCATCAAGTTAATGATGCCGTTTGCTTTACTTCGATCCTCAGCGCTGAATAAATCGCCCAGCCAGGCGACGGTGGGAGAACGGAAGAGAGCCATGCCCAGGTTTGTGATAAATATGAATACTGCAACCGCAAGAACAGATTGAGCAACCGGCACGAAGACAAAAGCCAAAAGCGCAAAGGGAGCACCCAGCAATATATAGGGTTTACGTCTTCCAAAACGATTCCAGGTGCGGTCACTTTTTGCGCCCACCCACGGTGCAACGAACATGTTCAGAATGTTATCCCAGGTCATGATGAAAAGAGCCAGACCTGGCGCCAATCCAAAGCCGACCATGCTTGGAATTTCCCTTCCCTCAGCCAACAACTGGCGCTCAAATTCCGGGTTGCCTGCCTGCAGGAAAACCGGGATGAATTGATTGAAAATGGGCCAGATAATGCTGATCCCCAGAAAGCCAAAACCGAGCAGGAAAGTCTTGCCATAATTGAACTTCATATTGCCTCCATGTGAGCGGCCAAAAGTTGAAGGTCAGATGTCACTGGTCCGGTGAACTCTCATCGATTCTGGATCTTAGACCTTCAACGAATTTCTGATCTTGTTTACTAAGTTCTGCTCTCTTAAGCATGTCTGGTCTCTTGTTAGACGTACGCGTCAATGCCTGTTCCCTGCGCCACTTTTCGATCTTTGCGTGATCTCCCGAAAGCAGCACCTCGGGGACCTTCCAGCCGCGGAATTCAGGGGGACGCGTGTAGTGTGGATATTCGAGCAGCCCCATGGAATGTGAGTCATCCTGTGCGCCGGTTGGATCGCCGAGCACGCCGGGGATGAGACGCGAAACGGCGTCGATGATCATCAAAGCCGGGAGCTCGCCCCCAGTAAGCACATAGTCGCCGATCGATATTTCGTCGGTGACCAGGTGCTCGCGGATACGTTCGTCCACGCCCTCGTAGCGTCCGCAGAGCAGGGCAATATGCTCGTGCTGAGACAACTCCTCCGCCACGCGCTGCGTGAAGACGCGTCCCTGAGGCGTTAATAAGATAACGGGAATAGGTGGCGGCTGCGCAGGCATGGTCCCCGAAGGGGGATCCGCGGAGAGTCCCAAGACAGATTCGACTGCTTCGAAGACCGGTTCCGGCTTCATGACCATTCCCCCTCCGCCGCCGTAAGGAGTATCGTCGGTCACGTGGTGTTTGTCGTGTGTAAAGTCACGGATGTTATGAACCCGCACATCGATCAATCCCCGCTGGCGGGCGCGCAGCAAAATGCTGGATTCGAGGTATGGCAGAAATACTTCGGGCAGGAGTGTAAATACCTCAAATTGCATAAAAACATTGTAGCATAAGAGCCGTAAGAAGAGATAAATCGCATAAGAAGCTATCAAATTGCCTGCAATTCACACTTAAAGCTTAGTAAATGATTAGACCTGCGGCAGGCATGACTTGCGTGGCATTGTTACGAATGGTAATATGAATTCACCATGTACCTACCCCGAACCAGCAGATGGAGCATGACTCGTCGCCGCAAACGCCCAAATATTTTTGGATGGGCGGTCTTTGGGCTTATTTTGCTCTTTGGATACTATTTTGATCAGGTTTACCTGCCTACACAGCCGAATCCGTTCGATGCCACCCCAACAGTGACACGTTCCCCCGAGTCCTTTGTGACCGAAGCGCAGAAGCTCTTTCAGGAGGGCAAGCTGACGCAGGCGATCGATGCTTACGAATCGGCGATCAAGTCGTCGCCGCAGGATCCCACCCTTTATATCGCACTTGCACGTGTGCAGGTGTTTGCCAGTCTACCCCACGAGGCGCAGACGAATGCAGAAAACGCCATCCTGTTGAGCCCCAATAATTCGATGGCGCACGCGGTGCTCGCCTGGGCACTGGATTTCGAGGGTGAAAACGGCAAGGCGATGGAAGAGATCGACACGGCGCTGCAATATGACGATAAGAATGCCATCGCCCACGCCTATCGCGTGGAAATCCTGATCGATTCGGGATCCTTCGAGAACACCGACAAGGCAAGAGAGGTATCCAGGACCGCCCTGGCACTGGATCCGAACCTTTTGGAAACACGACGGGCGCGTGGTTACATCTTTGAAGCCACCGGTGATTATGAGAATGCGATCCAGTTCTACAAGTCCGCGATCGAGCTGAATCCGAACCTTGCATTGCTGCACATGGAACTGGGACGGAACCTGCGTTTCCTGCAGGTATCCGACCAGGCAATCGATGAGTTCCTGCGTGCCAATACGTTGAATCCAAGTGACCCGGAGCCTGAGTACTGGATTTCGCGCACGTACGGCACAACGGGAGAATATGAAAAGGCACTGCAGTATGCAGAAGCATCAGTCAAGGATAGACCTACAGATGCCCGCCTGCGTGCCAATTATGGTGTGATGTATTACTACAATTTTTTCTATACAAAAGCCGCGGAGCAATTGAGCCTGGCATTGAACGGCGGCAGGACCGAGGATGGCTTCCCAATTCAGGGCATCCCTTTAAGCGATGACCTGCGCATCGCGGAATATTATTACACGTATGGGTTCGCCTTGGCACGTACCAATGAATGTGGAGACGCGCTGCGGATCGTCCAGTCTTTACGGACGAACGTTGCCGAGAATGAGACCGTAACCAATGCAGCAGATTCCATTACACAGATCTGCGAAGAAAATCTCAATAATCCGGCAGTGGATACACCCATACCGGACGATGAAGTAACGCCGACCGAAGAGATCATCACATCCACGCCGGAAGTGACCCCCACCCCATGAACGTTGCCCCACGTCGTCCTCTCTTCAATCGCAGACCACAGTCCAATGTCTACCGTATGTTCCTGTGGGTCGTGATGCTGTTGGGGGGTGTTTGGATCCTGCAGCAGGTAAACAAGGGTGACATCAAGCCGCTGTTCGAACCCACCGCCATCCCTACGCGCGCCATCGAGTCCTATTTGCAGGAAGGGGATGCCAACTTCAAAGCTGGCAACCTGGGCGCGGCGATCACTGCCTACCAGGAAGCGCTGCGACTGAACCAGAACGATGCGAAAACCTGGCGGGAACTGGCGCGCATTCAAACGTATTCATCCGCATTTCTGATCACCAACCCCGATAAAAAAGAGCGCTTGCTGCAGGCGCTTGAGTCAGCGAATAAGGCTGTCGAGCTTGCCCCGGAAGACAGCACTGCGCATGCAATCCGCGCCTTTACCCTGGACTGGAATGCCAACTCATTCTTCCATACCAGTGAAGAAGTACAGGACTTTTTACAGCAGGCTGAGCAGGAGGCTTTGAATGCCCAGCAGCTCGACAACACAGATACCCTGGCGCTGGCATATTATGCCGAGATCCTTGTCGACCAGCAGCAATGGAATCGGGCGGAACAGATCATCAATCAGGCGCTCGAGCGTCCCGATGCAGCACAGATCATGGATGTACATCGCGTGAACGCGTACGTGTTGGAGACTCTGGGTCAGTACAACCTGGCAATCTCCTCCTACGAAAAAGCCATCGCCATCGAGCCAAACTTTACATTCCTCTATCTGCGTATCGGCGCAAATTATCGTCGGCTTGCGTTTGGTGTGCAATCGCAACAGGGCGAAGAGGCAGCCCGCCCGGTCTACGAAAAATCGTTGGAATATTTTGACAAAGCCGTGCGGATCAATGAGCAGATCGGCGTCAAAGATCCAGGTCCGCATCTCTCCATTGCCCGCACATATTCCCAGTTGGGTGAATTCTTCCCTGCCGCCCTCAACGCAAAAAAGGCATTGGAGTACGAACCGACCAACCCCGATATTTATGGGCAGTTGGGATTGATCTTCTTCCGCTCGCGTAACTACGAAGGTTCGATCTTCTCCTTGAAATGCGCAATCCGCGGTTGTTCCGGCGAGGACTCTTGTATAGGTCGCGGACTCGAGCGCTGCTTCCCGGATCTCGGCGAAAACCCGGTGGAAGTGACCGGCCTGGCAATGGAACCGAATACGATCGTGTATTACTATACATATGGCTCTGTCCTTGCCGCGTTGAGCCGCCCAAAACAGAATTCCTGTCCCGAAGCCATGCAGGTGATGCAGGAAGTCCGGGACGAATTGGAAGCTAATCCTGACGATTATGCCGATGGGCGGGAAACCATCATCAGCATTGTGGAGGCTGGAGAGGAAATCTGCTCCTCATTGCCGATCAATGGACAACCTGAGATTTCGGTCACAGCGGGGGCCACAGGAACCGCGCTGCCAGAGGGGACTGCGACGGCGACCCCATAAGATTCCCGTATCAGAAATATATAAGAATTTTTTAGTTGCCTCTTGACGTAGGCTATTGGTTTCGGTATCATAGATTAGCACTCAGACAGCTTGAGTGCTAATTTCGTGATTATGCAAAATTTGCAAAAACCAAATCCTATTAGGAGGTCGAACAATGGCAAGTAAAATGAAGCTGAAACCCCTTGGCGGACGCGTGATCGTAGAACCGATCGAGCAGGAGGAAATGACCGCTGGCGGAATCATTCTTCCCGAAACCGCAAAGGAAAAACCGCAGGAAGGCAAGATCCTGGCTGCGGGACCGGGCGAACGTGATGAAGACGGCAAGCGCATCGCTATGGATGTGAGTGTTGGGGACCGCGTGTTGTACGCAAAATATTCCGGTACTGAAATAAAGCTGGATGGCAAGAAAGTGCTCATCCTGCGCGAAAGCGACATCTTAGCCATCGTTGAAGGCTAATTTTGGAGGAATGAAAAATGGCTGCTAAACAACTAGTTTTTTCAGAAGACGCCCGCCGCAAACTCAAGAACGGTATGAACATGGTTGCGAACGCGGTGAGCGCAACTCTCGGTCCCAAGGGACGCAATGTGGCGATCGACCGCAAGTTCGGCTCCCCCACTGTTACACATGACGGCGTTTCCGTTGCTAAGGAAATCGAACTCGAAGATCCGTTTGAGAACATGGGTGCCCAGCTCCTCAAGGAAGCTGCATCCAAGACCAATGACATTGCCGGCGATGGAACGACCACATCGACCGTTCTGGCTCATGCGATTGTGAACGAAGGCTTGAAGGCGCTGGAAGCTGGCTATAACCCGATGCTGCTCAAGCACGGAATTTTGCAGGCGACCAGCACCGTTGTGGAAGAACTCCGCAAGAGCGCTGTAAAGATCGACACCAAGGAAGAGATCGCTTCGGTCGCGACCAACTCCGCTGCCGATGAAGAGATCGGTGCCTTGATCGCTGACGTAATGGACAAGGTCGGCAAAGACGGCGTCATCACCGTGGAAGAATCAAAGTCCCTGCAGTTCGAGACCGAGTTCGTGGAAGGCATGCAGTTCGACCGTGGTTACCTCTCCGCGTACTTCATCACCACGACTGACAAGATGGAAGCTGTGATCAATGAGCCATATATTCTCATCAATGAGAAGAAGATCTCCGCGGCTCAGGACATCGTACCCATTCTTGAAAAACTCGTCCAGATTGGCAAGCGCGAACTCGTCATCATCGCCGAAGACATCGATGGTGAAGCTCTCGCAACGCTCGTCCTCAACAAACTGCGCGGCATGCTGAACGTGCTCGCCGTCAAAGCCCCTGGCTTCGGTGATCGCCGCAAAGCAATGTTGAACGACATCGCCGTCCTCACCGGTGGAACTGTCATCGCCGAAGAGACCGGTCGCAAGCTCGAGACCGCTACCCTTCAGGACCTTGGTCGCGCTGAGAAGATTGTCTCCGATAAGGAAAACACCACTATCGTCGGTGGCAAGGGCAAGAAGTCTGACATCGAGGGTCGCATCAAGGAAATCCGCTCAGAGATCGATAAGAGCACAAGCGACTACGATAAGGAAAAACTCCAGGAACGTCTCGCCAAGTTGAGCGGTGGCGTCGCCATCATCCGAGTGGGTGCCGCGACCGAGACCGAGATGAAAGAGAAGAAGCATCGCGTGGAAGATGCCCTTTCTGCGGCCCGCGCGGCCGTTGAAGAAGGTATCGTTCCCGGTGGCGAAATCTCACTCATCAATGCCGCGGTCAAGCTCGATAAATTGCTGAAGAACCTCGACGGCGATGATAATGAAGAGACCAAGGTTGGTATCAACATCGTCAAGAAGGCGCTCGAAGCCCCGATCCGCAAACTGGCCGCGAATGCAGGTCAGGATGGTTCGGTCATCATCGACACCGTTCGCCGCACAGCTGCCGACAAAAAGAACAAGAACATCGGCTACAACGTCCTGACCGACGAATACACCGACATGATCGCTGCCGGTGTGATCGACCCCGTCAAAGTGGTGCGCGGCGCCCTCGAGAATGCCGCCTCGATCGCAATCATGATCCTGACCACAGACGTGCTCATCACCGACATGCCCGACAAGGACAAGGCTCCTGCCATGCCTCCTGGTGGCATGGGTGGGATGGATTATTAATCCGTTGCAATTCTGTAGGGGCGACCAGCTGGTCGCCCCTACATTTTTTAATTTACAAGGTACTGCGGTATTCATAAATTTATCTTCATCAACCCCTGCCTCAAGCAGTATAATTCGGGGCGATGTTTCCCCAACGCAACTCCATTCGGATACTTTTGACTCTTCTGACCGCACTCGGACTCTCCGCGTGCGCTTCTCTTTTCCCGCCGGAACCAACATCGACACCGACGGCAACGTTTACACCCGAGCCGCCCACCGCCACTCCCGAACCTCTGGCATTGACCGTGAACGGAGAAGGCATCACTTACACGGAGTTCGATGCCGAGGTGGCGCGTTACAAAACCGCACAGGAAGCTTTAGGCAAGACAGTGGCAGAGACAGATGCCACCAGTGCCGTGATCGAGGATCTGACCGCCCAGCTGCTCCTTGCCCAGGCGGCGCGTGCGAATGGCTTTACACTGGACGATGCCGGTTTACAGACGCGCATCGAGGCGTTAGTCGCTCAGATTGGCGGCGCGGAGAATCTCACCAGGTGGGAGTCGGATCATGGGTACGGCGAGCAAACCTTTCGATCCGCTTTGAGAAGGGCTGCAGAATCAGCCTGGATGCGTGACAAAATCATTGCCGAGGTACCCAGTACTGCCGTCCAGGTACACGTCCAGCAAATTCTGCTCTATAATCAAGACACGGCAGAGAACTTTCTCATTCAGATCAACGGTGGAACCGACTTCGATTCGCTGGCAGAAAGAGCAGATCCGGTGACGCGCGGCGATCTCGGATGGGTGCCGCAAGGCTATTTGCTG
>Ga0065707_10001286_pt1 | contig 13603 bp, 8 predicted proteins | sample SwiRhicommuniRL3_FD_59094 | JGI IMG/M metagenome (GOLD analysis project Ga0065707, IMG submission 59094) | Switchgrass rhizosphere bacterial communities from Rose Lake, Michigan, USA - RL3 v2 (version 2) | ecosystem: Host-associated > Plants > Roots > Rhizosphere > Soil | place: East Lansing, MI... | reverse complement strand
CTGATGGCGCTCTTCGGCGTGTTCATGGACGTCGGCGTCAAGCTGGGCGTGCCCGCCGCTCCCCTCGCGTTCCAGCTTCTCTTCGCGACGAACTACTTCTCGGCGATCACGCCGCAGGGGTCGAGCGCGAACTTGTTGTTTACTGGCAGCGGGTTCCTGTCTCAGCGTGATTTGTATCGGCTTGGTGGAATGGTGACGGCGTTCAACGTCGTGCTTTATCTCCTTGTCGGCACACCATGGTTGCTGCTGGTGGCCGGCACACATTAGAGAGGTCATGTATGCGCAAGAGTCCTGTCGCTTCACTGTCGCTCGTGATTGCCGTCTGCGCGGCGCTCACCATCCAGATTCCGGCCGTCGCTCAGGCCAAACTCCCCACCATCGTCGTGCTCGCGACGGGAGGAACGATCGCCGGCGCCGCCGCGAGCGATGTCCAGGCGGGGTATACCTCCGGTCAGGTCGGCGTGGACCAACTGCTCGCCGCCGTGCCGCAGGCGAAAAAACTCGCCGTGCTCAGAGGCGAGCAGATCTCGAACATCGGCTCGCAGGACATGAACGATGAGGTGTGGCTGAAGCTGGCCACCCGCATCAACGAGCTGACCAGCAAAGGTGGCGTGGATGGCGTCGTGATTACCCACGGCACCGACACGATTGAGGAGACCGCGTACTTTCTCAATCTCGTCGTCAAATCGAAGGTGCCGGTCGTCCTGACGGCCGCCATGCGCCCCTCCACGGCGTTGTCGGCAGACGGCCCGCTCAACTTCTTCAACGCAGTAGCCGTGGCCGCCAACAAAGAGGCTGCGGGCCGCGGTGTGCTCGTCGTCGTCAACGACTGGATCCACGGTGCGTCTTCGCTTACCAAAGCCAGCACCACCGCCGTGCAGACGTTCCTCTCCCCTGTGACGGGCCTCATCGGAACGGTGGCCTATGGCGAGGTGGACTGGAACCGGGGGCCCGTCGGCAAGCACACATTCGAGTCGGAGTTTTCGGTCACGGCGACGACCACGCTGCCGCGCGTGGACATCATCATGGCCTACGAGAACATGGACGGTGCGCTCATCGACGCCGCCGTCGCCGCGGGGGCCAAGGGCATCGTGATCGCCGGCGTCGGCAACGGCAACATGACCAAGCCGGCCCTCGACACGCTCGCCAGACATGCGAAGAATGGCGTCATCTGCGTGCGTTCGTCGCGCGTGGCGACGGGACGGGTCGGCCGGAACGTGGAGGTCGAAGACGACAAGCTCGGCCTGGTGGCATCGCTCGACTTGAACCCGCAGAAGGCGCGTGTGCTGCTCCGGCTCGCGCTGCTGAAGACGCGTCCGATGGCAGACCTGCAGCGGCTGTTTAACGAGTACTGACCTCTTTCGCGTGTGCCGGCGCGGCAAACCACTTGTCCGCCGGCACGACCTTCGGCGCGGCGGGGTCGCCCAGATAGTGGGGGGACATGATCTGGACGCCGTACTCGTTAAAGAGATCCTGGATGTTGGCGTGGAGCGCGGCGAGCGTGTTGACTCGCTGGTCCTGGCGCTCCAGCGCGAACGCCAGCGTGTACTCAACGTAGAAGTCCCGAAGTGACGCCTGAAAGACGAACGGCTTCACCTCTTTCCGTATGCCTGGCGTTCGCGTGGCGGCCGTCAGCAGCAGCGAATGCACCTGGCGCCAGGGGGAGTCGTATCCGATCGTCACAGAGGTCCGCGTCAGCACGCCCTCGCCCACCATCCGCGAAAAGTCCGTGGTCGTCTGGGCAATCACGACCGCATTGGGAATGGTCACCTCTTCACCAAATACCGTATGGATCTTGGTCGAGAGCATCCCGAGGTGCATCACCGTTCCCTCGACCTCTCCGATCCGCACGAAATCGCCGACCCGCAGCGCGCGAGAGTACGTGATCATGAAATTGCTCATGAGCTGGTTCATCAGCCCGCTGGAACCGAGCGTGACGATGAGGCCCACCAGCACGCTGACGCCCTTGAACGCATCGGTCTGGCTCCCCGGCACGTAGGGAAAGATCAGGACAATCGCGAACAACCAGGCGGCAGCCGTCAACAGCCGGCGCGTGGGCTGCGCGGTCTCGGGATGAAGCCATCTCGGGCCCGCGATGCTGCCCTGATCGATCGCATGGAACCAGAGGCCTATGAGGCGGACGATGAAACGCGTCAGGAACACGATGATCGCGATCGTGACGAGGCCGGGTATCGAACGGGCGATTCCCAGACCGACATTTATTCCTGTCTCGAACAGAAACCCGCGCATCGACTCGCCCCAGGGTCTCGTGAACGGGAACTGGCGCAGGATGATCGCGATGACGCTGTACGAGATCAACAGGTAGAGGACAACGGCGATGTAGGATGTCAGACGGCGCTGGAACTCGCCCAGCCGGGACGCCCGCAGCAGGTTCGCGTCGGCGATGCCGGACTTGGTCACCGTCGTCTCGGCCAGGTCAACCAGCCGGGCCGAGACGGCCCGGTGCGAGCGGGCGACGGCGAACGCCAGCAGCGCGCCTGTCAGCATCACCGCGAGCGCCACGGCTGCCGAGCGCAGCAGCCTCGCCGGCGTCCGCGCTTCGTAAGCCTCATCGAGCGCCTGCTGGAGACGCCGTGCCGCCCCTGCGGCAGCCTGGTCAAGCGTCTCTCCTGACAGCTCGTCCACGTCTGGCGAAGTCAGCGCCAGCACGGTGCGCCCGCCAGCCATGACGAGGGCGGCGCCCACCAGCACCCGCGTCTCGACCTGATGGGCTTCTCCGCCCGATATGAGATCGTCCATCAAGCGGTTCGAGCTCAACGCGCGCTCGGCGGGCCCCCGCCCCAGCACGCGCGCCCTCAGGACGACGATGGGCCGGTTGAAGAACACGACGGTCGCCGTTTCTCCAGAGGGCTCGGCGTGGAGGCCGACTTCGAGCAGTCGCTGCAGGGCAGCGTTCTCGGGCGTCGTCTGGGACTGCGCGGCGAGCGCAGTCCCGCAGACGATCACAAGGCAGAGCGCGGCGATTCGCGCGAAATCAGTAGATTTCCGGCACGAACTTCCGTCGGGCAATCGAGGCCTCGTCGTTGTAGGCATGCTTTTTCGAGCGGCCCGGAAGCCTGACCTTCGGGCGCTTGATCTTCTTGTGCGGAATCTGTTTCAGGATGTGAGCGATCGTATTGAGGCGAGCCCGTTTCTTGTCGTCAGATCTGACGATGTACCAGGGCGCAACCCGTGTGTCGGTTGCCTTGAGCATGGCATCGCGCGCTCGGGAGTACTCGTACCATTTCGCCCTCGACGGCAGGTCCATCGGGCTCAGCTTCCATTGCCGCATCGGATCGTCGATGCGGGCCTCGAACCGCCGCTGCTGCTCCTTGTTCCCGACCTCGAGCCAGACCTTGATCAGAAGCACCCCGCCTTCGACGATCTGACGCTCGAACATCGGACAGAGATTGAGAAAGCGTTCGTACTGATCCTTCGTGCAGAATCCCATGACGTGCTCGACGCCCGCTCGGTTGTACCAGCTCCGGTCGAAGATGACGATTTCGCCCGCCGCGGGAAAATACTGGAAGTACCGCTGCAGGTACATCTGGCTCTTTTCCCGATCGGACGGGGCCGGAAGGGCGACGACGCGAAACACACGAGGGCTGACCCGCTCGCTGATCGCCTTGATGAGCCCGCCCTTTCCCGCAGCGTCGCGCCCCTCGAAGATGACGATCACGCGCAGGCCCTTGGCCTTGACCCATTCCTGCAGGATGCAGAGCTTGCCCTGCAACTTCAGGAGTTCCTTCTCGTACTTTCGCCGCTTGAGATTAGCCATATGTTTCCGATCCCCCTATGGCTGCCAGCCGCCACCGAGCGTGCGATACAGCTCCGCGCGCGCGCGCAATTCCGCGCCGCGCGTCTGCGCGAGGATCAGCTGCTGCTGGAACAGCTCCTGGTCGGCCGTGAGAATCTCGATGTAGCTGGCGAGCCCGGAATCGTAGCGCGAGCGGGCAAGCTCGGAAGCGTCCAGGAGCGCGGTCACGCCGATCTGCTCCTCCACGCGACGTTCCGCCAGCTTCTGAATCGTGATCAAGGCACTCGACACTTCGCGGTACCCGTTGAGCGCGGCCTTCTGGTATGCCGCGACCGCAATCTCGAAGCGGGCCTGGGCGGCTTCGGCGTTCCGGCGGAGACGATTGCCTTGAAAGATCGGCTGCAACAACCCACCACCGAGCGACCAGGCCGCCCCATCCCCACCGAGAAAATTCGAGAGATCGCCGCTGACGGCGCCGAGAAAGCCGGTCAGGCTGATCGTCGGAAAGAACATCGCCTTGGCCACGCCGATGTCGGCGTTGGCGGAAATCAGCAACTGCTCGGCCTGTGCGACATCAGGCCGCCGTTCGAGCAACGACGCCGGCAGGCCGGGCGGAATCGCCGGTGCCAGCATCTCGGCCTCGCCCAACGCCTGGCGGGGAATAGCGCTGGGAGGACGTCCCAGCAGGAGCGAAAGCGAGTTCTCGACCACGGCGATTTGCTGTTCGATGTCTGGAATCGCCGCCGCCGTCTGCGAGCGGTTGGCGCGAATGCGGTCCACTTCGAGACGGTTCGCCACACCACCGTCGAGCCGATTCTGAAAATACGCAACCGTTTCGTCGTTCAGCCCCAGCGTGCGCCGCGCGATCATGAGCTGCAGGTCGAGCTCGCGCAGCAGGAAGTAGTGCGACGCCACGTCGCCGACCAGCGTCACGAGCACCCCGCGGCGGGCCTGGTCGGTCGCCAGCACCAGGGCCAGCGCCGACTCGTGACCGCGCCGGATGCGGCCGAACAGATCGAGCTCCCACGACAGGCTGAAGCCGTACACGCCGCTCTGAGCGGTGGTGTCCTCGTCCTCTCCCGAGGTCGCGTCGCCGCGAAGGCCCGACGTCTGACGGGCGTTGTACGACACGACGCCATCGACTTGCGGATAGAGGTACGATTTCGCGATACCCGCGCGCGCGCGCGTCTCTTCGACGCGCGCCACGGCCATGCGCAAATCGAGGTTGTTGGCGATGGCCTCTTTGATGAGCGACTGCAGAGCCGGATCGTCGAAGACCTGGAACCAGGGCGCATCGGCCAGCGACTCGGCCTGCGGCGCACCGGCAAGAAACCGGTACTGGGGCGGGCTCGGCATCTGCGGGCGCTCGTAGTTCGGCCCGACCAGACAGCCGCCCAGAAACGGCGCGAACACCAGCGCCAGGCCCACCGAAAGAGCGCGACGTCGCATGTCAGTGTCCCCCATGCCCGTGACCAGGGGCGAGTGCCGGAGGTGGTGTCACGGCCGGGGTTGTCGCGGGTTGCTTCGAGCCGCCGATCACCTTCTCCGTCGCGACGTACAACATCGGAATCAGCAGCACGCCCAGAAACGTCGCGACGAGCATGCCGCAAAAGACGGTCATGCCCATCACCTTGCGCGACTCGGCGCCCGCGCCCGTCGCGGTGAGCAGCGGCACGACGCCGAGGATGAAGGCGAAGGCGGTCATCAGGATTGGACGGAAACGGAGTTTCGCCGAATTCAATGCAGCCTCGACCAGCGGCTTGCCCTGGTCGTACTCCATCTTGGCGAACTCCACGATCAGAATCGCGTTCTTCGCCGCGAGACCGATGAGCATGATGAGCCCGATCTGGGCGAAGACGTTGTTCACGTAGCTCGGGCCGAGCGCCAGACGCGCAAGGTACAGACCGAGATACGCGCCGAATGCCGCGAACGGCGTTCCGAGCAGGACGCTGAACGGCAGCCCCCAGCTCTCATACTGGGCGGCCAGAATCAGGAACACGAGGAAGATCGCGAGCATGAAGACCACGGCCACGCCGGGCGCCCGGCGCTCCTGGAACGACATGTCCGCCCAGTCGAAGGTGACATCGGGTGGCAGCACTTCGCGCGCCGTCTGTTCCAGCGCATCGAGCGCCTGTGTTGAGGAGTACCCTTCGGCCGGCACCCCCGTCAGCTCGGTGCTGCGGAACAGATTGAATCGATTCGTGAACTCCGGCCCCGCTGTCGGCTCGGTCGTCACCAGCGTGTCCAGCGGCACCATGCCGCCTTTCTGGTTCTTGACGTAGAACAGCCCAAGCTGTGATGGATCCCGGCGGAACTCCGGCTCGGCCTGGATGTACACCTTGTAGACGCGGCCGAAGCGGTTGAAATCGTTGATGTACGAGCTGCCGAGCAGCGCACCGAGCGTCGTGTTCACGTCGTTCAGCGGTACGCCCGACTTGAGCACCTTGCTACGGTCGATGTTCGCGTAAATCTGCGGCACGCTTGCCCGGTAGAGCGTGTTGATGCGGGCGATCTCCGGACGCTTGCGCGCCGCCTCGATGAACCGCGTCGTCTGCTGCGCGAGGTACTCTGGGGTTCCTCCACTGCGATCCTGCAGCTGCATGGTGAAGCCCGCACCCGTTCCAAGGCCGGGGATCGAAGGTGGCCCGAAGGCGATGACGCCCCCCTCGGGGATCTGCTGCGAGAACGCGCGATTCAGCGCGGCGACGACGCCGTTCGCATGAGTCTCGGGCGTGTGCCGATCGTGCCAGGGCTTCAACTGGACGAAGAAGAACCCCATGTTCGACGAGTACGCGCCCGTCAGCAGCGAGTAGCCGGCAATCGTGTTGAAGCCCTCGACCGCCTCGTTCTTGGCAAGAATCGCCTCGACCTTCTTCATCACCGCATCGGTCCGTTCGAGCGACGCGGCGTCGGGAAGCAGCGCGTTGATCAGCAGGTATCCCTGATCTTCTTCGGGCACGAATCCGCCCGGGATCCGCTGGACGAGCATGACGATCACATAGACGAGCACGCCGATGAACGCCAGACTCCGGAACATCTTCCTGATGAGGATGGCGGCAAAGCTGACGTAGCGGTCGGTCGTCCATCCGAACACTTTGTTGAAGCCGTTGTAGAACGGCGTCAGCAGTGAGCGCTTGCCGCTTGGGGGTTTCAGCAACAGCGCCGCCAACGCGGGACTCAGCGTGAGCGCGTTCACGACCGACAGCAGCACGGAGATCGCGATCGTGATGGCGAACTGCTGATAGAGGCGGCCGGTGATGCCGCCCATGAACCCGACGGGCACGAAGACGGCCGACAGAATGAGACCGATGGCGACGACGGGACCCGACACTTCCTCCATCGCCTTGATGGTCGCCTCTTTGGGCGCCATTCCATGCTCGATGTGGTGCATGACCGCTTCGACGACGACGATGGCGTCGTCCACGACGATGCCAATGGCGAGCACCAGGCCGAGCAGCGAGAGGACGTTGATCGAAAATCCCAGCAGCGGGAAAAAGATGAACGCGCCGATGAGCGACACCGGCACGGTCATCAGCGGGATGAGCGTCGCGCGCCAGTTCTGCAGGAAGACGAACACCACGATGATGACGAGCACGACGGCTTCGAGGAGCGTGTGGACGATCTCATTGATGCCTTCGGAGACCGGCAGTGTGGTGTCGAGCGACACCAGGTACTCCATGTCGCGCGGGAACCGCTTCGACAGATCGGCCATCGTCGCTTTAATCCGGTCGGCCACGTCGAGCGCGTTCGTGCCGGGAATCTGGAAGACGGCAATGACCGCCGAGGGCGTGCCGTCGTGGCGGCCCATCGCGTTGTAGAGCATGGTTCCCAGCTCGAGGCGCGCGATGTCCTTGAGGCGCACCTCGGAACCGTCCGCGGCCGTGCGCACGATGATGTTGCCGAACTCCTCCTCGCTCAGCAGGCGTCCTTGCGTGCGGACGGTGTAGGTGTATTCGGTACCCGGCGCGGCCGGTGGACCGCCAATCTGTCCGGCCGGCGTCAACTGGTTCTGCTGCGAGATCGCGTTCGCGATGTCGGGAACCGTCAGGCCGAGGCGCGCGATGACGTCGGGACGCAGCCACACACGCATCGCGTAGTCGCTGCCGCCGAACAGATTGATCTGCCCGACGCCCTGGATACGGGCAATCGCGTCGTTGATGTTGATCGTGGTGTAGTTGGAAAGGAAACTGCTGTCGTAGGTGCCCTTCGGCGACTTGATGGAAATGACCAGCAGCGGAAACGCGAGCGCCTTCTTCACCGAGACGCCGTAGTTCTTCACCGACTGCGGCATCTGCGGCATCGCCTGCGACACGCGGTTCTGCGTGAGCACGTTGTTCATGTCGAGGCTCGACCCGACCTCGAACGACACCTTCAACGTCAACGTGCCGTCGTTGGCGTTGGTCGACTTCATGTAGATCATGTTCTCGACGCCGTTGATCTGCTGTTCGAGCGGCGTCGCCACGGAGGATTCGACGTCGGTGGCGCTGGCGCCGATGAACGTCGTCGTCACCTGAATCATCGGCGGCACGATCTCGGGGTACTGCGCAATGGGCAGCCCTTGCATGGCCACCACGCCAAGCATCACAGTGATGATCGAGATGACCATCGCGACAATCGGTCTGTTGACGAAGAAGCGAGCCATGATCTATTCCGCCTTGCCGGCGGTTGGGGTGCCGCCTGTCTGTGCAGCCGCAGCCGGGGCCGGCTTTGCGACGACGGTCATGCCTTCCTGAATCCGCTGAACGCCTTCGACGACCACCTGCTCGCCGCGTTTCAGACCCTCTTCAATCACCCAGAGCGATCCGACCCGCGGACCGACCTTCACGCTCCGAAAGGCCACCTTCCCGCTGCCGTCGACCACGGCCACGCTATACAGGCTCTGGAGCTCCTGAACGGCCCGCTGCTGGACGAGCAGTTGTTCCGGCTTCGTTTCGAGCAGAATCCGCGCACGGCCGAACTGGCCCGGACGAAGCAGCCCCTGGGGGTTGGGAAATTCGATCTCCACACCGAGTGTGCCGGTCGTGGGATCGACGGCCCGTTCGACGTTGGAGATCTTGCCGAGCTGTGGATGCTTCGAGCCGTCGGTCAGCGTGAGCTCGATCCCCTCGGCGCGGGGCGCCTGGCCGATGCGCGCTGTGTCGCGCCGGGCCACCCTGAGGTAGTCCGTTTCGGTCACGCCGACGCGAAAGAGGACCGGATCGATCTGCGAGACCGTTGTGAGAAGCGTGCTCTCTCCGCGCCCGACGAGGTTGCCGGCTTTCACGTTGGTCGTGCCCGCCAGCCCGGCAATGGGCGACGTCACGCGCGTGTAGCTCAGGTCGAGCGTCGCCTTCTCGACGGCAGCGCGCCCCGCTTCGACCTGCGACCGGGATGCGTCACGTTCGGACAGCGCGTTGTCGAGCTCCTGCTTGCTCACGGCCTGCTTGGCAACGAGCGGCGTATAGCGGGACACGTCGTTTTCGGCCTTGGCCAGCCTCGCCTCGGCCGTCGCCAGATCGGCCTTGCTCTGCGCGAGAAGAGCCTCGAGCGGCTTTCTATCGATCTCGTAGAGCAGCTGGCCCCGTGTCACGAAGGAGCCTTCGCGGAAGTTCACGCGCTCGAGAAAGCCTTCGACGCGGGCCCTGATGTCCACGTCCTGGAAGCCTGCCGTCTGGCCCACCAGATCGAGGTAGGTCGGCACATCCTGGACGACCACCGGGGCGACATAGACTTCGACCGGTGGCGGCGCGACCGTCGCGGCCTCCTTGCAGGCGAGACCGATCGAGGCGACCGCAATCGCGGCGACAAGCCGTGTCCTGGTGGCATTGATATGTGTTCGCATATGTCTCTCTGTACCTCTCCCGCCCTCCGGCCGCCTCCAAGATTGAAGCGAGAGGGGTCCCCCACGGCCAACGGCGGCAGCGAAATGCCCCGATCGACGGTCCAGCGCGGGACGGGCGGCGTCGTTCAACACACTGAGGGCTTCACTCATGGCACAAGTTCGATGCCAGTCGAGCACACAGTGTGCCAGCCCTTCGGCACACGAAGGTGGCTTCAATCCGTCCCACTGCTCTAACACGATGGAGGCGCTCCGAATAGTCGGAGGTTTTTCACACCTTGCGTGCAGCGCCGGTCCGCCCCTGGATGGCTGGTCCAAGGTTTGGGCCTGAATTCGACCAGGGGTATGAGCTGGCATGCGACGTGCCTCGGACCGCCGACGGGAGTATAGTCTGGAGATCCCATGAACCCACGCATGAACCCACCGCGCTCGCTCATCGCTCTTCTGGTCATCGTGGCTGCGGCGTCTGCCGCGGCTGCTCCAAAGTTCGAGTCTGTCTGGAAAGCGGCCGAGGTGTCGAAACTGAAGTTCGCGGGCAAGAAGATCGCCGCGCTCGTCATCACCGACGATCAGCCGCTGCAGATGTCCGGCGAGGAATCGCTGGTGAAAGAGCTCTCGGCCCGGAAGGTCATCGCGGTGCCCACCTACCGCATGATGCCGCGCGAAGAAATGATAAGCGCCGAACGCGCCCGCCCGTGGTTCGAGAAAGCGGGAATTCAGGGCGTCGTCGCCCTGCGTCCGGTGAGCTACCAGGCCGCCGGACGGCGCGCCCCCGTCGTCTGGTCGTCGTACTCACAGTCGTTCTATGGCTACTACGGCATGGGCTGGAGCGGGAACGTCGGCGTCGGCATCTCGCTCTCCAAGGACCCCGCCTCGGTCGTCGTCGAAACGCTGGTCTTCAATCTGGAGCCCGAACGGCTCGTGTGGGCCGCCACGAGCGAAACGAAGAACCCGAAGAACGTCCAGCAGGTCGTCGGCGATCTCATCGAAGAGGTCGTCAAGGAAATGCGGGACATGAAGCTCGTCCCGCAGGACGCCCGGTAGGTGGGACAGGGCGATGGGTGTTTACCCTACTGGTAGGGCTCGACTTTAGTCGAGCTGACCAGCGTCAGACGCGGCGCGTCTGCTGAGATCCCGCCTCCAGCGCGGGCGTCGCACGCGAGTCCGACAGGTGGAGCGTCTGCGTCGGAAACGCCAGCGATGTGCCCGCCCGTTCGACGATGTCCATGATCGACACGAGCAATTGCTCCTGGATTTCCAGGAATCGAGGCCAGTCGCCTGTCAACACGTACGCGAACACTTCGACATCGAGGGACGAAGGCGCAAAACGGATGAAGCGCACTCGCACCGTGCTCGCATCAACGGCAGGATGCGCCGCGAGTTTGTCGCGAATACCCTCGATCACCTTTCGAATCTGCACGGACGTCGTCCCGAACCTCAGGCCCAGCGTGTGATAAAACCAGCACATGTCGCGGGCGGAGAGCGTTTCGAGGCTGACGTTGGCAATTTGACCGTTCGGCACGGTCAGGATCGTTCGCGCCGTCGTTCGAATGCGCGTCGAGCGAAGGCCGATTGAATCGACGACCCCGACCGTCCCCGCCGCGTCGCCAACCTTGAGCACATCGCCCACACGGACGGCTTTGTCGAAAATGAGCGACAACCCTCCGATGACGTTTTCGAGCGTCTTCTGCGCCGCCAGCGCGACGGCAATACCCCCGATGCCCAGACCGGCCAGCGCGGCGGTTGGGTCCATGCCGAAGTAGCGAAGCGCCACGAGCACGCCAAAGACGACCGCGAACACATCGGCAATCCGATGCCCGAGCCGCACGAGCGAGGTGACCTCAAAAAGGCTGGCATTCTGGAAGTGGCGCCCGACATAGCGGGCGCCGTAGTCGTTCAGGTGCAGGAGCAGCCACACGCCGGAGATCAGCGTCAGAAAAGCCGAAACCGTCGTCCATAACTGCCGCTCGCGCAGCGGAAAATCGACTGACGGCACGACCCAGTGGATCGCCAGCGCCAGGGTCAACAGGCGAAGCACTCCCGGGATCCTGGCCAGCCCCGTCAGCCGGTGCCAGAGCGGCACGATCAGCAGGACAACACCCCACACGAACAGGCGTACTCCGCCAATGCGAAGCCGGGGTACGTCGACCGGAACGACATCGATCTCGTCGAACACCTCCGGAATGGCCTCCAGCGTACGCTGCGAAAACAGCCACACTGGAGGGTCGGTCCCCAGACTCACGCGCTCGACGATGAGCTCCAGCGGTCCGTTCGCGGTACTGATCGTACCCACCACGTCCTGGTCTGGCCTCAGCGGGTTTGCGAGCGATCCCTCGGGACTGTTGCTGACCTCGCTGAGACGCGCGGGCAAACGGCTGTCGAGCACGACATACAGCTCTCGAGACAACTCGAAGGCCTCCGCCCCTGCCAGGTCGGTGTTGAGATAGTGCGAAGCCGCTTCGTCGTTTTTCCCGCGGGCCGCGCGCATGAAGCCGAGCAGCGTGCCTCGTGGCGTCTCACGGCCCAGGGCGTCCTTACGCTCCTCGACCTTTGGCGCAGGGGCCGCGGGCGGCGGAGCCGCCCCGCGCGCACCTGTCTGTGCAAACACAGGCGCGGCCGCAACGAGGATGGCGACGAGCGCACACGTCGCCAGCCGGAGGCCCGGCCTAGACAGATCGCGTATATGCAGGCTCTTCATGTTTGTCGCGCGGACGAGTGCCCACCTGACGTAACGCTTCCCTGCCCTGCTCGAGCATCGATTTTTCATCAATCGTTCCGAATAGCCGGATGAGCGATGCCACGAGACCCGTCCAGCCAGTCTGATGGCTCGCACCCAGGCCGGCACCATTGTCCCCATGAAAGTACTCGTAGAACAGCAGAAGGTTGCGCCAGTGAGGATCCTTCTGGAAGATTTCCGTTCCACCGTATACGGGCCGCCGTCCGTCCTTGCCGGGCAGGAAGATGGTCGTGAGACGGGTCGCGATCTCTCTCGCGACCTGGAAGAGATTCATTTCGCGTCCCGAGCCGGTTGGACATTCGATCACGAACGAATCGCCGTAGAACATGTAGTACTGCAGCAGCGCCCGGATGACGAGCACGTTCATCGGCATCCAGATCGGGCCCCGCCAGTTCGAGTTTCCACCGAACATCTCGTTGTCGGACTCCGCAGGCAGATAGTTCACCTTGTACTCGGACTTGCCGACGCGGAACACGTACGGGTGCCGCTTGTGGAACTGCGACAGCGCCCGGATGCCGAACGGGCTGAGGAACTCGCGCTCGTCGACGAGTTTCGTCAAAATCCGCCGCAGGCGGTGCTGATCGACGACGGCCAGAATGCCGCGGCCGCCCCAGCCGCGCGCCCCTTCGCCGGTCGGATGGATGCCCTGCAAGAGCGCCGGCACGCGGCGCACACGCTCGCGGAAATGCGCTTCGACCTTCGGCACGCGCTGCCGCTGCCACGGCTCGACGATCGTCGCGGCACACATCGGGAGCAGCCCGACGAGCGAACGCACCTTCAACCGTTTGGCGCTACCGTCCGGCAGGCGGAGGACGTCGTAATAGAATCCGTCCTCTTCGTCCCACATACCACCCTGACCCACGCGATTCAGCGCGTTGCCGATCGCCAGAAAGTGATCGACGAACTTCACNGCCAGGTCTTCGAAGCTCTGATCGTAGGACGCGATTTCAACGCCAATCTCGAGCATGTTCTGGCAGAACAGCGCCATCCACGCGGTGCCATCCGCTTGTTCGAGATGGCCGCCGGTGGGCAGCGGCGAAGACCGATCGAAGACGCCGATATTGTCGAGACCGAGAAATCCACCTTCGAACACGTTCCGGTCGAACCGATCTTTGCGATTCACCCACCACGTGAAGTTCGCGAGGAGTTTGCCGAACGACCGCTTGAGAAAATCCACGTCGCTGCGGTTGTGGAGCGCCTGCTCGTGCCGGTACAGAAAGATCGTCGCCCACGCGTGAACCGGCGGATTCACGTCGGAGAAGTTCCATTCGTAGGCCGGAATCTGCCCGTT
>Ga0065707_10082573_pt1 | contig 13629 bp, 9 predicted proteins | sample SwiRhicommuniRL3_FD_59094 | JGI IMG/M metagenome (GOLD analysis project Ga0065707, IMG submission 59094) | Switchgrass rhizosphere bacterial communities from Rose Lake, Michigan, USA - RL3 v2 (version 2) | ecosystem: Host-associated > Plants > Roots > Rhizosphere > Soil | place: East Lansing, MI... | reverse complement strand
GACCGCCACATGCGCGAGGTGATCGGCTTTTTCCCGACCGCGGTCGACGATGAGACCTTGGTCGACGGTGCTCCGATCTTCGACCGTGCGCGGCCGCTGACCGACATTGTGTCGACCTACGGCATCGACGAAATCGTCGTTGCCGTGCGCGAACAGCGTGGCGGCGTGATGCCGATGGAGCAGTTGCTCACCTGCCGCACACGAGGCATCAAGATCCTCGACCTGGCTGGGTTCTACGAGCGTTCGCACGCCGAGGTGCCGGTGGACAGCCTGAAAGCGAGTTGGCTGGTCTACGGCGAAGGCTTCGTGCAAGGCCCAGCGCGGCGCCTCGCCAAGCGAGCGTTTGACGTGGTCACGTCGGCGATGTTGTTGGTGATCGCTGCGCCCGTGATGCTGCTGACGGCGTTGGCGATCAAGGCGGACAGCCGGGGACCGGTGTTCTATCGTCAGGAGCGCGTGGGCCTCGGTGGGCGTGCCTTCCAGTGCGTGAAGTTCCGCAGCATGTGCATCGACGCCGAGAGCGACGGTGTGGCGCGCTGGGCCACCAAGAACGACTCGCGCGTCACACGGGTTGGCGCTTTCTTGCGCAAGACCCGCATCGACGAATTGCCTCAACTGTTCAGCGTGCTCAAGGGCGAGATGAGCATCGTCGGCCCGCGCCCCGAGCGTCCTGAGTTCGTGGCCAAGCTGAAAAGCCAGATTCCCTTTTACGACCTACGCCACGGCGTGAAGCCCGGTGTGACGGGCTGGGCGCAGGTTCGTTACAGCTATGGCGCCTCGGTCGAGGACGCGCGCAAGAAGCACCAGTTCGACCTGTACTACCTGAAGAACAACACCCTGCTGCTCGACTTGCAGATTCTGGTCGAAACCGTGACCGTGGTGCTGTTCCGGGAAGGCGCGCAGTAGCCCAGGGCAAAAGGGCTGGCCGGTCGGCACCCCCAAGCAGGGTTCTTGCTGGACGCTTGCCTCTGGGCTTAGAGTCCACGCTATCGAGCGCACGCCAATGCAGTCAGCCCGGCCAGACCGGCCCGGTAGTTGGTGAGGGCGCCGTCAGGCCACTCAACCGCAATCCTTTGTCGTCTAAGAGCGCCGAGCTGGAATGTACGAGTCAAAGTTCGGCCTTAGCGGCCCACCGTTCCAGCTCAACCCGGATCCCGCCTTCTATTTCGATAGTCGAGGACACAGCAACGCACTGTCGTACCTGAAATTCGGTGTCCACCAAGGTGAGGGCTTCATCGTGGTGACCGGCGAGATCGGTGCTGGCAAGACCACCCTGGTGCGCACGCTGCTTGAAGGCGTCAACAGCGACGAGGTCGCTGCAGCGCAGGTACTGAACACGCAGCTCGAATCGGGCGAGCTGCTGCAGGCCATCCTGACCGCATTCGGCGTGGCTTCGCCCAGTGGATCCAAGGCGCAGCTGCTGGCGAGCTTGGAGGCCTTTCTGACAGCGGTGGCCGCCCAGGGCCGACGCGCGCTGCTGGTCGTCGACGAAGCGCAAAACCTCGGCCGCGAGGCGATTGAAGAGCTGCGCATGCTGTCGAACTTCCAACTCGGCAACCACGCGCTGTTGCAGAGTTTTCTGATCGGCCAGCCCGAGCTGCGCAAGCAGCTCGAGTCGCCGGCCATGGAGCAATTGCGGCAACGCGTGATCGCGTCGTGCCATCTGGGGCCGTTGTCACCGGAAGAGACTCGCGCCTACATCGAGCATCGCTTGCGGCGTGTGGACTGGACCGGCGAGCCGTCTTTCGACGATGCGGCGTTCGAGGTGATCCACCAATGGACCGCAGGCATACCGCGCAGGATCAACCTGCTCTGCAATCGTTTGCTGTTGGCCTCCTTTCTGTCCGACGCCACGCAGATCACCGGTGAACTGGTGCGCACCACGGCCAACGACCTGGCGCGCGAAACCGGTGGGCCACGTGTGTTGGCAGAGGTGGCGCCGCGCGAGCCGACCGCGCAGGTCAGTGCCGGCCCGCCAGTGACGGCACCGCGCGGTGCGAATGCGATCGCGGAGCATGAAGTCGTTCGGGTCGCGAGAGCGGGAGTCGACGTCGCTGCGTTGAAATCGCCCCTACTGCTGTTGGTCGACGGTCCGCTGGGAGCATTCAAAGCCGCGGTGTTGAGCAAGACACTTGCGGCGATCGAAGAGCTGCCACCCTGTGTGCTGGTCACACCGGGCGAGCCGGGCGACGCCGACCCCGGGGCGCTGGCACCAGGGCTGTCTGAGTCTCTGGCGCTGCAAGTGCATCTGCGCGCCCGGCGCGGTGGCACGGGCCAGCGGTTGGCCGCTGTCGCCGAAAGATTGGACGCCGTGCTCGACGAGTTGCGCCCATCGGCCATGCTGACCTGCGGGACCAGCGACGACGTGTTGATCTGCAGCCTTCTGGCCAACAAGCGCGGCCTGGCGCTGGCCCACATCGGCGCGGGCCAGCGCCGCGAGGTCCAATCGCGCCAAGGAGACACCAACGCAGTGTTGATCGACCGGCTGTCGGAGGTGTTGTACACGCCGACGCTGAAGGCGCACTACACGCTGTACAAAGAGGGCATCAGCGCGGACCGAATGGTGTGCGTGGGCAACCCGCTCAGCGACGGCTTGCGTCCAGTGACGGCGCTGATGCCACCGGTGTCAGAGTTGCTCAAGGGCGCCGGCCTTTCCCGCGAGCAGCTGCGCCGGGCGCTGCGTGGTTATGCACTCGTGAGCGCGCAGACCGACGGTGTCGAGTTGGCCGCAGCTGATCTGCCGAAAATTGCACGAGTGGCGCGTGACCTCGGGCGCGAGACCCTGGTTGTGTGGATCGTTTCCGAGGCCACTGCGGCGGATATCCGCGCCAGCAAAGCCGACGCCTTGCTGCAGAAGTCGGGCGTCGTGCTGGTGCCTGGCGCGGGCTATGCGATGCGGCTGGGACTGTTGCGCGGAGCCACCTGCACAATCTCCGGTCCTGACTGGGAATTGGTCGAAGAGGCCGATTTGCTGGACATTCCAAGCATCGTGCTGCATCCCAGCGGCGATGTGCCACCCGGTCCTCCCGGTGGCGTGATCGCTCGCATCGGCTGCGACTCGGCAGCGTGTGTGCGCGCACTGCATGAGATCCTCGAGCGCGGACGTGCCGATGACGAGGTTGCTGAGGTGCACGACGCCTCTCCGACGCAGCGGGTTGCTGACCACCTGCTGCGTTGGTTGAAAGGCGCAGGCAGAAAGCGCAGCGGCGCGCTGTCAAACGCCGCCGCTTGATCAAGGTGTAGGGAATGAGTCGCGCGCACGTGCGACTGGTGGTGCTAGCGCGCTCGCATCGCAACCGCAAGCAGGATAGAGAAACTGCATGCTGATGCCTCCCTCGATGGAGGGTACGCAACCCCCGAACGCCCCCTTGTTTGGGGTCGTAAAAACGGGTCACGAACGGCGTATGCTTCCGCGATCCGTGTGGGGTTGTCCGTGTGCTTTCGACCGGCGGCTGGCCTCACCAGGCGACTCTGTGCCATGGCCGCTCAAGATTCGGCCTGGTGCCACACCCTTCTTTGTCGACGCAACAGGCGGAGCACGACGATGACGATTGATCTCAAAGCGGGTTCGTGGCGGCAGCGCTTTGTCCGTTTCTCGGCATGCGGCCTGCTGATGCTGCTGGCCGCGTGCAGCACCAATCGATACCCATTGGCGCCTGCGTCCGCCGTTTCACCGGACTATCGTTATCTCATCGGTCCGCTGGATACGCTCAACATCATTGTTTGGCGCAATCCCGAGCTGTCGATGGCGGTGACCGTGCGTCCCGACGGCAACATCTCGACGCCGCTGGTCGAGGACCTGCGCGCGCTGGGGCGCAATCCGACCGATCTGGCCCGTGACATCGAGAAAGTCCTGGGCAAGTACACGCGCGATCCCGTGGTCACCGTCGTGGTTAGCGGTTTCCAGGGGCCGGTGAGCGAGCAGATCCGAGTCATCGGCGAAGCGACCAAGCCGCAGGCCATTCCTTATCGGCAGAGCATGACGCTGCTCGACGTGATGATCCAGGTCGGCGGCCTGACTGACTTTGCTGACGGCAATGCAGCAGTGCTGGTGCGTGGCAAGGAGAACGGCACCACCTACGGTGTGCGATTGCGGGACCTCGTCAAGCGTGGCGATGTATCGGCCAACGTCGATGTCCGACCGGGCGACGTGCTGATCATTCCGCAGAGCTGGTTCTGAGCGCGACGTAGATGGGCCCTTGTGGTTTTGTGCAACCTAAGCTCCTTCGCCTGCCTGTAACGCCATGGACCAGCTGATCGATGAAGTGCTCGCAGCGCTGAGGGGCATGTGGCGCCGCCGCTGGTATGGCGTGCTGGCGGCTTGGGTCGTGGCCGCGCTCGGTGCAGTGGTCGTGACGCGCATCCCGGATCGGTTCGCCGCCGAGGCGCGCGTCTATGTCGACACCAAGAGCGTGCTGCGGCCGCTGATGCGCGAGTTGACTGTGGAGCCAGACCTGGAGCAGACGCTTGGCATGCTCGGGCGCATTTTGATCACGCGTCCCAATGTCGAGTCGCTGATCAAGAAGTCTCAGTTGCTGCCCGGTGATGCGCCTCAAGCCGAGCGTGATGCCGTGGTTGAGTCGCTGCTGCGGACCCTCAAGGTGACAGCGGTCAGTCGCGACAACGTCTTCTCGTTTAGCTATCGCGATACGGATCCCGAGCGCGCGCGACGCGTCGTGCAAGATCTGGTGTCGATGTTCGTCGAAGCAGATATCGGCAACAAGCAACGCGATGTCGAGAGTGCTCGCAACTTCATCGAGGAACAGATTCGGCAATACGAAGCGCGCCTGTCGGAGTCGGAAGGGCGCTTGAAGGATTTCAAGCTGCGCCACCTGGGCACGTTGGAGGGGCAAGGACGCGGCGACTACTTTTCCCGCATTGCTGCCTTGCGTGAGGAGCTCAACAAGCAGTCGCTGGATCTTCGGGCCGCTGAGCAGTCGCGCGATGCCTTGAAGAATGAACTATCGGGTGAGGTCGTTTCTCTGGTGCCGGACCAAACGCCTGACGCGCCAATGCTCACCGGAAGCGAATTCGACGCGCGTCTGAACGAGCAGCGGCGTCAGCTGGATGAGCTGCTGCGTCGGTATACCGAAGCCCATCCTGACGTCATCGCGACCCGACGCCTGATCGCGCGCCTGGAGGAGCAGCGACAGCAAGACATCGAAGCCCAGCGCAAGGCCGCTGCGGCCCGACCGGCACGGGGCACCAATACGACGAACCCGGTCATGCAGCAGGTGAAGCTGGCCTTGGCCGAGGCAGAGGCCAATGTCGCGGGCCTGAGGGTTCGCCTGAGCGAAACCCAGTCCCGTCTGGCGCAGATGACCGCTGCAGCAAGCCGAGTCCCGCAGATCGATGCCGAACTGGCGCAACTCAATCGCGACTACGATGTGGTGCGCCGCCAATACGAGGCAATGGTCGCCAGGCGCGAAAAGGCCGCGCTATCGGAAGATGTCGATGCGACGCGCCTGGCGCAGTTCCGGATCATCGATCCACCGCGAGCCAATCCCCAAGCGGTGTTTCCCAATCGCGGGTTGCTCGTGCTGGCGACGCTGCTCGTCGCGTTGGCCGCCGGCGTAGGCGTGGCGTTCCTGGTGACGCAGGTGATACCGACATTCGACACCGCGGCGGCGCTTCGCCGCCTGACCCAGCGCCCGGTCCTGGGCAGTGTTTCGAGATTGACAGATTCGGCCTCGATGATTCAAGACAAGCGGCGTTCGATGGCGTTCAGCGGGGCGCTCGGTGCGTTGATCGTGATTTACGCCGCATGGCTGGCATGGATCTCCATGCTCTCGCGTGCCTAGGATCGAACTGTGAATCTCATCGAACAAGCTGCCCGCCGACTGGAACAACTGCGCCGTAGCGGTGTTGAAATTCCTTCGCCGGCCCAGCATCGAGGGCAAAACGGCAATGCGGTGAATTCGATCCCGACTGCCACGGGAACCCCTGCAGCGCCGGTGCATCCACCCGTGCGGGCCATCGACCAAACGATGGCATCGGCGAAAGCCGTCGAGATCGACCTGCAGCGGCTTGGCGCGATGGGTTATGTCACCCCGGAGTCGCCGCGCACGCAGATCGCAAGCGAGTTCCGCGTCGTCAAGCGGCCGATCTTGAGAAATGTCTACGACAAATCGGCAGCACCGGTCGAGCGGGCCAACCTGGTCATGGTGACCAGTTCGCTGCCCGGTGAAGGCAAAACTTTCGTTGCCGTCAATCTGGCCATTAGCATGGCCATGGAACTCGACACGACAGTCCTTTTGGTCGACGCCGATGTGGCGCGCCCATCCGTTCTGCAGCGGCTTGGCTTGGACCCCGCGCCGGGATTCATGGACCTGCTGTCGGACCCGTCTCTCGCCCTGGGTGATGTGCTGCTTCGTACCAACATCGAACGCCTGTCGATTCTTCCGGCAGGCAAATCCAGCGGGCGCGCGACCGAGTTGCTGGCTAGTGTGCAGATGAATCGCCTGCTCGACGATTTGGGTAGCCGATACGCTGATCGCATTTTGCTGTTCGACACTCCACCTTTGTTGCCATCCACTGAGTCCGCGGTGTTGGCTAGCCATATGGGGCAACTGGTGATGGTGGTCGAAGCAGAACGCACCGCGCACCAAGTGGTTGCCCGTGCCATGGCGACGGTGGAGACTTGCCCGGTTGTGCTGCCATTGCTCAACAAGACCAGTCGCACCGACGTTGGCAACTACTATGGTTACTATGCGCCGGAAGAAAAGCCGAGCTGACAACTCCGGCCGTCCAACGGCGGCACGCCAAGGCAGTTGCTGTCGAGCACGTACAGTCGCAACGCGCCTAGGGATCGCTGCAGCGGTGTTGCAGTCCGCTTTGCCGTCTGCCGCGCAACAGTTGCCGGTGGCCGAGCCCTTCGTCACCGCTCGGGTTACCGCATCGGATAACGCAGGGCTGGGGTTCACCACCTCGGGCAGAGACCTGATCACCGAGGTCACAGGTGGGGTGCGCTTTCGATCTGAGGGCGCTCGGGTCAGCCTCTTCGGTAGCGTTTCGCTGGACGCGTTTGCCTACGCACGCCGCACGCAGGCCAATGACGTCATTCCTGCGGTCGACCTGACCGGCCGCGTGGCCGCCGTCGAGCGGTTCTTCTTCATCGAGGGCGCGGCACGTACGACGCAGACCCGCATCGATCCATTCGCTCCGGGCCTGACCCCGACGTCCACTCAGAACAATGCCACACTCACGCAGTACCGCCTGAGCCCTTACCTGCAGTCGGATCCCTCCTCGACCCTGCACTTTCGCGCGCGCAGCGACAACACGACCACCAAAGATTACGGACAGAACTCCGCAGCGGTCGATGCGGTCGACAACGCGTATTTCGGCTTCCACACGATCTCGCTCGAACGCGACCCGGTGCCGGTGGGCTGGCGCCTGTCGGCCGAGCGCAGTGAGACCCGTTACCAGGGCGAGCTAGTGCCGCTGGTCAGCGACGTGGTACGGGCGCTCCTTAACTTCGCGGTGACCGACACCACCCGCGCGGGGCTGCGGGTCGGCGCTGAGCAGAACAATTTCCTGGTCGATCAGAGTTGGCAGTCTATATATGGCGGCCAGTTCAGCTGGCGACCCAGTGAGCGCACGACACTCGACTTCGAGGCCGAAAAGCGCTTCTTCGGCAACGGCGTGCAGTTTGTCTTCAGCCATCGCATGCCGCAGCTGGCGTGGGATCTGCGCGCCAGCCGTACCCTCGACACGACGCCACGTTCGCTTTTCACGCTGCCCCCGACCGACAACGTGTCGGCGTTGCTTGATGCGATGCTGACGACCCGGATTCCCAATCCGGCCGATCGCGCGACGCAAGTGCAGAACATCATTTCGCGCCAGGGTCTGCCGTCATCCACGGTGATCGGGATCCCTATCCTGGCGCAACGGCTGAGCGTGTCGGAGAACGGCTCGCTCGGGCTCTCCTTTCTCGGCATCCGCAACACGATTGCACTGACGCTGTTCGCGACGCGCACGCGGGATGCCTTGGAGGAGGGACCGCTGGCGACCGACAACGCGGCGACCAACAACATCCAGCATGGGGCAACGATTGCGTATGCGTTGCGTGTAACGCCCACTGTCTCTGCTGGCCTCACGGTGACGGGCACGCGTGTCAAGTCGCTAGACACAGCGACCACGGACCAGCGCACGAACGATGCCAGCGTGAGTGCCAACCTTGTGGTCCAGCTGGCGCCAAAGACGACCGGGCTACTCGGGGCCTCGCAGCGCAGACTGATCTCGAATACCGTCGGCTCCGGCCACGAGACCTCTGTATTCGGCGCGCTGGAACACAGGTTCTGAGACGTCACCATCATGGTTGCCAACGTCAACGCCGCGTCTTTGGCCATCGATCGTGCCGGTGCTCGCTCGCCAGTGGCGGCTGACCGCCTCACCAACGCCTTCACGGTCGACGTCGAGGACTACTTCCAGGTTTCCGCGCTAGCGCCGCAGATCGATCGCACCACCTGGGACGAGCGGCCATGCCGGATCGAGCGCAACGTGGGTCGTTTGCTCGAGCTTTTGGCGCAGCACGAGGCGCGCGCGACCTTCTTCACGCTCGGCTGGATCGCCAAGCGATATCCGCAGCTGGTGCGCGAAATCGTCGCCGGCGGCCACGAACTGGCAAGCCATGGCTTCGGCCACCAGCGCGCCAGCGATCAGAGCGCCCCGGAGTTTCGCCAAGACGTACGCCAGGCCAAGCGCCTGCTCGAAGACATCGCTGCGCAGCCGGTGCAGGGCTACCGTGCGCCGAGCTTTTCGATCGGCTACACCAATCCGTGGGCGTTCGACGTGCTGGTCGAAGAAGGCTATCGGTACAGCTCGAGCGTCTACCCGGTGCGGCACGATCACTACGGCATGCCCGATGCGCCGCGTTTTCCGTATCAGGCACGACCGCAGCTGCTGGAGATTCCGCTCACCACCACACGTTGGTTCGGCCGCAACCTACCAGCCGGCGGTGGGGGTTACTTCAGGTTAGCGCCTTACGGTCTCAGCCGTTGGGCGTTGCGGCGTGTCAATCGGCTCGACCGGCGACCGGCAATCTTCTACATGCATCCCTGGGAGATTGACCCCGGCCAGCCGCGCATAGCGGGTACCAGCCTCAAGACGCGATTCCGACACTACGTGAATCTCGAGCGCACCGAACCGCGCCTGTCGCGCCTGCTGCGCGACTTTAGCTGGGGCCGCGTGGACGAGGTGTTTGGCCTGCCTGGAGCGCACAAGGCGTGAACGCGGCGCTACCGATCGCCGCGACCGTGACGGTACGGCCGGCCTCCAGCGGCGACGCGGGACGCTGGGACGCCTTCGTCGCCAACTGCCCCGAAGCGACGTTCTTTCACCGCTTTGCATGGCGCGAGATCTACCACTCGGTGTTCAAGCATCGCACGCACTATCTGCTTGCCGAGCAGGGCGGCGTGATGGTCGGCATCCTGCCGCTGGTCGAGTTGCGCAGCTTGCTGTTTGGCCATTCACTGTGCTCGTTGCCGTTCGCGGTGTACGGTGGCGCAGCAGCCAGCGAGCCGACGGCGATCGTGGCGCTGCACGAAGCGGCGGTGGCGTTGGGCCGCGAACTCGGCGTGCAACATCTGGAACTGCGTAATCGCGAATGCCGCGAGGCTGCATGGCTACGGCAGGATCTGTACGTGACCTTTCGTCGCCCGATCGCTGCCGACGTCGAGGCCAACCTGCTGGCCATCCCTCGCAAGCAGCGGGCGATGGTGCGCAAAGCGATTGCCCGCCAATTGCGCTGCGAGATCGACCAACGCGCTGATCGCTTCTTCGCCCTGTACGCCGACAACCAGCATCGCCACGGCACGCCGCCGCAATCGAGGCGCTACTTCGATGCGCTGCTCGAGGTGTTCGGCGACGATTGTGAGATTGCGACGGTGTTCAGTCCGCAGGGCAAGCCGGTGTCGGGCGTGTTGTCGTTCTATTTTCGAGACGAGGTATTGCCGTACTACGCCGGCGACCTCCCAGAGGCGCGCGACCTCGCTGCCAACGACTTCAAATACTGGGACCTGATGCGCCGTGCCTGCGAACGCGGGTTGAAGCTCTTCGACTACGGCCGTTCCAAGCGCGGCACCGGATCGTTCGACTTCAAGAGAAACTGGGGCTTTGATCCGCAGCCGTTGAGCTACGAACACTTTGTCTACAGGGGTGAGGGGATCCCGCAACACAACCCGTCGAACCCCAAGTACAAAGCAGCCATCGGCGCGTGGCGCCGCCTGCCGCGCCGCCTGGTCAACTCAGTCGGGCCCGCGCTGGCCCGCTATCTTGGTTGAACAACCCAGAGGTGCGCAGTTGGTACGCAAGGACAGCAGACCCTTGGTGGCCCACGTGCTGCATCGTTTTGATGTCGGTGGCCTGGAGAACGGTGTCGTCAATCTGATCAATCGCTTGCCGCCCGATCGGTTTCGGCACGCTGTGATCGCGATGACGGAGGTCGGCCAGTTTCGCGGAAGGGTGCAGCGCGATGACGTGCAGTTCTATGCGCTGCACAAGCCACCTGGCCAAGGCTTGCGGATCGCGCCGCAACTGGCCCGTTTGTTGAGCGAGATCCATCCAGCGCTGGTGCACACGCGCAACCTCGGCGCGCTCGAAATGTCGCTGCCGGCGGCGTGGGCGCGTGTGCCGGTGCGTGTGCACGGCGAGCATGGCTGGGATACCAACGACCCCGACGGGCGCAGCCTCAAATGTCGGCTCGTACGTCGCATGTATCGCCCGTTCGTCCATCGCTATGTCGCCCTCTCCCGACAATTGCAGCGCTACCTCAGCGATGCCGTCGGTGTACCCACCGAGCGCATCGAGCAGATCTACAACGGAGTCGACACGCAGCTCTTCCGTCCCGCGCCAACGCAGCGCACGGTGATCGCAGGCTCACCCTTCACGGATCCGGACCTGTGGTTGGTGGGCACAGTCGGCAGGTTGCAGGCGATCAAGGACCAGATGCTGCTGGTGCGCGCTTTTATGCGGGCCTTGGATCTGGACGCGACGGCGCGCCGGCGGATGCGCCTGGTCATGGTTGGTGACGGCCCCTTGAGGCCACAAATCGAGCAGGCTTTGCGGAGCAGCGGCCACGCAGCTCTCGCTTGGGTGGCTGGCGAGCGGACTGATGTGCCGGAAGTCATGCGCGGTCTGGACGAATTCGTGCTGCCGTCCCGCGCCGAAGGGATATCGAACACAATCCTCGAAGCGATGGCGACTGCGCTGCCGATCGTTGCCACCGCGGTCGGTGGCAACGACGAGCTGCTTGACGATGGTGTGACGGGTCGACTCGTTCCTGCCGGCGACGTGGACGCGCTCGCGCGTGCCATGCTCGACGATCTAAGCGACGTTGCGCGCGCACGCCAGCGAGGAGCGGCGGCCCGCCAGGCGGTACAGCGTCGTTTCAGTCTCGAGGGCATGGTCGCCAGCTACGGTGATTTGTATGAGCGGCTGCTGACCAAGGCCGCGGCACGTGGCGCCCTGCAGCGCGTTTGATGAGGATCTGATATGTGCGGCATCGTCGGCATCTGGGACTCTCGCAGCACGAGGCCGATCGCTCGCGAGCTCGTGATGCGGATGAACGAATCCCAGCATCACCGCGGGCCCGATGAGACCGGCGTTCACCTTGCACCGGGAGTCGGCCTGGGGCACAAGCGCCTGTCGATCATCGACCTTGCGACCGGGCAGCAACCGCTGTTCAACGAAGATCGTTCGGTGGTTATCGTCTTCAACGGCGAGATTTACAACTATCGTGACCTGATTCCGCAGCTCAGCGCGCTCGGGCACACGTTTCGTACGCGCAGCGACACCGAGGTCATCGTTCACGCATGGGAACAATGGGGCGAGGCCTGTGTCGATCGCCTGCGCGGGATGTTTGCCTTTGCCGTGTGGGATGAAAACCGGCAGACACTGTTCCTTGCGCGCGACCGGCTCGGCGTCAAGCCGCTCTTCTATGCGTCGTTGCCCGATGGCACCTGGCTCTTCGGCTCAGAGCTGAAGGCGCTGCTGGTGCATGGCGGGTTGAAGCGCGAGATCGATCCGCGCTCGGTGGACGACTACTTCACCCTCGGCTATGTACCCGAGCCGCGAACGATCTTCACGTCGGCACACAAGCTGCCACCCGGGCACACTCTGACGCTTCGTCGAGGCCAGCCAGCGCCCCCGACGCGCCGCTATTGGGATGTGCGTTTCAGCGGCGACAACCCGATCTCCGCCGACGACGCACAAGCGGAGTTGGTGCACCGTCTGCAGGAGAGCGTGCGCCTTCGCATGATCTCGGAGGTGCCGTTGGGCGCCTTTTTGTCCGGCGGTGTGGACTCCAGCGCCGTGGTCGCGATGATGGCTGCACAGACGGGCGAGCCGGTGAACACCTGCTCGATCTCGTTCGACGATCCGAAGTTCGACGAAACACGTTTTGCGCAGCAGGTGGCCGATCGCTACGCGACGCGGCACTTCGTCGATCGCGTGGAGACCGACGATTTCGGCTTGATCGACACGCTTGCTGGGCTGTATGACGAGCCGTACGCCGACAGCTCGGCGATTCCCACTTATCGTGTTTGTCAGCTGGCCCGTCGGCACGTCACGGTGGCCCTGTCGGGAGACGGCGGTGACGAGAGCTTCGGTGGCTACCGCCGCTACCTGCTGCATCTGAACGAGGAACGGTTTCGCTCGGCGATGCCACTGGGCCTGCGACAACCTTTGTTCGGGACGTTGGCGCGGATCTATCCCAAGGCCGATTGGGCGCCGCGATTCGTACGCGCCAAATCCACCTTCCAGGCGCTGGCGCGTAGCACGGTGGACGCCTACATGCACAGCGTGTCGATCTTCCGTGACGATATGCGGCCGCATTTGTATTCGGCCGCGTTCAAGCGCCGGCTCGCGGGCTATCGCACGGCAGAGCTGTTCCACGACCACGCGGCTCGCGCGCAGACCGACGATCCGTTGTCGCTCATCCAGTACCTTGATCTGCAGACCTACCTGGTGGGTGATATCAACACCAAGGTCGACCGCGCCAGCATGGCGCACGCGCTCGAGGTGCGCGAGCCATTGATGGACCATCCGCTGGTGGAGTGGCTCGCCAGCCTACCTTCGAACCTCAAGGTGCGCGGCGGCGAAGGCAAGTGGCTGCTGAAGAAATCGATGGCACCCCACCTGCCGCACGACTTGATGTACCGGCCTAAGATGGGTTTTGCTGTGCCCCTGGTCCGTTGGTTCCGTGGACCCTTGCGCGAACGGGTGCGCCGCTGCCTGCTCGAAGGCGAACTGGGCAGCACCGGTATTTTCGAGCGCACCTATATCGAGCACCTGATCGACGCGCACACGTCGGGCCGGCGCGAGTACAGCGGGCCGTTGTGGTCGCTGATGATGTTCGAGGCATTCCTGCGCAATGGTCAATCGGCGTCCACCGCACAGCGGATGGATGTGGCCGCCGAAGCCGCTGTCTGCTGATTTCGCTCACGATCGCTTCGAACCATGTGCGGCATCCACGGCCTGTACCAACTCGACGGCTCACCCGCGCCGGCTGAGTGGCTCACGCGCATGGGCAATGTCACCACCCATCGCGGCCCCGATGACTCCGGCGCGTACGCCGATGGCCGTTGCGCGATCGGCATGCGCCGGCTGTCGATCATCGACCTGTCTGGCGGG
>Ga0065707_10082572_pt1 | contig 13633 bp, 11 predicted proteins | sample SwiRhicommuniRL3_FD_59094 | JGI IMG/M metagenome (GOLD analysis project Ga0065707, IMG submission 59094) | Switchgrass rhizosphere bacterial communities from Rose Lake, Michigan, USA - RL3 v2 (version 2) | ecosystem: Host-associated > Plants > Roots > Rhizosphere > Soil | place: East Lansing... | reverse complement strand
TAGCTCGCTGTGGACTCGCCCTCGCTACGATGACCATTACTCGGACAGGCTCCTAGAAACTGACTTTAACGTTCAGGCCGAAGGTGCGAGGCTCGCCGATATAGCCGGAGTCGAAGCCGAACGCGCCGGCGTACTGGCTTTCACCGAACAAGTAGTATTCCTTGTCGGCGATGTTCTTTATCCAGGCCGATACCGTCACGTCCTTGTCCATGGCGCGCAGCCATTCGATACGTCCATCGAACAGCGAATACGACTTCTGGCGCAGCAACGGGTCGTTGATGTCGGTGAGATACATGGAACTCTGCGTATAGCCACTGCCTTGAACCGCGAGCGAGCCGATCTGGCGGCCCAACTCGAACTCGTAGCGAACCGTCAGTCCGCTCTTGTCGCGGGGCAGGGCGCCGAAGTCATTCTTGCTCAGGTCGACCGGGTTGCCGCTGCCATCGAAGCTGTCCCAGCGATCGTAGGCGGCATCGGTGTACGTATAGAATCCGTTGATGCTCAAGCCGTCGATCGGCTGCAGAGTCAACTCCAGCTCGACGCCCTTGATCTTGGCCGCGGCAGCGTTCGACAGCACGGTGATCAGCTGGCAGCGGCTGGTGATGAAGGGATTGCACTGGCTCACGCGCCGCTGGACATCGGAGAAGTCGCTGACATAGCCGGCCACGTTCAAGCGCAACGGCACGTTGCCGAGAACGAAGTCGCCCTTGTAGCCCAGTTCGACATCCTTGACGGTTTCCGGCTTGAACGGCTCGAACTGTGCAGCGACCTGGGCCTGGATGTTGAAGCCGCCCGAGCGATAGCCGCGACGGGCTGCAATATAGACGAGATGATCGTCCATGATGCGGTAGTCGGCCGACAGATTCCAGGTGGTGGCTTCGAAGGATTTGTCTACGCTTCGCGTGCAGGGATTGAGCGCCACGCCAGCGGTATTGGTCATGAGACAGCCAGTGACGGTATTGCGGTTTCTTGCGTCCATTTCGCGCTCGTCACGAGTGCGACGGACGCCCGCGGTCAGGCTGAAAGCGTCGAAGGGACGCACGGTTCCCTGGGCGAAGATCGAATAGCTCTTGTTCTCGGCATCCGCGTCGTTGCGGTTGATGCCGGACAGCAGTCCGGGCGCGAAGTAGCCGAAGCTATTGTCATTGCCGCGTTCACGGAAATAGAAAGCGCCGGCGGTTGCATCGAACGCAGTAGAAGCGTATTGCAGCTGCAGTTCTTCCGAGAGTTGGCGACCGGAAGCATTCTGCTGCGTGTCCGTGACCGATGCCGCCGTGCCGTCGGTCTCCGAGAAGGTCTCGCTATCGTAGTCGCGATAGCCGACGATATTCTTGATCGTGAATCCCGAGCCCAGATCGAGCGAGGTCGTGTTGGACACTCCGAACACTTCCACCTTGGAGAAGGTCGGCTGCGCGCTCGAGAACGTGTAGAAGCCGGATCGCTGGCGGTCCGCGAGATTCGCCGCCGCTAGGCCGCCGGTGCCTGCGGGCAGCCGGTCTGCGAAGCCGCCTGGACGAACCGCTACGATCACGGCCGCGCCGCCGGAATCGTCCGTCCGGACGCCGTCGAAATTGATCGTCGATGAGAACGGGCCGTTCTCGTACTTCAGCGCGCCGCGATAGACCACGTAGTCCTCGCTGTAAGCATCTTCGAATGTCGTGTGGCTATTCAGGTAACCATCTCGGGTCTCACGAGCGACCGCTGCACGGAAGGCGAGGTGATCGCCGAGCGGAATGTTGAGGACGCCGCTGCCTCTCTTCAGGCCGAGGTTGCCGACGCCTAGTTCGGCGTTGCCCTCGAATTCATGCGTCGGAGCATTGGGGGTGATCAGGATGGCGCCGCCCGTCGTGTTGCGACCGAAGAGCGTGCCCTGCGGACCCTTCACGACTTCGACCGACGCGATGTCCAGCAGGCCGAGCACGCCCAGGCCATAGGAGCGAGCCAACGGCACTTCGGAAAGATAGACGCCGACCGCCGGGTCGACCGTCATGTAGACGTCGCCGGCACGTTGCCCGCGAATGCCGACCAGAGGCGCGCTCTTGCGGCCGGTCGTAACGCCCAGCGTGACGGAAGGAACGCTCTTGAGCAGGTCCTGCACCTGCATCACTCCACGCTGTTGCAGACCTTCTTCATTGAATGCGGAGACGGCGAGAGGCACGGATTGCAGACTTTCTTCGCGTCGCCGTGCAGTTACCACCACCTCCGCGACCATACCAGAAGAGGCCTCGGGCTCCTCGGCTGTCGCCGCCCCCGATCCCGATGACTCGGCCGCATTCGCCGCCGCGCAAGAACCCAGCAGAACAACGGTCGTGAACGCAAGCCTCGACACATTCATAGCGCATCCCCTGATCGGCAATGTTTCAAGTAGGTTCCGAGTGCCTGATAAAGGTATATATTTATCCAGGGAAAAGCAAAAGATCTAAATTAATTGCGGCGGTCGTTCAGATCGCGGTCCAACCGCCATCCACCGGCAGAACGGCGCCATTGACGAAACTGGCGAAGTCGCTGGCCAGGAACACGACCACTGTTGCGATCTCATTGGGAGTGCCGCGGCGCGGGTTCAAATCCAGGGCCTTACGCAGGGAAGGCCACATTGCCGACTGCGCGGCCGGGTCGACGATTTTTTGCTCCGCGGAGTTCCATTCGACGTCGCCGCCGCGAACACTGCCCGGCGCCATGCCCACGCAGCGGATGCCGCGGTCGCCGTACGCCGCGGCAATATTCTTCGTCAGCCCCACGAGGCCGTGCTTGGCCGCGGTGTATGCGGGACCGGCTCGTCCCGCCGCCAGGCCGCAAACCGAAATTGTGTTGATGATCACGCCCTGCCCTCTGCGCAGCATGGCGGGGAGGAATTGGCGGGCGGTGAGGAACGGCGCTTTGAGATTCACCGCCTGACAGCGATCCCACCACTCGTCGGTGGTGGCGAGCAGATCCACGTGATTGCCGATGCCTGCATGGTTGACCAGGATGTCGACATCGCCGAAGGTCCGACCTGCCGCGGCCTCGATCCCTGCGACATCTGCGGTTGAGCTCACGTCCGCGCGTACGGCAATTGCCTTCCCGCCTTGCTCGTGGATCGCCGTGACAGTCTGTTCCGCGGAGTCGAGATTGATATCCACCACTACGACGTTCGCGCCGGAAGTTGCGAAGGCAAGCGAGATCTCCCGGCCCATGCCGCGTCCGGGAGCGGCGCCGCCGCCGGTAACGACGACAGTCCGATCGGTCAGGTCCAGCTTCAGCATCGTCAGCCACCTTGGACGCGAGGAGGTAATAGATCTAGAGCTTTGCTTGGCATCGTCACCCTTGTCAACGCGTCGCCCGAATTCGAGCGGCATGCGGCGCCGATCACCGCGAATTCGATCTGTTACGATTGCGATACCTCTTTTAGAGACGCCAGGCGCCTGTCCCGTGGAGATATGTACAAAGCCATGACCGGTAAGCAACGCTACATGCTGTTCATTCTGGCCCTGGTGTATGCCTGTCATCTCGTCGACCGGACGATCGTTCTGGTGCTGCTGGATTCAATCAAGGCCGAGTACCGGCTGAGCGATACGCAGCTCGGACTGTTCTCCGGCTTTGCTTTCGCCATCGGTACCTTGGTCGCGGCGATGCCATTAGGAGCGCTCGCCGATCGCAAGACCCGCAAGTCGCTGCTTGCCGGGTGCATCGCCCTCTGGAGCGTCATGACGCTGCTATGTGGCATGGCCGCCAATTACACGAGTCTTCTGTTACTGCGCTTCGGCGTTGGCGCGGCCGAAGCCGGATTGCAGCCGACCGCGCTTTCCATGGTGGCGGACGGAGTCCCCAAAGCGCACCGTGCCAAGGCTGTCTCGCTGGTTCATATGGGTATTGCCCTGGGTACGCTGATCGGCTTCATATCCGGGGGCTGGATCGCGACTCATCTGGGATGGCGCGCGGCGCTGCTGGTCGTCGGTCTTCCTGGACTGGTTCTTGCGGCGATCGTCTGGAGGACACTCGACGAACCAGCCCGGGTAACTGCCGAGGGCGGCGAGCCCGATGCATCGGTTTCATTGGTAACGTTCCTGAAGCTTCTATGGCAGGACAAGGCGCTGCTGCACGTGGTGGCGGGAGTCACCGTTCTGTGGCTGTGTGTCTCGAGCGCTTCGGCCTGGTGGGCGTCGTTCTTCCTCAGAAGCTTCAATGTGCCGCTCACGACGGTGGGTGCAATCATGGCTGGCACTGCCGGCATCGGCGGCATGACCGGCAATTATCTGAGCAGCCTGCTGGCGGGAAAATTCGCGAGAGGTCGCCTGGATCGGCTGGCGCTCATCGCAGTGAGCGGCGCGCTGATCTACTTTCCGTTGAGCATGATTACGCTGCAAGGCCGCGAGCTCGGGCTGGTGGTCACCACGCTGTTCCTGCAGATGACGGCTTACTTCCTGGTGTTCTCGCCGGCCTACAGCATCGCGATGAGCGTGGCGCAGTCGCAGACCAGAGGGCGGACGGCGGCCCTCATGTCGATGGGCGCAACGGTCATTGGCTACGGCGTCGGGCCGCAGATCGTCGGCATCTTAAGCGATGTGTTGCAGCCCACCGCCGGCAAGGAGTCGCTGCGCTATGCGATGATGATCGCAATGCTCATCATTCTGTGGTGTGCCGCGCATTTCATTGTGGCATATCGTCACTTGCGAGCACGCGCTGCCGCGCCGACAAGTTGATCGAAGAAATCTAAGGAGGAGCACGGCGTGGTGAAGATGGGCCTGAATGCCTTCATTCGCGGCGCCGGCCTCGAGCTGTCCCGGACGGGCATCACGGTCAACGGGATCGAGCCCAGCGGCATCCGCACCAGTTATTTCGACGACGTATCCGCGGAGGTCGTGGCGAAGATGGCCGCCGAGCGCCCGATCGCTCGACTCGCCGAGCCAATGGAAGTCGCCCACGGCTTCTTATATTTAGCGTCGGACGAGGCGAGCTACGTCACCGGGCAGACCATCGTCATCGATGGCGGTGCAACCCTCGGAGGAGTGCAGGGCCTCAGCGCCGACTGAGGCCGCCGCTGCAATGCCGGTACGAGGCGCAGGAACCTTCATCAGCCCACTCGTCGATCTTTCGCGATGCTATGCGGTGTCGCTGCGTGCCGCAAAGAAGGCATAATGAGAGTGAGGGCAGTTGCTGGAGCTTGGCCGCAGGGAAGGCGCGATGCTCGGTTCCGGTCGCCCTGAGGACAACCATGGCGATCAGCATTTCCGACGCACGAAAACCCGGCAGGCTCACACCTCAGTCTCAGGCTGGGACGCGCCGACAGAAATTGCCGGCGAAGATCGCGCGGCGTTTGGAAGATCGAATCCTTGCCGAGGGCTGGCCGGTCGGTCACCAGATCGGCAGTGAGGCCGCGTTGGCCGCGGACCTGGGCGTGGGTCGTCGGACGTTGCGCGAAGCGGTTCGGATTCTGGAAGTATCCGGATTCGTGGAGTCGCGCAAGGGCGCCGGCGGCGGCCTGTTCGTTGCCTCGGAAGCCGACGATTTCGCTTGCAAGATGGTGAGTAACTATCTGGAGTTCGTGCGCGTCGATGTAGACGACTTCAACGTGGTCCATCGCACGCTGAATCTCTGTGTCATCGATGCAGCGATTGCGCGTATCTCGAAGGCGCAAGCTCAGGAGATACGAGCGTTGATCGCCGGCCTGACGCAGCGACCGCTGCCTCGGCAGGTGAGCGACGCCCAGGAGATTCATCGTGCTCTGCGGCGAGTCGCCGCCAATCCGGCGCTGACGCTGTTGATGGGTGTTCTCGGACGCATGATGCTCGATGCGTCCATCTTTTCGACGTTGAATGACGAGCAGTGGAGCAGGATGCCCGGGGCCATCATTGCGCGGCACCTCGAAATGACGCAGGCGATTATCGAGCGGCGTCGCGATGCAGCTTATGAGATCAACGAGAAATACGTCCAGTGTTGCGCCAAGTTGTTCGTGTCTTCGTCGCGGTTCAGCTCGAAACGCATATCGGAGCATGCGACCGAGCGTGCCTACCGATACATCCCTCGCGCCAAGCCCAAGAGGAAGGCGGAGCGCGTCGAGCGGCAGATTCGCGACATGGTCGTCGCTGCCGGATGGCCGGTAGGCGACAGCCTGGGTTTCGAGAACGAGTTGGCGGAGCGATTCGGCGTAGGGCGGTCGGTACTGCGCGAGGCGCTGCGATCGCTGGAGCAACTTGGCGTCGTTGAAATGGGCCGCGGTGGACGAAGCGGCTTGCGCGTGATCTCGCCGGACTCCGCTACGGTCGTGCAGACATGTCATAGACATCTGCGACGCGAAGGTCTCACCCCCCAGCAGGCGGGAGTGGTTCGCAAGGCGATCGAGACATCGGCCCAGCATGGTTCGAGTGCGGGGCGCATCACGAAACTCTTCCTGCAGATACTGGGTTGAGCGAATCATCGGATCTCGACGCCGATCGACTCCTGCCTGAAAGTCAGCCCGCAGACGCCCAGTTGCATGCTCCCGCTGCACACACATGTCGGCGCGACGTTGCAATTGAAGTCTCTGCTCATGGTCCACGCATTCCTGCCGGCAAACGCCTATAGATGCGCCGGTGGGGGCGCCACTGGCGGATTAGGGCCACATTTACCGGATACCCTTGCATGTTAGAACGGAATGCGGTTAGATGAATAGGGCCATATTAAACCTCGCTGGGTTGGGTGCGGCGGGGTTGACGAGTCGACGGGAGCCGGGGGAGACGATGAGCTACGGCAGTACGGAACAGACAACGTTGGGCGCACTCCCGGGCCACGTGGATCCCGGCCTGGTAGTGGATTTCGATTTTTACAATCCGCCCGGCGTGCGTACCGATCCGCATCGTGCTTGGAAGCGATTGCAGGGCGGCCCGCCGGTGGTCTTCACTCAGCACAACGGCGGCCATTGGATTGCTACGAGCGGCGAGGCCATCTACGCCGCCATGCAGGACTTCCAGTCTTTCTCCTCGAATCCTTTCAACATCCCGAAACGTCCGGCGGGCTCGCCGCGCACGGTGCCGCTGGAAGTCGATCCGCCCGAGCTGCAGAAGTATCGGATGATCGCTGTGCCCAGCCTGTCGCCGAAGGCGCTGGCATCGCTCGAGAACGGCATGCGAACGCTCATGCGCAGCATCATTGCCGAGATCAAACCGGCCGGCCGCTGCGAGTTCATCAGCGCCTTTGCCGTGCGCATGCCGGTCGAGCTGTTTCTGAATTTCGTGAATCTGCCTGCGTCGGATCGGCCCCTGGTTCGCAAGTGGGTGGAGGATGTGGCCCGCAATCCGGATCGCCATGCCCAGCACGCCGCGCACATTGCTACTTTCGAGTACGTGAGGAAGGTGCTGGCGGAACGCCGGGCTCATCCGGAAGACGACCTGTTTTCCAAGCTCGCCATGGCCAGCAGCGACGGCAGGATCAGCGAAGACGACGCGGCTGGCATGGCGCTCAACATCCTGTTCGGCGGTATCGAGACCGTCACCTCCGCGTTGTCCTTCATTGTGAAGTTCCTGGCCGAGCATCCGGAGCATCGTCGCGAGCTGCGCGAGAATCCCGGACTCACCATCACCGCAGTCGAAGAATTCATGCGTCGCTTCGGCATCCTGTGCCTGGGGCGCACCGCGGCGCGGGATTTCAATTTCTACGGCGCAGATATCCGTAAGGACGATCGCATGCTGCTGCCCATCCATCTCTACAGCCTGGATGAAAAGAATTTCGAGCGTCCTCTCGACGTGGATTTCCAGCGTGAGCACTACCGCCACATCAATTTCGGCGCCGGCCCGCATCGCTGCATCGGCTCGAATCTCGCCCGTCCCGAACTCAAGGTATTTCTCGAGGAATGGCTCAGCGCGATTCCGGACTTCTCGATTGCGCCTGGGGAAGAGCCGCTCGGCGCAGGCGGTGCGGCGCTGTCTATCGTTCGACTACCCTTGGTCTGGTCTGTCTGAGGAGAGTGCGTATGAAAGTGATCATCCACAAGCAGCGATGCGTAGGACATGCTGTGTGCTCGCTCGCAGCTCCCGAGGTGTACGAACTCAACGACGATGGCTACAACGTCATGGATCCGTTCGAGGTGCCGAGGGGGCTGGAAGAGAAAGCTCGCAAAGGCGCGCAAGCGTGCCCTGAGCTGGCCATCGAGATCGTGGACTGAACGATGCAGCGGTACGAAAGTTTCTATATCGATGGCCGTTGGTCGGCGCCGGCTACCGATCGCAAGCTCGAGGTCATTTCGCCCGTCACTGAAAACGTGATCGCGCGCGTGCCGGAGGGCATGCCCGAGGATATGGATCGAGCCGTCGCGGCAGCTCGCAAGGCCTTCGATGCAGGTCCGTGGCCGCGCATGCAGCCGGCAGAACGAGCCGCGATCATGCGGCGCATGGCTGCCTATCTACGCCAGCACATCGAAGCTCTCACAGATACCATCGTCTCCGAAGTAGGCACGCCGCGAATCGGCGTACGCGCCAACAACGACGCTGTCGCACTATTGCTGGAGTACTACGCGGACATGGCGCAGTCGTATGCGTTCGAAGAAGTGCGCAAGGGGCTGGTCAAACCGCTCACGGTCCGATACGAACCGGTCGGCGTCACCGCGGCCATCGTGCCGTGGAATGGACCGATGTTTCTGTTGATGCTCAAGTGTGCACCCGCGCTTGCAGCGGGATGCACTATCGTTGCGAAACCCGCTATCGAGACTCCGCTGTGTGCGTATTTCCTTGCGGCGGCAGCGGAGGCCGCTGGACTGCCTCCTGGAGTGCTGAACATCGTGGCCGGGGATCGTGGCGCTGGTGAGCACCTGGTACGCCACAGGGGCGTCGACAAAGTGTCTTTTACCGGCAGCACGGCGGCCGGACGCACGATCGCTTCGATCTGCGGCCAGGATCTCAAGCGCGTCAGTCTGGAACTGGGCGGCAAATCCGCAGGCATCGTGCTCGACGATGCGTCGATCGATGATGTGATCAAGACAGTCGTCTCGCGCGGTCTCGCAGCAAACAATGGGCAGGCGTGCCTTGCGATCACGCGCGTATTACTGCCACGCTCGCGCTATTCAGAATTCGTCGACGCGATCACCGATACCGTCAAGGCGTTGCAGATCGGCGATCCGATGGACGCAGGAACGCAGATCGGCCCGCTCATTTCTGCGCGTCAGCGCGAGCGAGTGGAGCGATATCTAGGTATCGGCAAATCGGAGGGCGCGCGTGTAACCGCTGGTGGAGGCAGGCCGACCGACCTCGAGCGAGGCTGGTATGTTCAGCCCACGGTATTCGCCGACGTAGACAATGCAATGACCATCGCCCAGGAAGAGATCTTTGGGCCGGTGGGTTCGCTGCTGCCATACGACAGCGAAGAAGATGCTGTGCGCATCGCCAACGATTCGCCCTATGGCTTGGGTGGCGCTGTGTTCACGACGGATCCGAAGCGAGCGTTCCGCGTCGCGCGTCAGATCCGCACCGGCATCTTCGGCATCAACGGCTATGCGCTCGATCTCGGCGCACCGTTCGGCGGCTTCAAGGCATCCGGTATCGATCGCGAAATGGGCATGGAAGGGCTGGAAGCATTCCTGGAGACTCGCAGCATCTACGGCGTCGAGAATGCATGACGAGTTCGACTACGTCATCGTCGGCGGCGGTACGGCCGGCTGCGTACTCGCCAATCGGCTGACGCAGGACGGTCGTTCCACGGTGTTGTTGTTGGAGGCGGGCGGTGAATACGGCCCGCTCTCCATGCGCGTGCCGATCGGTTTCAAATACGCGCTAGCCAATTCGCAATACGCATGGCATCACCGCACGGTACCGGATATCGGCGGTCGCGTTATCGGTTTGCCTCGCGGCAAAGTGTTGGGCGGCTCGTCATCCGTCAATGGGTTGGTCTTCGTACGCGGGCAGCGGGAGGATTATGACGGCTGGCGCGAAGCCGGCTGCGATGGCTGGGGATGGGACGACGTGCTGCCGTACTTCCGTAAACTGGAGCACTACTCCGAAGGCGGCAGCGAATTGCGCGGAGCCGATGGGCCGCTGAGTGTGACTCGAACGCGCAATCTAAGCAGGGCCAGCGATCTATTCATCGACGCCTGTGTTGCCGCAGGGTTGAAGCGCAATCCTGACTACAACAGCGGGATACAGGACGGCGTCTCCTACTTTCAGATGACAACGTGGAAGGGTTGGCGTACATCGAGCGCCTCGGCCTATATCGCGCCGGTGCGCAATCGTGCAAATCTAGCAGTGATGTTGGGCGCTCATGCTCATCGTATCCGCATCGAAAACAAACGTGCCACCGCAGTGGTATATGCACGCGATGGCGTCCTCAATGAGGTACGCGCGCGGGCAGAAGTGATCGTAGCCGCGGGTGCGATCACATCGCCGCAGTTGCTGATGCTGTCCGGCGTGGGTCCGGGCGAGCAGCTTGCGGAGTTCGGCGTGCCCGTGATCGCGCGATCTCCCAAGGTGGGCCGGCAGCTCCGCGATCACTACAACACGACAATCATTGCCTCGTTGCTGCGCGCAGGCATGACGCTCAATGAGCGAACTCGCCTGCCGCTCGCCGCCGTCGAGGTATTGCGCTATCTGCTGCTGCGCAAAGGGCTGTTTGCAGCATCGCCGGCGCACGTGGTCGCGTTTGCTCGTTCAAGCGCGCAGATTCCTACACCAGATTTGCAGCTGATGATGCTTCCCGCCGCTGCGGGTGGCGACAAAACCGGGCCGCTGCCACGCACCCCTGGAATCAGTGTAGGCGTGCAACCCATCCGGCCGGCCAGCGTCGGTGAGGTCCGGCTGGCATCGGCGGACCCGACGGCTGCGCCGCTGATTCGTGCGAACTATTTGAGCGATGCGCAGGATCAACGTGCCGTCCTGTCGGGTCTACGTTTGATTCGCCGGATACTGGCGCAGTCGCCGCTAGTTGAGTACATCACCGGAGAACTGCAACCAGGGCGTGATATCCAGAGCGACGAGGATCTGCTTGCATTCGCGCGTGCCACCGGCAACACGGCGCATCATCCGGTTGGCACCTGCGGCATGGGCCCTAACGCTGACGATGTTTTGGATCCGCAACTACGAGTGCGCGGTGTCGAACGCCTGCGCGTCGTGGATGCGTCTGCGATGCCGATGATCGTCTCTGGAAACACCAACGCCGCGACCCTCATGATCGCGGAAAAGGCGGCCGATACGATCTTGTCGCTGCGTCTCTGACGCTGCTCAGATACCCGGCTGAGTGGGCTTGCTGGATCGATACTGCGGCATCGCAGGCGGGGTCGGCAGCCGCACCGGGCCATGCTGTCGGGATGCGACCAGGATGGTGGCTTCTCCTCGCAGATTCTCCTGGCCGCGCTGGTTGACGCCGGTGATCTTCAGCTCCAGCAGTGGGCCGAGCTTGTCGTCCACGCGCACAGCCGTGATCGTGCCCGACAGCCAGGTGGTGTCCCCGACATAGTTGAAGTTGCGCAGCTCGTAGCGGATGCGATGGATCCAGGCATCGTCGCCCGCGAAATTCGTCAGGTAGTGGCAGAGCATCACGAAGCGCATCGGGCCGATGTCGTAGATGTGCTTGACGCCGATGCTGTGGGCCAGGCTCGCGTCCCAGTGCACGCGCTGGATCGAATCCCACCCGCCGTATTCGTTCAACGAATAAAAACCACGCAGGCGCTTGCGGTTCTCGTAGGCGAGACGGAAGGGCAGGTTGGGATAAGTGATCCAGCCGGTGCCCATGTGCATGTTGATCATGTCGGTGATGGTCAGCGGACCCTTCACCATGAGTGGCGTGCTCTGGCCGACGACAGCGTCTTCCAGATACAGCGTGTTGGCGCCGCGCAGGAATTGGTTGTCGTACGCCGCTTCGATCTCCTCGCGCTGCTGATCGGTGTAGACGATATTGTCTTCCTGGGCGGACGCTTCCTTGGTCTTGGCCTCTTTCTCGGCGGCGGACTCGCCATCCTTCAGGGCACGCCGCTCCGCATGCACGAACCAGCGCGAGCTGGTGATCGCCACCTGCTCGTGCTGGTCCCAGAACGCATTGCGGTTGGTGGTGATGACGCTGCGATTGGCGAAGCGGCTCTGTTTCTCGGCGATATCGGCCAGCCACTCGGACTTGTACAGCTCGACACCGTCGGTGACGGGCCGGTAGTAGAAGTACTCGGCCCCGGAGTGATAGAGCTGCACGCCGCGCAGCGCCTTGTGGGTCTCGGCGTTCAATTCGCTCGAGACTTCCGGGGAGCGGTTCCAGCCCATGGACCATTCGAAACCGGGGGGAGCGAGCGCGGCGCCCCAGCGGGTGCGCTGGGCATAACCGGGTTCGACATAAAGGGGATTGTCGTCGCCGATCGACATGGCGTAGCGGCGAATGGCGTCCTCATTGGCCTTGGGGTTCCACGGCGCAATCGTCACACCGGCGCGCAGCGTGGGATTCGTATAGCCGATGCGCCGCTTCAGCAGCTCGATGTCGGCGTCGGTGATCCGGCCGCGTATCAATCCCTGGCTGGTTTCTGCTGCACTCATTGAGCTCTGCCTGTGCTCGGATCTTAAAGAGGTATCTCTTTATAAACAATCTGCATCGCGTCGCCAAGTCTCATCGGGGCGGTCCCGCTTCGACCGGCGGGATCAGCGGGCTCTGGGCAGTTCCAGCAGGCGGTCGGCGATGATCTCGCGCTGGATCTCCGAGCTGCCGCCGGAGATGGTCAGCACCCACGACCACATGAACTCGTAGGTCCAGCGATTCGAGCTGCGGTCTTCGCCATATTCCAGGAAGCGCCATCCGAGGATGCTTTCGGTAAGCTCGCACAGAGCCTTGTAGGTGTTCGTAGTCGCCAGCTTGAGCAAGGAGCCTTCCGGGCCCAGCTTGCCGAAGCGCTCGATGCGAGTGATCAATCCCAAAGTCATCGCCCGCAGCGACAGAGCCTCGGCACGCAGTCTCGCCAGTTTGCGCGTCACTTCCTGATCCTCTATGGCGAGCCGTCCGTCACTCAAGCGGGTGCGCCTGGAGAGATCCAGCACGTGATCCAGTTTCTGCAGCAGCTCGATCTGGTCGGGCAGCAGCGAGAAGGCCCGCTCGATGGACAGTGTGGACATCGCAACAGACCACCCCTCGCCGAGGCCGCCGACCAGATTGCTCAGCGGGATTCGCACGTTGTCGTAGAACACCACGTTGACATGCCGCTCGCCCATCATGTTCACGATGGGTTGCACGGTGATGCCGGGCGTCTTCATGTCGCAGATGATCCAGGACAGGCCATGATGCCGGCGCGACTGCGGATCGGTTCGAACCAGCAGTTCCTGATAGTCGGCATAGTGGCCGTAGGAGGTCCAGGTCTTCTGACCGTTGACCACCAGATGATCGCCATCCACTTCGCCGCGAGTCGAGACAGCCGCGAGATCGGACCCCGCGCCTGGCTCGGAAAATCCCTGGCACCAGATGGCTTCGCCCGACAGGATCTTGGGCAGGTGAAACGCCTGTTGCTCGGACGAGCCGCGGGAGATCAGCGTCGGTCCGCCATGCTGCAGACCGATGGAGCGTGAATTCAGGCCCGGTGCTCCGGCGCGGGCTTCCTCCTCGTGCCAGATCAATTGCTGGATCGCCGACAATCCTAGCCCGCCATGAGTTGCTGGCCAGCTGATGCCGGCCCAGCCGCCTTCGTACAGCTTGCGCTGCCAATCGCGGTCGAACTGTCCGGCTGCCGCTT
>Ga0065707_10000876_pt1 | contig 13641 bp, 11 predicted proteins | sample SwiRhicommuniRL3_FD_59094 | JGI IMG/M metagenome (GOLD analysis project Ga0065707, IMG submission 59094) | Switchgrass rhizosphere bacterial communities from Rose Lake, Michigan, USA - RL3 v2 (version 2) | ecosystem: Host-associated > Plants > Roots > Rhizosphere > Soil | place: East Lansing... | reverse complement strand
CGCGCCCGCGCGGCCGGTCCGCAAGGGCCCGCCGGTGGGTCGAAGCCGCTGGCAACGTTAGCGGGTCCGAGCGACGATGGCATTGGGCATGTCGGAGAACAACGCGTTGACGGCGCTGCGCCGCCGTGACTTCGGACCCACCTCGCCGTCGCGCAGGGAATGGCCCGGACATTCATCGAAGATCGCGACGGATGATTGGGAGATGCTGCTGCGTGGCGTTCAAGCCAGACTGCGCGCGATCGTCAGCGTGACAGCTGGCGCCAATGGCGCGTCGCGCGGGGGTGTTTCTTCGGATCGCGTCAACGCCGACGTGGTGGCGTGTGCGGACGATCTGGACGCGTTGCAGGCGACACTGACGGCAGAACTGGGCCGATGCGCGCGCCTCGAACGCGAGCTTGCCGATGTTCAGACTGCACTCGCGCGATCCCGGGCCGAACTCGCCGACACGCGCCACGGTGAGCGACGTGCACGCCATCTCGCGTTGCACGACAGTCTGACCGGATTGCCGAACCGGCGCTGCTTTGGCGAGCGACTCGATCGGGCGTTGGCCCAGGTTGAGCCTGCGCATCCAGGGCTCGCCTTGTTGTACATCGACCTGGATGACCTGAAAGCGATCAACGACCGGCACGGCCACGACACGGGCGACGAGCTGCTCAAGATCGTCGCGGCGCGGCTTCGCGCCGCGCTGCGCGAACAGGACGTGGTGAGCCGTCTGGGAGGCGACGAGTTCGCCTGCTTGTTGACCGATCTGCTGAACCGGGAGCAGCTCGCGCATCTGGCCTGCAAATTGTTCGACACCGTGTCGGCGCCGATGCAGATCGGCGAGTGTGCGCTCGTCGTGCGTGCCAGCATCGGCATCGCGACATGCCCCGCAGATGGCAGCACGGGTGCCGCGCTGCTCAAGCACGCGGACACCGCGATGTACTGCGCCAAGCGCGAGCAAACAGGCTACGCGTTCTTCAGCCCGCCTGCCGAGGGTCGGGTCATACGGCTCGCGACGAAGACGCTGGCCGCGCCGACGTCGTCGCCGACGAACTCGAGTGCGCCGGCGATGCGGTGAGAGTCCGCGCCGAGCTGGTTGGCGACCGAAGCAAGGGACTCATCACGACCTTGCACTCAAGTGGACCTGCGCAGCAACCCCACCAAAGCCATCAGCGCAGCGCCGGCGGCCGCGGCGATCAAAACGGCCTTGACCGGCTCGTCCTTGATGTAGTTCAGCGTACCGTCGGATGCGCGTAGCGCGTGCTCACGCATCTGCAGCGAGCGGTCGCGCACCGCATCCACGCCGCGTTGCGCCAGTGCGCTGGCCTGTTCGCCGGCACGCTCCAGCAGCGGCGAAACTTGTTCACGCAGGTCCTGCGCGGTGCTTGACAGTTTGTCCAGCGCTTGATCGGCAACCCGTTGAGTGGATTGCAGGGCGTTCTCGACCGGTGGGGCCGCTGCGTCTGCCGCATTGGCGTTCGATGGGGTTGACTTGCCGAACATCATGGAGATTCCTTGGTGTGAGGTGAAACGGCGCATTGAACGCCAGGTGCCGGTCTGAATCTGAGTGCTTGGCCTCAGGCCAACGCGTTCAGCTGCTGCGGATCAGCCCAAACAGCAGGCTCGCCACCGTCAGCACGGCGAACACAACGAACAGGATCTTGGCGATGCCCACTGCGCTGGCGGCAATGCCGCCAAAGCCGAACAACGCGGCGATCAGGGCGATGACGAAGAACACGACGGCGTAGTGCAGCATGCGAAGCTCCTGTCTGGAAGGTCGGCGCGCCTTGCACCGCGCCTGAGGGTTCGCAACCGTGTTCGCTGCGAACGATCGAGTCTCGCTGCCGCTGCAAGCACAAGCGATAGGTGGAGCAGCCGGTTTGTTGTGGGGGAGCAAGCGAACCTGCGTAGGACGGCGCCCACACACGTGAGGCCAGATCGCGCCCACCCGCAGCGGTGTGAGGGCGGCAAAGGCTCAGGCAAAAACCGGCGTCGCGGCCGGCAGCGAAACCCGAATCAACGTGCCCGTTCCAGGCGCTGATTGCAGGGTCAGGCTGCCGCCTTCGGCCTCGACGCGAAAGCGCATCCCCACGAGGCCGTGGGCTGATGTCGATTGCATCGTGGTGTCGAAGCCGACGCCGTCGTCGCGCACCGAGACTTGTACGTGCCCGTCCTGCATGGCCAGGCTGACCCAGACTTGCTTGGCCTTGGCGTACTTGGCGATGTTGGTGAGGGCCTCTTGCACCAGGCGGAACACCACAAGTTCGGCATCGGCCTCCAGCTCAATCGGTTCGAGGGCTTGATGAACTTCTATGCCGGACTGCTCGGCGAACTCGCGTGCGAGGATCTCCAGCGCGGCCACCAACCCCAGGTTGTCCAACGCCGACGGGCGCAGGTCTTCGATGATGCGGCGTTTCATCGCGATGCCGCTGTTGAGTGTCTCGATCAGGTGGCTGAGCCGCTCCAGCGCCTCGGGCGCCGTGCCTGCGAGGCGCGACTTGATGCGCGCCGCGTCGAGCTTGGCCGAGGTGAGAAATGCGCCCAGTTCGTCGTGCAGGTCGCGGGCCAGGCGGCCGCGCTCGTCTTCGCGCGCCGTCTGCAGGTGCAGCGTCAACTCGGTCAGCTGCGCTGTGCGCCGCACGACCACCCCCTCCAGACTGTCGCGCTCGACCTGCACCAGGTGTTGTTGTTCCTGGCGTTGCCGGTCGAGCAACGCCCCTTGCCGCAGGTACAGCGCCAGCGCCAGCAGGCTGAAGCCACTCAGCACCGCCACACCGATGCGGCTGAGCTTCAGCGTTTGATAGATGTTGCTGCGCCCCGCCTCCACGCTGCGCGACTCGTGCTCCAGCAGTTCGGCGCTGAGCGCGTGGATGGCATCGATCTGCTGCTTGCCGATGGCGCTGCGGGAGATCTCGGCGCTGGTCTTGCGTTTGCCCGCGTCGAACGGTTGCATTGACAACGCGAGTTCCGAGCGCGCGGTCTCGATTGTGTGACTCAGCTGGCTGACCGCCGCGCTGGCCTTCGGGTCGGCGCTGTAGTGTTGCCGCAGGAAGCCCAGCGATTCACCGATCTCGATGAGCGCGCTGTCGTAGGGTTTGCGGTACTCGCTGTCGCCGCTCAGCAAGTAGATGCGGCGGCCGGTCTCGGCACTCTGGATGTCGCGCTCCAGGCTCTGGATGTGCAGCCTTGCCGTCGCCATCGTGCCGAGCGCATCGAGCGTGCCGGCCGCCTGCCAATAGGAACCTTCGCTGATGAACACCATCGCTGCCGTTGCCAGGCAGGCCAGCGGCACGACGAACGGACTTCGCTTGACGATCGTGAGGACATCCATCTTCAACTCGCATCCTGAAAGTGGGATCATGCATGCAGAGGTCCGCACCACCCATGATTCGCATTGCGATCGTCGACGACCATGCCCTGATCCGGGCCGGGTTGCGAGAGTTCTTCGCCGACCAAACCGACTTCACCGTGGTCGCCGAGGCAGCCAATGGGCGCGAAGCGCTCGACATCGTGCGCAAGGCCGAGGTCGATGTCATCGTGCTGGACATCTCGATGCCCGGTCAAAGTGGCATCGACGTACTGTTGGCCATCAAAGCCCGCGCGCCCGACCTGCCGGTGCTGATCCTGAGCGGATTTTCGGAGGCGCACTACGCCACCACGATGCTGAGACAGGGCGCGAGCGGCTATTTGAACAAGGACTGCGATCCGGATGAACTCATTCAAGCCATTCGCACGGTACACCGCGGGCGCAGGTACATCAGCACCGCCGTGGCCGAACAACTGGCCGAGGGTTTGAACGGCGCCGACAACAGGCCGCTTCATGAGCACCTGTCTACGCGCGAGTTGCAGGTGTTTCTGCGGTTGGCCAAGGGCGAGACCATCGGGCAGATGGCCGAGAGCCTGTCGCTGAGCATCAAGACCGTCAGCACCTTTCGCAGTCGGATCATGGAAAAGATGAAGCTGGTCTCCAACAGCGATCTGACCTACTACGCGCTGAAGAACGGCCTGATCCAGTAAGCCATTCTCACGAGAGCGCGGCAGGCCCGCATGTCGCAACGACGGCATTGGCCATCAGTCTCGTCAGCGCGGTGTGGTTCACCGGCTTGACCAAATGGCCGTTGAACCCCGCCTCTGTGGACCTGTAGTGGTCTTCGTCCTCACCCCACCCTGTCAAGGCCACCAGCACGGTGCCATTGCCCCACGGCTGCTCTCGGATGCGCCGGGCTACCTCGTAGCCGCTCAACCTCGGCAGGCCGAGGTCCAGCAGGATCACGTCGGGGCGCAACGCCTTCGCCGCTTGCACCGCCTCGAATCCGTCATACGCTGTGTGCGTCTCGTGGCCATCCATTTGCAACAGCGTGGCAAGCGTCTGCGCCGAGTCTTGGTGGTCGTCGACAACGAGGATGCGATGGGGCGTCTTGGACGTGGGCTCGCTGACGGCCGAACTCGGTTGTGGCTTTGGGGTTTCACGCAAGTTCGGCAGGCGCACCACGAACTCGCTGCCCCGCCCGATGCCTGCGCTGCGAGCTTCCACCGTGCCGCCGTGCATCTCGACCAGGCTCTTCACGAGCGTCAAGCCAACGCCCAACCCGCTCGTCGAACGTTCCATCGAACGATCGACCTGTACGAACATCTCGAAGATATGAGAGAGATGATCAGCGGCGATGCCAATGCCGCTGTCGCGCACACGGATGACGGCCTGCTCGCCTTCTCGTTCGACAGTGAGCCAAATGCGACCGCCTTTGTCGGTGAACTTGCAGGCGTTGGTCAAGAGATTTCCCACCACCTGAGCGAGCCGGGCCGGGTCGGCATTCATGAATATCGGTTGCGGCGGTAACTCGACCGTCAGCTCTTGTTGCCGCCCTTCAAACAGCGAGCGCGCGGCTTCCACGGCGTGATGGACGGGAGACGCCAGTTCGATCGTTCCCTCGCGCAGTCGGACCGTGCCCCGGCTGACGCGGCTCACTTCGAACAGGTCATCCACGAACACCACGATCTGGCCCAGTTGGCGCTCGATCACCTCGCATGCAGAACGCACCGTCTCATCCATGCCTTTGGTGAGGCGCAGGACCTGCACCGCGTTGCCGATCGGGTTCAGTGGATTGCGCAGTTCGTGCGCCAGCATGGCCAGGAATTCGTCCTTGCGATGGTCGGCTTCCCGCAATGCCGCTTCTGCTCGCTGGCGTTCCACGATTTCAGCCTTCAACTCCCGATTGGTCTTCTCCCGAGCGCTAGCCAACAGGCCAGCCTGGTAGGCCGTCGCCGCGAACGTTGCAAGGCTTTCGAGCAACCGCTGGTCTTCGCCATCGAATTGGCGGGTCGTGTCGTGCGCCACCACCCAGACCGTGCCGACAGCCCGCTCGCCGATATGGAAGGGGACCAGCAAGCCTTCGACCAGCCTTGGGAGGACATCCTCGAACTGCGTGAAGTAACGGTGGGCGTTGCAGATCAGCAGGGTGGCATTGCAATCAAGCACGGTGCCGCAGGGCCCATGGTTGCGAGGCGTGGTGGTGTTCCAGACGAGAGGTGCCCACCGTCCGGCGACTGCATGCCAGCGAAAGTGGTCTCCCGCCGCAGTCACGTTGCCTGGATCGCTCTGCTCGAGCAGGCTGACCCCGGCTGAGTGACCGCGACAAAGCGTCAGCGCGAGATCGACGAGCTCTTGCAGCACGTGTTCCGGCGAGTTGGTCAACCCCTTCGCCAAGGCGCGCAGGGCCTGGTTCTCGGCCTGGTAGTCCGGCGATCGTTTCGGCCGGCGCTTCAATTCCTCGGTGCACAGCACCGAGTCCAGGGAGACCGAGCCAGCAGGAACATCGTTCAAAACACCCATGGGTCCACCTCGTTCCGAGAGCGCAAGCGAATCCTTCACAGCCAGGTACTGCGCTGGGATAAGCTGCAAGTCTCGGCGAGCGATCCACGCTTGGCTGTTCGCTAGCGAACATAAGGCGACGTCGGCCAATGTTTCGTGGCTGCGGGTTCAGATCGAAGCATTGCCTGACTAACCGAACATGCGGTGATAAGCCGCGTTCACGCTGTTCCCTTAGTTGATCGGTGGCTGCGCCTCACCGGTGGGGCGGATGCAGGTTGCTCCGCGAGGGATTCCAAAACTCCCCGCGCACCATGTCTCAGGTCGGCGGCGGCTTCTTTCGCCGTGCCATATAGCGGCGCATCAAGGGCTGGGCGGTGACGCCGTGGACCACGATCGATGCGGCCACGGTCCACAGCGTCAACGACACCAGCGTGTCGGCCAAGCGCGCGTCCAAGCCGTGGCGCAGAGCGAGCAGCAGGTAGAACACCGAGCCGATGCCGCGGATGCCGAACCATCCGATCAGCACGCGTTGCGGTTGTGTGAGCTGTTCGCCCACGATCGCTGGCATCACCGACAACGGCCGCAACACCAGCAGCAGCAGCGGCACGAACCACCACACGGTCGGCGGCGGCGCAGCATACGCCAGCATGGCACCCACCACCATCACCAGAGCCAGCTCGACCAGCTTCTCCAGCTGTTCGTGGAAGCCCTGCACCGAATCGCGCATCGTGGCGCTCGCATGATGAGAGTGGGTGGCGAGTGTTTCATAAGCGTGGCCTTCCGACCCACTCGCAGCGGCCAGGGGCACGGTGTCCGCCTGTGGGCTCTCGCGCACACGCTGCAACGCCAGGCCAGCCGCGAACACGGCAAGGAATCCAGAGGCCATGCTGAGCAGCGCGATGCCATAGGCCATGCCCATCAGACCGATGCCCAGGAACTCGTCCAGGCCAACCGCTTCATCGTGGCGGCTGCGCAGGTAGACGACGAGCCGCCCTGTACCCGAGCCCAACAGCCAGCCAATCGCGAAGCCGCCACAGATGGACCACAGCACGTCGATGCTGCCCCATCGGACGAGCCCGGGCCCCAGGTCGTGCAGGCCGAGCAAGCCAAGCCCCAGCATCACGAAGGCGTAGGCTGTGCCATCGTTGATCCCACCTTCGCCGGCAAGGCTGAAGCCCAACCGATCAGGCCGCAAGCCTGCGTCGGACCGCACACCGGATGCGAGCACCGGATCGGTGGGTGCCAGGATGGCGCCCAGCAGCACCGCGCCGCCCAGTGGCAGATCGAGCCACCACACACCCACGGCGGTGATCAGCCCGACCATCGCGGCCATCGACAGGACTGCCAGGCGCAGCGGCAGCCACCAGCGGCGATCGCGCAACGGCACGCCCAACTGCAAACCAACCACGAACAGCGAGATCAACAACGCCACTTCGGTCAGCTGCTCCAGCGCGCCGGCATGCACCACTGGGTGCGGGCGCAAGACATCGGCAGCAGCGGGGCCCAACAACCACCCCAGCGCCAGATACACCATCGCGTTGGACAGAGGCAGCCGCCCCAACAACGTGCCTGCCAGCACCATCGTGACGAGCAAGGTGCCAACGAACAGAGACCATTGCGCCAGTGACATCGAGCCGAGGACTGTACGCGCAGCAGCTCTACCGGCAGGGACGAGCCCGTGTCATTGGTGCTCGCACACACCATTCGGCCGGAACGCCGCCGCGATGCTTCGGGTCGCGGTTGCTCACCAAGCCACAAGCGGCTTATTCTTTCCGCGCGTGAAGCGCCTCGATCTCGTGACGACCGACAGCGCTCGCGATCAAGGGCGGTCTTCGTCCTTGGTGAACCACGCACCCGTCGCCTTGCGCTGCCACTCGGAAAGCTGCTTTTCGGCTTCGTCCCTGGCCACGCCGTAGCGCTCCTGGATCTTGCCGACGAGCTGGCCGCGACGGCCCGCTACGACTTCGATGTCTTGGTCGGTGAGCTTGCCCCATTGCTCCTTGGCCTTGCGCGCGGCTTGTTTCCAGTGGCCTTGAATCAAGTCCCAGTTCAGATGGTTTCCTTCGGTGAAGCAACAAGGTCGCGAGATCGCTGTGCAGAGGCGCAAGCTGTGGCCGCGAAGACTGGGACTTGCAAGGGTTGCCGTCTGTGCGGCGGCGCACTGACAATGGCGGGCCGAAGGGTGATGCTCACTTTGCCGAAAGAAGGTCCATCGGCGGTCCCTGAGGCCGCAAATTTCGTCGCGCAGCACTCCTGCGTGCATCGGAAGTCTGGAACTCGGCATGAGGCCCGGCAACGCGCGTTGTGCGGGCCTCTTTGATTGCCGGAGCGCTGCGGCTCGACGGCATGAAGCAACCATTGCGATGAGGGAGTCGATCATGTCCAAGGGTCAACGCGCACCGACCTGGGTGGACTTGGAACTGAAGCGAAGGCCGGTGTAGCGGTCCTCCACCTCGGAGGTGATATCAATCGCGGTCTGGCCGAGGAAGGCCCTGTCGGAGGTGCTCCGGCAGGCGATGCGCTGGCAACTGTCATGCTTTACCACCAGCAGACCAAGCACCATTTCTTTCGCTATGCGCGGTCACCTGGCGCCCTGGACTGGGCGAATCAGCCCGATCCGTTTCGACGCTACGAGGGATGTCCGCTCATTGCCTTGCCGCGCCTGAAGCCTGAGCAGGAACCAGCCTCCCCGCCGTACGAAGACCTGTACCGCCAGGGCGCGATCGCGAGTGCCGCCCTCACCGCAGCCACCCTTTCGCGCTTTCTCGAATGTTCATTGGCGATCTCTGCATGGAAGCAGGGTGGCGACACCCGATGGGCACTTCGAGCCAACCCTTCGAGCGGCAACCTGCACCCGACCGAAGCCTACGTGCTCATCGATCAGGTCGAGGGCGTTTCATCGTCGCCGGGTCTCTATCACTACGCGGCCAAGGAGCATGCGCTGGAACTGCGCGCCGAGTGGCCGGCTGGACGCTTTCGGTCGCTCATGCGGGCCTTTCCTCCCAAGGCGTTCCTCCTCGGCCTCACTTCGGTCAACTGGCGCGAGACATGGAAGTACGGGGAGCGGGCATTTCGCTATTGCCAGCATGACGTCGGGCACGCGCTCGGCAGCGCCCGCATCGCGGCCCAGACGCTCGGGTGGCGCATGCTGCTGTTGGATGACGTGTCGGATCCCACGGTGGCCTTGTTGCTGGGGATCGATCGATGCGGCGACTACGAAGGCGCGGAACGCGAGCACCCCGACTGCCTCGCCGTGCTCTGGCCGGTCCATGAAGGCAGCAGTATCGCGACCCCCTTGCAGGCGATCTCATTGCCGCTCTTCGTCGACGCCGATGCGGCGGAACATCTGCCGCTACGCAGCTGGCATGGCAATGCCAATCGACTGAGTCGCGGCGATCCTGTGCACTGGGAGATCATTCGGCAGATGGAGCGCGCGTCGTCGAAGGCAAGCACCGAACGAGGCTTTGTCGCACTGAATGGTGATCATCAATGGGTGGTAGCCAATACAAACACGCCTGCATCCGGCACTTACCGGGTCCGACCGAGCGCAGCAAAGCTCATCCGTCAGCGGCGCAGCGCGCTCGCGTTCGATCGGACGACATCGGTCTCGGCGGCCAGCTTCTTCACTATGCTGGCACGCGTCATGCCACAGGTTGATCGCGGCGTCTGCCAGCGACCGATGCCGTGGGACGCCTTGCCGTGGGCGCCGGCCATTCATCTGGCCCTCTTCGTTCACCGCGTCGATGGCCTTTCGCCGGGCCTTTACGCCCTGGCGCGCGACTCGTCGAAGGTCGGCTTGCTGCGACAAGCGACGTACCAGCAGTTCGCATGGAGGGTGCCACCGGGCTGTCCGAGCGACCTGCCGCTGTTTCTCCTGCAGGAGGCCGACATGCAGCCATTGGCTGTTCAGCTCAGCTGCGGCCAGGACATCGCCGGGGACGGTGCGTTCTCCCTGGCGATGATCGCCGAATTCGAATCGACGCTGCGCCGACGCGGCCCGTGGTTCTATCGCAGGCTGTTCTGGGAGGCTGGGGTGATCGGGCANTTGCTCTATCTCGAAGCGGAGGCGNTAGGAGTCCGCGCGACNGGCATCGGCTGCTTCTTCGACGACCCNGTCCACAAGGTGATGGGGTTCGGCGACACGGCGTTTCAGTCCCTCTATCACTTCACGATTGGAGGGCCGGTGGAGGACCCGCGCCTGTCTACGCTGCCACCCTATGGCCTGGACCAGTAGGCGGGTAGGACAGGCACGCCGGCGCTGCCTCGACCCCCGATCACCAATGGCGCCGATGTCCATCTAACAGCACGTCGCTGCGCGACACCAGCCTTCAACGCAACGGCGGCCTGCGGCCGTTGCGGCCGATCAGTTGAGGCCGAGCAACCGCTTCGCGTTCTCTTTGAGGATCAGCGGCTTCACCTTGTCCTTGAAGCCGGCCTCTTCGAAGTCGGCCATCCAGCGCTCGGGCGTGATCAACGGGAAGTCGCTGCCGAACAGGATGCGGTCCTTCAGCAGCGTGTTGGCGTACTGCACCAGCTGCGGCGGAAAGTACTTCGGGCTCCAGCCCGACAGATCGATCCACACGTTTGGCTTGTGCAGCGCCAGCGACAGCGCCTCGTCCTGCCACGGCCAGCTCGGGTGTGCGACGATGATCTGCATGTCAGGAAACGCCATCGCCACGTCCTCGAGCAGCATCGGGTTGCTGTTTTGCAAACGCAGGCCGCCGCCGCAGCGCATGCCCGAGCCGATGCCCGAGTGACCGCTGTGGAAGACCGTGGGCAGCTTGTGCTCGGCGATCACCTCGTAGATCGGCCACGCCATGCGGTCGGTGGGCACGAAGCCCTGCACGGTGGGGTGGAACTTGAATCCCTTGACGCCGTGCTCTTCGATCAACTTGCGAGCCTCGCGCGCGCCCATCTTGCCTTTGTGCGGGTCGATCGAGCCGAACGCGATCATGATGTCGGCGTTCTTCTGCGCGGCTTCGGCGATCTCTTCGTTGGGCACGCGCCGCCGCCCGAGCTGCGATTCCGAGTCGACCGTGAACATCACGAAGCCGATCTTCTTCTCGCGGTAGTAGGCCACCGTCTCGTCGATGGTCGGCCTGCGGCTGGAGCCGAAGTACTTGTCCGCCGCGCGGTCGTACTCCTCGCCGTAGTTGTCGAACGGGTTCCAGCACGACACCTCGGCGTGCGTGTGGGTGTCGATGGCGACCAGCGATGCGGTGTCCATGGGCGCTCTCTTAGTTCAAGACCGAAAGTATATGGTGACTCCGAAGATGGCACGCCAATGCCATTCCCATAGGCGATGTGAGTTCATACTCGGGTTTGTCCTAACTATTAAGTTAAAGTATTGAACTATCTTTCGATCCTCACGAGGATGCTGCCGATGCCTACGTTCACTCCGGCCAGCGGCCTGCTGGCCACGTTCGAGCTGCTTCGGGTCTCGCACGCAGGCGCGGTCACTCATGTGAGGCTGCATCGCCAGGCCAAACGCAATGCGCTCAACGACCCGCTGATTCAGCAACTGCACACCTGCTTCGTCAACCTGCCTGAGGCCACGCACGCGGTGGTGTTGAGCGGCGAGGGCGAACACTTTTGCGCCGGGCTCGACTTGTCGGAGTTGATGGAGCGCGACGTCGCCGCCGGCGTGCTGCACTCGCGCATGTGGCACGCGGCGTTCGACCAGATCCAGTTCGGCCGCGTGCCGGTGGTCGCCGTGCTGCACGGTGCGGTGGTCGGCGGCGGGCTCGAGCTCGCGGCGTCATGCCACTTGCGTGTGGCCGAGGCGTCGGCCTACTACGGCCTGCCCGAAGGGCAGCGCGGCATCTTCGTCGGCGGTGGCGGCGCGGTGCGCCTGCCGCGCCTGATGGGGGTGGCGCGCATGACCGACCTGATGATGACCGGCCGCGTCTACGACGCTCAGGAAGGCTTGCTGGCCGGCCTGTCGCAGTACGTGGTGCCGGTGGGTGATGGCCTGGCCCGAGGCATCGAGCTGGCCGAGCGCGTCGCCGGCAATGCGCCGATGTCCAATTTCGCGGTGATGCACGCGTTGCCGCGCATCGCCGATCAATCGCAAAGCGAGGGCCTGCTCACCGAGTCGCTGATGGCGGCGGTGGCGGAGAGCACGCCCGAGGCCAAGAAGCGGCTGCGCGCGTTTCTCGAGAAGCGCGCCGGCAAGGTCGTCAAGTCGTGAGGCTCGGATGAGCGCTGCACGGCCGCTCCGAAAGCGCTCGCCCCCCCTCGGGGGGACGGCCCACAGGGCCAAGGGGGCTGAATGACCGCGGTGCGTGCGCGCGATGCATCGGTCGGCGGCTGCCTGCAGGCGACCGTCGAGCAGCGCGCCGACGGCAGCACAGTGCTGCGCTCGACCGAGGCGCTCGGCGAGTACCCGGCGCGATTGACCGATTGGCTCGAACAGTGGGCGCGCGTGGCCCCAGACCGCAGTTTCGTGGCGAGGCGCAACGCGGCCGGCCAGTGGCAGCACATTGGCTACGCGCAAATGCTCGAGCGTGCGCAAGCGGTCGGCCATTCGCTGCTGAACATCGGCCTGTCGGTTGAGCGGCCGCTGGCCATCCTGTCGGACAACAGCCTCGAGCACCTGACGCTGGCGATGGGCGCGCTGTGGGCCGGCGTGCCGTTCGTGCCGGTGTCGCCGGCGTACTCGCTGCTGTCGCGGGACCACGCCAAGCTCAAGCACATCCTCGGCACCGTGACGCCTGGTTTGGTGTTCGCGAGCGACGCCACCTACAGCAACGCGATCGCGGCTGCCGTGCCGGCAGACACGCCGGTGGCGCTGGTGCACGGCGAACTCGCCGATCGAAGCGTGCGCCGCTACGATGAGCTGCTCGGCGCGGCACCGGGGCCGACGCTCGCAGCGGCGCACGCGCAGGTCGGGCCCGACACGATCGCCAAGTTCCTGTTCACGTCGGGCTCGACCAAGTCGCCCAAGGGCGTGATCAACACCCACCGCATGTGGTGCGCCAACCAGCAGATGCTGCGCCAGTGCATGCGCTTTCTCGCGGAGACGCCGCCGGTGCTCGTGGATTGGCTGCCGTGGAACCACACGTTCGGCGGCAACCACAACATCGGCATCACGCTGGCCAATGGCGGCACGCTGTACATCGACGACGGCAAGCCCACGCCCGCGGGCATGGCCGAGACGTTGCGCAACCTGCGCGAGATCTCGCCCACCGTCTATTTCAATGTGCCCAAGGGCTTCGAAGAGATCGCGCGGGCGATGGACCACGATGCGCAGCTGCGCCGCTCGCTGTTCGCGCGCTGCAAGGCGTTCATGTTCGCCGGTGCGGCGCTCAGCCAGGTCGTGTGGGACCAGCTCGACGCGCATGGTGCCGCCACCATCGGCGAGCGGCTGCGCATCATCACGGGCCTTGGCATGACCGAGACCGCGCCCTCGTGCACGTTCGCGGTGGGACCCGACAACCAATCGGGCCACATCGGCCTGCCGGTGCCGGGTGTCGACGTGAAGCTGGCGCCCGACGGCGACAAGACCGAGATCCGTTTTCGAGGCCCCAACGTGATGCCGGGCTACTGGCGCGCGCCCGAGCAGACGCGCGAGGCGTTCGACGACGAGGGCTTCTATCGTACCGGTGACGCCGTGCGCTGGATCGACCCGGGCGATCCGCAACGCGGCCTCCTGTTCGACGGCCGCACCGCCGAGGACTTCAAGCTGTCCACCGGCACTTTCGTCAGCGTCGGGCCGCTGCGCGCTCGCATCATCGAAGCCGGTGACCCTTGCGTGCAGGACGCGGTGATCACCGGCCTGAATCGCGACACCGTCGGCGCGTTGATCTTTCCGCGCCTCGATGCCTGCCGACGGCTGGCCGGCGTCGGCG
>Ga0065707_10000254_pt1 | contig 13652 bp, 8 predicted proteins | sample SwiRhicommuniRL3_FD_59094 | JGI IMG/M metagenome (GOLD analysis project Ga0065707, IMG submission 59094) | Switchgrass rhizosphere bacterial communities from Rose Lake, Michigan, USA - RL3 v2 (version 2) | ecosystem: Host-associated > Plants > Roots > Rhizosphere > Soil | place: East Lansing, MI... | reverse complement strand
TGCTTACACGCAGATGAAGCAAAATATGTACGTCGAGCATTACATGTATTAATAGGTCTTGGACCACAGGATCCTTCAAGTCGTTTCGATCATGCTCAGGTATCTACTAGCAGCTACGATCACCCTCATTTCGGACAAATATTTTTGGCTGGAATCTTCAAAATTATCGGTTATCCATCTTCCCTAAACCCTACTTCATCAATACAATCGATTGAAATGCTCTATGTCGTTCCAAGAGTGTTGATGGGACTACTTGCAGTTCTAGATACCTTTCTTATCTACAAAATAGTTGAACGCCGCTATAATACTAAAACTGGAGCATTCATAGCCTCCACATTATTTGCAGTAATGCCAATAACGTGGCTGATGAGGAGAATATATCTGGATTCAATTCTCATGCCTTTTGTTCTATCATCAATACTACTCGCTGTCTATTTGAGGAAGAACAACAAAGACGCCACCGTTTCTACTGATAATATTGCTAATATCGGAATAAAAAAACTACGGTATAATAAGCACACTTGCCAAGAACAAGGAAATAACTCTGACACTTATCTCAGGTATATTACTNGGNTTAGCCATATATACAAAAGTACCTGCCATTACTGTTATTCCAGTAGTAGGATTTCTAATCATTACNAATACTAGAAAATGGAAAATGCTGGGATTGTGGTTTGCTCCCGTAATTTTGGTTCCGTTACTCTGGCCAGCGTATGCTCTATCTGTCGGTCAATTTGACGNATGGTTAGATGGCGTGCTTTGGCAGGCAACAGAAAGACAAGTGGATTCTGGAGAAAGCTCTTCGCATACCATTTCAAGCGAACTAAAAAATATCTTCTACATGGATCCTCTTTTGATCTCTTTGAGCCTTGCGGGTATTTCATTTGCCGCATTGAGAAGGAATTACTTCATTTTACTGTGGGTGGTACCGTTCTTTGTTTTATCTTATGTGATTCACTGGGTATACTACTTTCACTTTATTTTGCTTTTACCAGTATTTTGTGTAGCATCGGCTCTGCTAATTACAGAAGTGCCAAACATATTTACCAAAAAGAACACTGTGTACAAAAAACTCATTCCATTTGCAGCAATATCAGTAATCGGCGTATTTGGATTGACAACTACTGTACTTTTAATCGTAAATAACTATTCACTACCTTATTTTGCAGTAGCGTCGTTCATTGCACAACATTCAAATGATAATTTCGTTACTAAAACTGATAATGGAACTAATAAGGTTGTAGATGATACAACTATAATTTCTAGCCCTGCATTTTCGTGGATTTTTAGTTATGTTTTTGGTAAAGATCATGTGTTACCAGCAAGAGCGTCTCAAGATTTAACAACTGAAAAGGTATTGCTGGTCATAGATCCGAATTATAATTTCATTATATCTGGAAACGAGATAGAGGACAAAGGACAAGTCGCAAGTCTTTTAAATTTATATAATAATACCGCCACGATAGCATCATTCCAGTATGCTGAAGCGATTCTCAAGGATAATCCACTGAAATCAAACATACGGGGTTGCTATTTGGAACAAATACAAGTTAGAACAAATTATTAATATGTAATTTACGCGAAAAAATACATCTAGTATTAGAAAATTATGTACTCATGAGATCAGAATAGTTCACAGTGCTTTAAAGAGGTTATTCTTTTATCATCGCCCAGCCGACTACTGAGTATCTAAACTTTTAGTAATTTAATTCTATCCAACCTTACCGTAAATGGGAAAATTACCAAAATGCTGCTTGACGGAGTTTTTATCCACATCAATCTTGATGGTTTTGAGATTCATGATAGTAATGATCATGGGTACATTTTCCAAACGTTTGTCTATCAACCCAAAATCGTCCTCAGAAGTCACCAATGAATTAGTTCCTTTAATTATCGCTGTTCTATTCTGAATTGACATATTCGAGTGCATAAAGTCAGTAAATCTATGTTTATGAGACTTTGTTCCATCAATACTTGTCATGGTAATCGTAGAAGTGAATTTTATTTCCGATGATGAAGTTGTGTTGGTGCTATTATCTGTTTTCGGCTCAATTTGCCATCTACCTGATAAAATCCACTCCGGAACGCCAGAACCATCATTTTGCAGACTGACTATACTACCTTTCAAATTCATTATTTCCGAGGTATTAACAGGACGTTGTTGTTCAGTTACCCCTTGAGCTAATGGTCTAGAGTTGTCATAATTGTGATTAAAAGTACCATTTACCACTAGCGCTAATCCCAGTAAAGCAACAACAAAGACTATATACGATAATAAATTCAATCGATGATATTATAATCAGTTATGAGATAATTTAATCTAATCGCGATCGCTATATATCAATAATTTTTTCTAATTGCAACTTTACCTGTTGGGTGCCCTTCATTTGAGATCATAATAGATAATGTATTGTACGGGTAATTGTTAGTTTCACGACTTGTTACGTTATCCGTAAATGATGCTACTTCTGTCGATTTATTGTATAAGTCTTTTATCTTGTCCAGATTCTCACTATTAATTTTGCGAGAGATTGACTTGAGGAATATAGGGTCATCAACAAACAATACATTATTTGTTTCAACAGGCTCTTTGAACCGCCGATCCAGGTGGGGATCTATCAGCTCGTGAGGCATATCGAGCACATATTGAGTAATCCAATAAGAATCCCAAACCCAAAAGTGGCTCCCAATAACAGTAACGTTTGACTGAACTTTGTTGTTAGAGGTATCAGCTATCTCTTGTGCGATCGTTGCATATACCTGATAGTATGAAGTATTTACGTTTAATGAGATAAGCATGGTTGTAATCACCAATGCAGTGGCAATTATTGACAGAGTTACTGAATAAGAAATAATGCGATGAAAATGTCTTGCAATAATTTTTTGAACTTTGTCCAACAGGATTGCTGAACCAATACACATGGCAGGGAAAATATACAGCAGATGAAAATATTGTACCCATTCTATGAAATACGAAAAGATCAATAGCGGTGAAATCCATATCAAAGGTAGAAAATCTTTTCTTATAGTACAAAATGCAATACCTGATATTCCCAAAATGGTTATTAAAGGATCAAGTTTAAAGAAATTAGTAAGCGCACTCACAAAAGTTATTGTTTCAGATGGGTCTCTTTCAGATTGCCATAAAACCCAATGCTGCCACAGATCGCTTTGACCTACTAATACGCTATACAATGGCCACAATAGAGGTATGATTAAAACTGGTACTAGCCAAATTCCAACTTTCTTGACACTCTTGCCTGAATAAAAAAATATCAATGTTCCTACTAGAGGAATCATTGTAAATGCTGGAATCTTCGTGTAAATTGCTAGACCCAAAAATATTCCAGACAGCAGTATCAACACATTACCATTTATCTGATATTTTGATTCCAATTTAAGTAACGCCTTATTCTGTATGTTTTTGGAGTCTCTGACATGGAGTGAGAGCAAAATAGATGTCAATAGAAAAGGCATCAATATAGCTTCCAGAGAAATTCTTCTAAACACCCATGTGAAAGGCATTATGGCAAAGAGGATGGATGCAGTTACCGCAATTGCTGTACCGTATCGCCGTTCAGCAATATTAAATAAGAGAAAGGTATCAATCACAGCTAGAATCCCCATTAGAATCCTTGGAACTAAATGCAGTTCTTGGATTGACGATAAGCTTGAATCTGGATTTAATATTCCAGGGTATCCCACCAGGCTAAGAGCACCTGCCAAAAATAACTGACCAAAATACGGATGATCATATGTACGAGGATATCCTGTTGCAGCAGATTCTTGTGGTCCCATTCCTTCAAGCACCAACATAGCCCTTCTCATATAGTGACCCTCATCAATATGAATAGCAGGAAATCCAAGAGGATTCCAGAGATGGGAATATGCAGACAGTAAAAGTGGGATCATAATTAAGAGCCATCTTTTTACTTTCTTGCTCATGATACTCTTAAATGGTATAGTTTGTCACTTTAATTTTAAAGTTGGCTTATAAAGTGCCAGTTAATAGTAAATCATAATTAGTGTAGCAATTGCTTTTCAATCGGCTTACCAGACATGAAAAGTGGTCAACAACGAAAGTGTATTTCGTATAGCTTAGATCATAAATTCAATTAGTTACAAAATTCCAGGGCAACTCGCTTGCTAAAGTCTCATTTACTACTAAGCACGTGAATCATAGACAGCAAAAAACCATTTTTTTTAACTCTTTAAATCTAAGTCCAGATACGCTGCACGTTTGTTACTTTTAGGATATAGCATGGAAAAAACCACTGTTACATGCTGTCAAAAACGGGTTAGGGAAATTGCAATCATAAGTGTTAGCATTATTTTTGAAAGCACATACTTCGGAACAGGTTCGCATGCATCGAACAGATTGTACTAGCACGAGAAAATAGAATGGTTTTTATGCGACAAGCTGACCTACTTTTGCTTATGTTTTCGCAAGTTCCAATATTCAGAGGAGCTGGCTTATTTTTTTATGGCATTTTGGGTCTAGCTATTTTGGGTGCATTTGGAGCAAAATATGCCTTTGCAGATTTTAATTTTCCTGCTGTCGGTGACTGGGGTTGCAATTCTAATACACAAAAGACTGTTAACAATATTAATTCCAAATCACCAGAACGAGTTCTGGCACTGGGCGACTATTCTTATCAGAGCTCTGCAACGTGTTGGTTGAACGCAGTAGATGACTTTGATTCGCGAATGAGAATAGCAATTGGAAACCACGAAGATGATGATGATGAAGCATATTCAACGTACAAGAGTCATTTTAATCTAGGTAATCCATATTATTCTTTTAATTATAACAATGTTCATTTCCTAGTAATGGACACGGACCGTACCAGTTTTTCGTCTGGTTCTTCTCAGAACACATTTGTAAAAAATGATCTTCAAGCAGCAAAAGCAAATTCAGCTATTAAATGGATTATTGTGTATATGCACAAACCAATGTACACATCGCCCAACACCTGTAGTTCTTCTGGATGTACCAACGGCGGAAGTACAGCTTCATCACTAAGGAGTACATATCATAAATTGTTTGACGATAATAATGTTGACGTTGTATTGCAGGGACATGTTCATAATGCTCAAAGAACATTTCCCATTAAATATTCAGGCGGTTCTACACCAACTAAGACTAGTTCTTCTACGACTGATTACAATGACCCCCAGGGTGAAATATTTTCTGTAGTCGGAACCGGAGGAATTAACTTTCACGGTCTCTCCGGAAAACCCTCATGGGTGAGATTTCAACAGGACGATGACTTTGGAATTTTAGACATAAAGATAACAAACAATGGCTACAAGTTGGAAGGCAGATACCACACAAATGGTGGAACACAGCTTGACAAGTTTACAATCACAAAAACTGGTCCAGCATCATATACTTTTGGTCCCAGTTTGACTCTTTCAGGGGAGAATGCAGAGTCCAATGTACAGCCCAATGACGGAAATACCGCTAACAATAATGATAACAACGGTGAGCTCCCCGGGCAAACTCAAGGACAAGGAAAGGGACTTAATTGTGAACACTTTACCCAGCAAGGACCAATGCGTTGCAGAGAAGAATAATAGATACCTATATTGAAAACCAGCGCCCAATTTTTCCTCAATAAAGAACTTACCAAGCCAACTTATCAAAATTCTGTAAGAAGGGCCACTCATTAGCTTCCATATTTCGATTCTCTTTGAAGTAACCCTTTTTTGTGGTTTAACACAGCTTTACGGCGCGTTTTTAGGCAGAGCTGTACACGATACCGGCTAGTCTTTGCCGAAATAATAATCATTAATTTTAGATTTTCGGATTGCCAAGGGAATTATCGACTGGCCATTTGAACTATCATTTAAGACCAGACTGTTAGAACGGGATATGGTTATTGAGGCAAGACCTTCGCCTTCAGCGTTATATTTCTAGCGAACGTGAGTTGAGTAACGTATTTAAAAGTACATTAAATATTTGAAAAATAGTGTAGTGGGCTAGCTACGTCGGAATTATTCTGTAGATTTTTCCCTTTGTTAAAGATAGTATGTATAGGTATCCATCTGGTCCAACGGCTATGTCTGAAATTATTCCAAAATTTTGACCAAAAAGAATGTCTTTTGATTCTTCATCGTTGTCAACTATCTTATCTTTTAATGGTCCTGAAAGGGCTAATTTCGTTCTATCTGAGTTCAGATCAAAATGGTACAAATTACCATTAGGTAGCACTGAGCCTACAAAAACATCGTTTTGATACTCATTACCATATTTGTTTGAATTCAAGAACTTTATCGCCGTTAGTGCTACCGTTTCATTCCATGCCAGCTCGGGGGCACTGTATTTTCCTTTTCCATTAAAATCTACGAAATCAATATCGTTTGTATCCTTCAATAATTCAATTTCGTCTGGAGCAATTCTTTTCCAAAATCCCATTATTTTATTATACCCACTATTAAATCCCGATTCAACTAGATTAATTTCATCTCCGTACCAGGGTCCATTTTCAGTATCCCATAGTTTATCGCTAATAGGATCGAAATCAAGTCCGAAACCATTTCTAATTCCGTACGCATAATATTTGTTTAACGGTTCTTGCTTTCCCAAAATCCCATTGTCAAAAGCTGCTCGTCCGTCATGGTTAAGTGCCAATATTCCTGCCCTTCCATCAACGCTGGGGTTCTCCGAGTTGCTTGCCACAGTTGAGACATTCTCCCCGTTACCCGTTATGATATAAATGAAGTTATCCGGCCCGACTACCATCTGCCCTCCGTTATGTGAGGCACCTGGCATTGCAGAAAAATTCAATAATAGTTTTTTATTCACTAGCGAGTTTTCGCCGTCAGAAAGGTCGAAACGGTACAGAACATTTCCAGAAGGCTGATTTACTCCACCTTTAACACAATTTCCCGATCTTCTACACCTATCTTCTCCATCACCTAGTCCTTTACCTGCTTGGGTGAAGTAAACGAACGCGTACTCAACTCCTCGGGTTTCGTTTTTTGCTACTGCTAAACCAAGCATCCCTCGCGTATCAAAAGTTGCAACGCTGACATCAAGTAAGGGTTGGGCAAGGAGACTTCCATTAGCTATCTTCCTTACCGTTCCATTTTGCTTTTCAAGAACCAGAACATCCCCCGAGTCCAAGAAGGCCATATTTGTTGGCTCTTTGAGACCAGTTGCAAAAACTTCCGCTCTGAGCGAGGAATCAGATAAACTAACTGATTCATTTTTTATCCTGCCTAACCAATAAACTTCTGAGGTTAGTGCATTCGGTGTTTGTTGATGCAAGCTGACTAAAACTATAAAGATAAGGGCTGGGATAAGGACAGCAAAATATCGACCATTATTAATCACAAGTATTGCCATTATTTTTGAATTGAATAAGAGAGATAATAAATATTATGTATGAGAAAGCTTCACCGCTTTAACCAATCTAAAGATCTCCAAGTCTACGAAGTTCTCTTTGCTGGAACGAACCACTATGCGTTTTTTAACTTAAAAACTTGAATTTTCAATATTCTAGTTTTCATAGGAATAGTTGTTTAGTTTGGTACATTCCAAGAAGGCATGGCCCTTATCATCTCACTTAGCCCGATCTCAATCCTTTTTTTGGCAACAAAATTAAGTTTTATTAGCCCTCGTTTTATCCACATAGCTAAGCAGAATCTCACCCTCAGTTTCGGTTCCATCTTTGTGAACGGGCTGAAAAAGTATTCAATAAGCACAACTTCACAACTTTTGCCTTAAGTTGAATTCACAGTTTTCACAATTTCTCTCAACCCATCGTCAATACCAAGTTTGGGAACAAAGTGCAGCACTTCCTTTGCTTTAGTCATGTCAGCATAACTGTGCAATATAACGCCGCTGTCTGTCAGTGGCTTGTATATTGGCTCCAAATCCAATCTAAACATGTCAATCATCTTTTGAGCCAGTTGGCCAATACTGACGGGCTCGCCGGTTCCTAAATTAAAAACGGTCGATGAATCAAAGATATTGTTGTAGAAATATCGGGATCCTTCCATTGCTCTTAAGGCGGCCAACATTGCTTCAGTGACATCGTCTACGGAAATAAAATCTCTTGTATGTCGACCGTCACCATAAATTATTGGTGGCAAATTTTTCGACAGCCTTTTTGCGAATTTTGATATAACATCACTTTCGTTGGTCTGGCCTAGACCATAAACGTTGAAAATTCGCAGTGATATAGTATTTTCAATCTTCTTTAGCCTGCCAAATGATGAAACATACTGTTCTGCAAGCATCTTGCTCGTACCGTAGGGAGATAACGGTTTTAACACTTGATTTTCAGAGATTGGTAACTCTGTAACATCTCCGTATACCGCAGCAGAAGATGCAAAAACAAAAGTGTTGACTCCGCTATTGTGACAGGCATCCAACACATTGAGGGTGCCATTCACATTAATGTCCATCGTCTCTTGGGGATTTCTAAGTGAATCCGCTACACTTATTTTTGCAGCAAGATGAATGCAAGTATCTCCCTTCACATCCGAGAATATGTCTGAAATAGCGCCTTTATCTCGTATGTCCGCAGAGTAAAATCTCAATGACTTTTCCTCATATGTTTTTTTATCTGATAAATATTTGTCATTTACATTATATTTGTTAGATATCAGCACAATCTCGTGTGAATTAAGAGACAATAATTTTCTCACTAGCCGTTTGCCAATGAAACCATTACCTCCAGTGATTATAATTCTATTCACAGAATTTCAAAAATGATAGTTGAGTATTCATATATATTCTATCTTCTTTGCCCCTTATTCTGCATCAGTATTGGTCATAAATAATTAAGTAAACTCTATTGCCTGTTTGAGTATCAAATTTCTAAAAATTTGATATATATTAAAATTCTGGATAACAACTATTTATATCTTAATTGTAGTACGCTTTGGGGTAACAAATTTCATCAATAGTCAAATTAAGTGCGGATCTAAATATGCTATTATTGTATTGAAATATATCAGTTAACAGTTTACACGATTCGAGAGCTTTACGGTCTTCTTTTGGAGTCTAAAATTATGAATTATTTTATTCTATTCTAATCAAAGTAGCATTGTTTGTTAACAGACGTAGAGGTAATTTTCTCACTTTATCGGCTTGATATAATATCAATATTGTTTCTTGGCCAAGCAATAACCTAATTAAATTTATAATTGGTTTTGTACAGTTTAAATTGAGTTCTAAATTGGCTCTTAATAGTGGATCAATGTGAAATCCAATAAAAATAATTTACCCTCCTCCAATATTTTATTGATAGATAACTTTGGTCTTTCACATTATACATCGTATCTGGCCAGGGGACTTTCAAAATACAGAAGGGTGATCCTATATGGGTTGTCCAGAAATGATTTCCTAACAGCCTCGAGAGGTGAAGTAGAGAACATAGAATTCCATTCACTTGAGAAAAGATTGCCTAAAAGCAGTTCTATCCCAGCTATAATTTTCAGGTCGTTGTTCTTGTTTTTTATATTATTAATAGAACTAAACAAGAGAAAGTACGATATTGTACATGTGCAGGGATACCTGCCAATGTTTTTTTTATTAATCCCTATGTTGAAATTGAAAAGGAAACAAATTTTTTTGACAATACATGACGTCGATCTAATGCCATCGAGTGCTGGTGTACGCGGAAAATTAGACCGACTATACACAAAGCTAATAATCCAACCAACTCTGTTAAGCAAATATTCCAATGCAGTTATAGTCCACGCCCAATCTCTTAAACGTAAGTTAGTGTCAAAACAAATGGATCGAAATAAAATTCATGTGATTCCTCATTTTGACTATAACTATTTACTGGAAACCAGTTCCATACATGGACAAAATTCACTTGATGATTCATATCATTGCCAATTTCAAAATGATTTGCCGCAAGATTATGCATTGTTTTTTGGATACGTTGTACCATGGAAAGGAGTAGATGTTTTGACGGAGGCCGCAAAATTAGTTTCAAATCAAATGGGAGAAAAATTTAATTTAGTTATAGCAGGAACTCATTATTACGGTTATCAATCCTACTTTAATAATCTTTTCAAAGAAGGTAAAAATGACTGTATCCATTTGATTAACAGGTACATACGCAGTTTTGAAATTCCAGAGATTATCAAGAATTCAAGCTTTCTAATCCTCCCGTATACAAAAGATTTTCAACATTCAGTAAGTGGTGTGATACCACTTGCCTATACATTTTCAAAACCAGTCATTGTTTCTGATTTGGAGCCATTAGCTGAATATGTAGAAAATGGAAAAACAGGCTTGATATTTCAACCGGGTAATAGTGTACAATTAGCAAACTGTATTATAGAATTAACTAAAAATAAAGATTTGTGCAATAACCTGGGTTACAACGCTAACCAAAAATTAATAAAGGAAATGTCATTAGAAACCTGTTCAAGAAAGATTAACACACTTTATCATAATTACGAATTAAGCGCACTGAATTTTGACAAAAGGGAAAAGTAAATCTACAGAATATACAGTTAAGATATTAAAATGTCGAACGGTCAGATACAGAACAGCCATAATAAGCTAAAAATCGCTCTGCTCGTAGACTCGAAAATAGATTCAAAATACATATATGAACTGGCCGAATGGGGACAAAGACAACATGAATTAGAGGTGACTCATCTACTAATACAGAATGCGCCTTCAGATCAGAGCAAGATCCATAGAGCATTTTTTTTGTTAAAGAAAAAGCGCTTTCTATATCTGCTGAGAGCTGCCGGATTTACATTAATTGAAAAGGCAGAATCTCTAGGACTCAAACATGTCGAAGGATTTAAGAATCATATGGACAAGTACGATTTATCTAACTGCGTTAAAAACATCATTTCAATCAATCCCATTATATCGAAATCTGGATTTGTGTACCGCTACGAAGCTAATGACATTCAAAAAATTAAAGATTTAAGACTAGATGTAATAATAAGATGTGGTTCTGGCATCCTACGCGGAGAGATTTTACATTCAGCAAAATTTGGTATAATCTCTCTTCATCACGCAGACAACAGGATCAATAGAGGTGTTCCACCTGGCTTTTGGGAAGTTTATTCAAAACAAGAAAGCACCGGCTTCACCATCCAACAACTGACAGAAGAGCTTGATGCTGGAAACGTATTATTTCGAGGCAATCTAAGTACGAAATTCTCCTATCTATTAAATCAAGCAGCACTATATGGGAAATCGAACTTTTATCTAAAAAAACTTTTGTCACAGATCGCGACAACCGGACAGCTCCCGCATAAATTACCATCGTTTCCTTACTACAACCAATTATACAAGATACCTACTTTATCAGTTCAATTAAAGTATGTTACCTCTTTAGGATTCACTATATCCAAAAAAATTGTTGACAAGTTAATATTCAAAAAGTCGTATCGATGGGGAGTTGCTTTCAATCTTGGAGATTGGAAGGATCTTGTAATGTGGCGTGGAATTAAAATTAAAAATCCTCCCAATCACTTTTTAGCAGACCCGTTTGTAGTAAGTACCACGAATGGAAATTATTGCTTCGTAGAAGATTATAACTATCGAAATTCAAGAGGCTTCATTTCTGTCTACAAATTGACTGAAAACGATTCGGAAAAAATTGGTGACGCTATAATAGAACCATTTCATTTGTCATACCCATATGTTTTTGAATATCAATCCAAATACTATATGTGTCCAGAAACCTGCGAAAATAAGGACATTAGACTCTACGAATGTGAAATATTTCCCCTTAAATGGAAACTGAAGAAAACTATTATGTCTGACATTTCTGCCGTAGATACAACGATTTTTGAAAAGGACGGCACATGGTGGCTTTTTACAAATATTGATCCGACAAATGTTGGAGATATTTTTTCAGAGCTTCATATCTTCTTCTCCGATAACCCACTAACAGATAATTGGATATCACATCCAATGAATCCAATATTTGTAGACTCAGTGAAGGCAAGGATGGGTGGAATACTATTTGACGACGGAATAGTTTATCGCGTCTCCCAACAACAAGGATTCGATATGTATGGAAAATCCTGCGCTATAAATCGTATCAGTCACCTCTCCAAAAGCCATTATGAAGAAAATATGGTTTTTAAGATTGAACCAAATTTCTTTAATAGATTGAAAGGCACCCACCACCTTCATAGCAATGGAAAAGTCACGGTATTTGATTACGTGGAAAAGGTAAGAACCAATTTCTGATTATATGTTGTTAACTAAATTACTCTTTTTTTTTCAAAATTCTAGATATTCGATTTGAAATGGCGGACGGTAATACATTCATCAAGTCGCTTATATCTGCCCTTAAAATAATTTGAATCTTTAGCAATAAGAGATATGTCGCTATGATGGTAACAACAATGCCAATAATGTAATTAACTTGAAAACTACGCATGAGATAACCAATCGCAACGGGTATGATAAAAATAAGAAATAGATCTTTCCAAAATATGATTATTTTAATCCTTGAGATTATGACAATAGATACAACCAAAGCCAGTAATGATCCAATTACAAAACTAATGGCGCCTCCCGCGATCCCATAGATCGGAATTAATGTAAAGTACAGAGCCGTTCGAGGCACACTCATAGCTAAATCAATGAAAAAGGATTGCCTATAATTGCCATATGAAAACACTAAATTGCCTATTCCACCCGCAATAATAGTCGGAAGTACTGAAAGTAACAAAATTTGTAATGATAATTCTCCCTGAGCATAATTTTCTCCAAATAATTTCATGATGTCGCCAGAATAAAATATGAGTGAACAAGCCAGTGGCATTGAGATAAGTGCACTCCATCTTATTGTTTGCCAAGCAAGCCGCTTACGGTAGTCTTGAATTGAGCTTAGTGCCGGTAAAGCTATTGTAAACAGCGAAGTTGCAGCTAGAAGTATTGCACTTACTATATTAAGTGTAAGAAAATAGACACCAGTATCACTTGATCCTTTGAATCCGAATATCAAAATTGTTCCTAGCTGGGCGCCGATAGTTGTTACTAGTAAAGGAACCCAATTTGCTATACCTCCAACTAATATTCCTCTAGACGCTCGCATAAAGCTAATTTTTTGCTCTGACTCTTCTTTTTTAGATACAGGTTTTAAGAGTTTAATCGTAATAATTCCCAAGAGTATTGATGATAATACATTGGATACCAAAAGGTAACTGATTGCCAAAACAGTAACACCATTTCCCATAAGAACTAAAATAAGTGAAAGTACAATTTTAACGATGGATGCTAGGATATTAATTATTGGTAACGATCGTGTATTAAGCGATGAGATAACCACTGAACTCAATAATGTTTGAATTGAGTTTGAAGCAATTATCAGAACCATTACAAGCTTTAAGTTTGAATCAAATTCTGCTAATTCGAAAAAAGAACCAGCCAGAAATACGAACAAGCTTGCTATTATAATTCCAGCAGATAAAATAAATAACGAAGCCAAAACATAAATTTTTGATTGTTCAGATTTTCGTTCATAAAATGATTTTCCTAGGAATCTTTGTAGACTGTCAGGCAGACCTACAATCGCAACACTTGAGAGAATTTCTGTAGTTGCAATAACTACCGATAGTGAGCCTATGACAGCAGAAGTAGTAACTTGTGTCATTATTAACCAAAAAAAATAGCCAGAAATAGCTGAAATAATGAATTGTAT
>Ga0065707_10001994_pt1 | contig 13654 bp, 11 predicted proteins | sample SwiRhicommuniRL3_FD_59094 | JGI IMG/M metagenome (GOLD analysis project Ga0065707, IMG submission 59094) | Switchgrass rhizosphere bacterial communities from Rose Lake, Michigan, USA - RL3 v2 (version 2) | ecosystem: Host-associated > Plants > Roots > Rhizosphere > Soil | place: East Lansing... | reverse complement strand
GCGCCCGGGAAGCCGGTTCGCACGGCAGTGTTGCTGCCGATGGTAATGACGCGGCCGCCTTGCCCCATGTGGGCAGCGGCCGCCTGGATGGCAACGACGACCCCGCGCACATTGACGGCCAGGATGCGGTCGAGATCTTCCATGCGGTATTCGAGGATGCCGCCGTGGATCAGCACGCCGGCATTGACCACGAGGATGTCAAGACGACCGAACTGCTGCATGGTTTTCGCCACTGCGTCGCGCAGCTCGGCCTCAGTGCCGCTGTCCGCCTTGATGGCGATGGCGCGCACGCCGCCGGCCGTAATCTGTTGCACCAGTTCATTCGCCTTGTCCGCCGCGGCGGCGTAGGTCAGGGCGATGCCGGCGCCATCTTCCGCCAGGCGCCGCGCGATGCCGGCACCGATGCCGCGCGAGCCACCGACGACCAGCGCGATTTTGTCTTTCAAGGGTTGCAGTGCTTTTGTCATGGGAATGCTCAGTTCTGGAATGAATGGTCGATACAGGTTTGCCTCATCGTCGCCTCCGTAGTATTGGACATGTATGTCCATAATTGAGCATGTTTGAATGACTCCGTTTCTTTCCTCGGAAGAACCTATTGTGACTTCAGTCCGTCGACGGCGATCGTCGCGATCGCCTTCAATACTTCGGGAGAAGCACCAGCCCTTGCTGTGACCCTCATGCCGGCCAGTGTCGATTGAAGATAGCGCGCTGTGGTTGCCGGATCGAGCGAGGGCCGAATCTTCTTCTTCGCCTTCGCCTCCGTCACCAGTTTTTCAAGGACAGACTGCATCGTTGATCTCGACGCATCGTTGATGGAACGAACATCGGCATCAGACGTCCCAAACTCGCACACCGAAGCCACCCCGAGACACGCGAGCATGCGCTCCTGAGGATGTTCCAAGGCAATCGACACAAGCATGTCTTCAATCGCCTTCATGGGGGAGTCGGACTTTCGAAAGATCTCGAAATATCCAAGAACGCGGTCCGAATTATATTTGCGCAAAGCCTCCAGGTAGATTTCTTTCTTGCCTGTGAAGGTGTCGTAAAAGCTCTGCCGACCAATGCCCATGGCAAAGCGCAAGTCGTCCGTCGACGTCGCACTGAAGCCCTTCTTGCGAAAGATGCCCAACGCGACCTTCAAGGCTTCATCGCGATCGAACTCTTTCGGGCGTGCCATCTCCACAAGCTTACATATTATGGATATTGTTGTCCAGAACAAAGTTGCCGAGAACCGCGCGGCATACGGATCAACTGCATCAGTCCCACGGTCCTGCGGAGTCCGAGGCCTACCACGCCTACTTCACTAGCTTCACCTCGGCCCCCGCCGAATGCGCACCTGACCTGCCGCAGGCTCGCGGAGCGACCATTGGACGACCTGTAACTTTCCAGGTTCGGACACACCGCTGTGTACCCGGCCATCACGTCCGGTCCCCCAGGAACAGCAACACGTGATTCACGAACAGCTCGGGATATTGAAACAGGGCCCCATGGCCGGAATCGGGATAGAGGATCAACTGCGCGTTCTTCAGGTGCTTGAACATGAAGTACGCGTTCCGATCCGGAAGCATCGTGTCGTCACTCCCGCACACGACAAGAACGGGATGCTCGATGGCAGTCAGGATGGAGTTCTTCGGATCCTTGCTCGCACACCACGTGATCAGCGCTTTGGCTTGTGGACCGCTAACCGCGTCACCGCTCTCCGGATCTCTGTCGGCGGTTCGGGCGCTGGCGCGTTTCAGAAACGCTCGCCCAGCGGTTTGACTGTTCTCCGAGGACGTAAAGAACAGGGGGAGTCGGATGTCAGGGGCATCCTTGTCGGAACGTGCTTCATTGACGACGTCCATCAAGTGCTCCTCGCCACCTTGAGGAGCCGTGCCCACCAGCACGAGTGTGCGCACTCTATCCGGATACTTGAACGCCATCTGCTGGGCGACGAACCCGCCCAACGAGAATCCGAGCAGATCCGCGTTGGTCAGTCCAAGCGCCGATATGAAACGAGCGGCATCCTCCGTCATTTGAGCCACATTGTCCGGGGTCGCGCCGCTGGATTGTCCGACGCCGGTGTTGTCGAAGACGATGACGGGGCGACCCTTTCCCAAGCCATTCACCACGGCCGGATCCCACGAGTCCATGTGGCCGGTAAAGTGCTGCAACAGTACCAACGGGATACCATTGGATGTTCCCAGCCGGCGGTACGCGAACGTGATACCTGCGCTCTTGACGAATTCGGTCGGCGCAGTTTCCAGACGAGTCATGAGGCCTACTTGAATTCGATGTCGCTGATGTCGATCGACACCACGAGCGGCGCCGACGCTGCGTTCCCGTCCGGCTGGCGCGGGTAGATCATGTGCTTGGTCGGAACGAGGATTCCCGAGACGTCGGTGAGGCCGGAGACGTAGTGTGCGGCTGGCGCGCCTCCTGCGATGTCCACTTCGTAGTCGTGCCGCTTGAGACGGCCCTGCCGATTGAAATAGAACGTCTGCTCTGCCGAGTGTGTGGCGATGCTTTCCGGGAACGTCACCTTCAAGCGGCGCAATGTCTCACCGTTCTCCTGGCACGATTCGAGTTCGTCACTCTCGACGCCAGCCAGTGAGAAGAGAAACGGCGTGTTCATGTAGGTCCACATGGCATAGCCGGCGAAGTACGCCAGGTGCAGACTGTCCCACGGCGTGTCGAACTTGTGGCCGGTGAATGACTCGCGGGGGTTCGCTCGCTCCTCCACGACCTCGCCGCCATTCTTCTCAATCGCGACACGGCCGGGTTCAAAGGACGAGTGTCGATTCGGCTGTCCGAACGGCCGATGTGACGCCCACTCCTTGCGCAGATCGACGGTCAGGCGGACATCGTCAAGTACGCCACCCTGGCCCTTCAGTTGCCACAGGACGCCACCCTGCAGCAGGCGAGCGGAAACGGTTTTCAACTGGCGCCATCGGTCGAGACCACCATGCGCATTGATCGCAAGTGTCGCCAGGTCATTCATGTACGTTCTCCCTGTCCCCGCCATTTGTTAGGAAAGGCTGACGCGATGGCAGCGCGTGGCGCCAGCGGGCGTCGACTGGGCCGCTCGGGTTTCAGCCGTTCGAGCCTCAGCGGCCTTGGCGAGCTCGATGCCAGGATAGATGTTGACCAACCGTCTCTTGATTCCAACACCGACGCAGTTGGGTCACCGAGACCCGGCCTCAACGGGAGCAGAGCCGAAGCTTGGTAATGGGACAAGGCCGGCCTCAACCTGCGCGAATACGTAGTCGGCCATCTGCGCGACGCCGCCGCCGCGTTCTCGAGTGACACCGGTGAGCTTCTGCCGCTCCGCCGACGTATAGTCCGGCGTCCATTCACTCAGGACCGACCAGAGGCTCATCGGCTTGGCACCGGCTTGGATCATCCGCAGCTTGGCGTCCTCGTGTGACTCCGGCGTGAGGCCGCCCGAGCAATCACTGACGAAGTAGACGTCGAACCCGTCCTTGAGCGCGGCGAGAACCGACTGGGACAGACACACCTCCGTCACGAGGCCCGCCATGATCAGCTTCTTGCGCTTGGTCTTATCGACCGCCGCGCGGACCTCCGGGTGAGACCACGCGTGCGTGGATGTCCGATCGATTGGGGTGACGTCGGGGAAGATCGCCGCAATCTCCTTGAAGATCGGGTCGACGAGAATGCTCCCCTTCGCGCCAACGGTCGTCAGCACGGTCGGCACACCCAGATCCCGCGACGCCTGTGCCAGAGCCGCTACGTTGTTGATCATGGGACCGGGATCGCTGGAATGCATGGAGAAGGCGACCCATGGCTGATGATCGATGAGGAGCACGACCGAGTTCTCGATGGTCAGTTCGTTCGGATTCTTCGTCATGAATGTGTTCTCCCTTTTTCAAGAATGTGCTCTCCGCTTGCAATGTGTGAGTGCTTCGCTCGCGCGTTCGTCTGCGACCAAAACGTCGATCACCAAGTCAGCGTAAAGAGTTTTGGGCTCCGGCGATATCACATGTTTCCATGATGGACGCTGGGAGCGCAGGCATTAGCCTGTCGTGGGGGCCAGAGCTCGAGGACAGCCGTTCAGGGTGAGACCGATCGGAAGCGAGGTGCCTCCGGTGCGTGCGACAACGACGCGATCCGCTCGATCTGCTGGCCTGATCCTGGACGCGGAACTACCGCAATCGGTGGCACGAACTGGCAGGTTGAGCTCGGCTGCGCGTACCACCAGCCAATCGTGTTCGTCACAGGACACGGCGACATTTCATCGTCTACACATTCACCATCCGTATCTGAGTTCTACACCCAGATAGTTGGCGTCATGGCCCCCCGCCTCTCGGATCGCATCGCCAATCGCGTAACGCACGGCGTCAAACGCAATGGAATAGTGCGGCGTTATTGTCCAGGCCCCACGAATCTCGCCGTAGGCACCGGTGTAGCGTCCGGGTCTTCCCGCCGTTCCGCCAACGGGAAAGCCGGGGAACTGGTAGACCGCGTCGGCCGTGGTCTCGCGCCATTGTCCAGCGAGTGCGAACATTAGGCTGATTGGGCGAGTCGGACGGACCATCACCGCCGGCTTCAGGTGAATAAGGTTTGGGTAACCCGTGTAGCCCGCAAGGTAATAGCCGTTTGGGAACAGTGGATTGAACGTTTCTAGCCTGTTGTCCTGGGGGTTGCGATCCCCCGTTGCGAGATCGACGCCCAGACTAAGGCGTGGCGTCCAGCCCACGTCTGCGAAGGTATAGCCGACTGACGAACCGAACGCCTTGGCGTCGATATCCTGGCTCCCGATTCGACCGGCTTGGTTCATCGCTTCGACGTCCCAGTCGAATCCGTTCGCGACGCCTCTAAACCGGAGGTCGATGATTTCGCGGCGTTCGTCTCCTCTGACGGCCGTAAATACCGCGGCGTCGCGAGTGTAGTGAATGAAGTCAACTGCAAGCTGGGCAGACCCGAGCAAGCGCCGTCGAATCAGGAGGCCTCCCACGGTGAGCCGGCCGTCGCTTGAGTCGTCGAACGCGCGAAGGTCTCGTATCTGGACGGGGCGTGCGTACGCACCGGTGACGCGCCAGGCGCCTTGTTGGTAGTCGGCGTAGGCGGCATCATAGGCCTGTCGCAGATTTGGCCCGTCGCGCACCGACACGAATCGTTGCAGTTCGACCGGCAGCAGCTGACGCCCTAGGCGCAGCGTGAGCCTGGCGCCTCTCACCGGTTTCTTCAATCCGACGAAAGCCTGTTCCACATCGAGTCGATCCTGGTCGACTGGCGCGAGCACCTTTTTGCCTGACGCAAATGCGCTTTGCAACTGCGCGAACACCTGCACATGGTCGCCGAGCCGGAGATCGGCGTGCACCTCCAGGCGGCTGAGGAGCCACTCGCCCCTAAGATCCGGCAGGGTGCCAAAAAACGGTGCGTGATCGACCTCGATACGCTCACGGAGGTTGAATCCGAAGGACAAGTAGGTTCGTGGGTGGTCTCGGGAGAACGGGAGGTATTTGAGGTCGTCCAACGGTTCTCGCTTGAGTCGCGGATCCGCAAGCACGGACCAATCCTCGTCCCATCGGCGGTTGGGAAGGATCGTCGGCCGCTCGGGAACGGCCGGTACAACACGTGTCTGCGCGGTGTCCTGTGCGTGAGCTGTTGACGTGTGGATGCCGCTTGCGATGATGACTGCTGCTGCGAGCAGCTTGATGGAACGCCGCCGCTTGCGCAACGAAAGAGCACGCTTCACCTGGTCACCGACGCATCACGGTGATCGTCGCTTCATCGTTTGTCGCTTTCCTCACGACGTGCGTGCCGCTTCGAGTCATGCTTGCGCAGCCGACGCTAGCGGCGTCCTCCGCTCGCGCGTTCGACTGCGATCAAGACTTCGATCATGAAGTCAGCGTAAGGAGTTGCGGGCGCCAGCGATATCACGTATTTCCATGATGGACGCGGGGACGCGCAGGCCTTAGCCTGTGCTGTGTGGGACCAGAGCTCAAGGACAGCCGTTCAGGGTGAGGCTGATCGGAAGCGAGGTGTCTCGGGTGCGTGCGACAATGTCCCGATCCGTCCGCCCAGGGATCCCAATGGGCTCAGAAGCCTACACCGTTTACGTCGTAGACGATGACGTTCGCCTGTGTGAAGCGTTGCGTGAGCTGTTCACGTCGCTCGGCGTGGCGTCCGTCACCTTTGGATCGGTCGCCGAGTATGTCGCGGCTACGAAGGCCGATCTGCCCGCCTGCCTCATCCTGGACGTGGAACTGCCGGACATCAGTGGCCTGGATTTCCAGCGGCAGATTGGCGACGCGTACCACCCGCCAATCGTGTTCATTACAGGACACGGCGACATTCCATCGTCTGTTCGCGCGATTAAAGCCGGCGCTGTCGACTTTCTGGCGAAACCATTCAGCCAGCTGGACCTCATGGCGGCGGTCGACGCGGCTATCGTGCGCGATCGACAGGCACGGCTGGAGCGAACCGAGCGTGCTCGACTGCAGCAGCGCTACTCTTCGCTCACGCCGCGCGAAAGCCAGGTGCTCCCGTTGATTGTCAGCGGACTTCTGAACAAACAGGCGGCGGCGGAGCTCGGTATCAGCGAGGTCACGCTCCAAATCCATCGAAGCCGTATCATGCAGAAGATGGCGGCGGATTCATTCGCCGATCTGGTTCGAATGGCCGGCCAGTTGAACATCGCGCTGGAGCGCCGGAAGCAGCAATGAGATGCCCGAACCCACCCGTTTTGTGGTGGCCGTCGTTGATGACGACCATCGGACCCTCGAGTCGCTTGCCGATTTGTTAGAGGCGGAGGGCTACGATGTTCGACTGTACTCATCGGCCACGATGGTGTGGACAAGTGGCGGCCTGTCCGAGATCGACTGCCTGATCTCCGATATCGGGATGCCCGATATGAATGGATTTGAGCTGCGCCGGTTGGCCCTTCTGAAGCGGCCAGAATTGCCGGTCATCCTCATCACGGGAGGTCCCGAACTCGGTACTCAGTACGCTACGGTCATCGAACGTGATCGCTACTTTGAAAAGCCGTTTGACGGTCAGCAGCTGCTGGCCGCGATCCGCACGGCGCTGCGGGGGACACGTCCGAAGGGAGCGGCCTGATCGGCCGAATCTGATCGCGGTGTGGCTTACCCGGAGACCTCCGATGCCAGCGGAAGCGCTAAACCGAATGTTGTCCCGGCGTCCTGGTTTGCAGTGGCCCAGATTCGGCCGCCATGCGCCTCAACGATCGAGCGAGAAATGGACAGCCCCATCCCCATGCCTGACTCTTTCGTGGTGAAGAATGGTTCGAAGACCAGCGCCGGGTCTGTGATGCCGACGCCGTGGTCGCGGACCTCGATCAGGAGCTCGTCTCCCAGGCGCCGTGACGTGAGCACGAGCGACTTCGCGCGATCCGTCAGACCGGCCATCGCCTCCGTGGCGTTATGGACAAGGTTAATGAGTGTCTGCTGAATTTGGATGTGGTCCCCCGCGATCCTCGGGAGATCGGCCGCGAGCTCCGTTTCAACAACGATGCTGTTGTCACGAAGTTCGTCCGAGAGCACGCGGAGTACCTCGGCGACAATCTGGTTCATATCCAGGAGTTCCTTGACCGGCGCCGCCTCTTTAAAGAGGGCACGAATTTTCCGCACCACTTCGGCCGCGGAATGCCCGTCCCGGATGATCCGCTCGAGGGTCGCTTGAGCCCGCTCGACGTTCGGCGGATCGTGCGACAGCCACGTTTGGCTCGCATGAGCATTCGTCACAACTGACGCTAACGGCTGGTTGATTTCATGAGCAATCGACGCAGAGAGTTCGGCGACCGTCGCAACTTGCCTGGCGCGTGAGAGGCGCGTCTGCGTGCTGCGGAGCGCGTCCTCAGCGCTCTTTCGATCGTCGATATCGGTGAGCAAGGCGTACCAACGGACCACCCGGCCTTCTGCGTCCCTCATGGGGGTTCCCCGCGAGTTGAACCAACGATGGACACCATCGCTGCGACGCAGGCGGAGCTCAACGTCATACGACTCCCTGGCCTTTGTAGTCGATTTCCAGACCCCGAGGACGCGCGCACGATCGTCAGCGTGGATGAAGTTGCTCCACTCACTGAACGCCAATGTCTTTGTTCCCAGGAATGTGAGGAGACGCTCGTTCACGAGTTCTATGTCACCGTCGGCATTCATCGTATAGACCATGGCCGGAATGGTCTCGAAGATGAGGCGCAGCTCCCGTTCGCTCCGTTGCCGCTTCTCTTCCGCTTGCTTTCGGTCGTCGATGTCGGTGAACGTCGCATACCACTTGACGATTGTTCCGATCTCGTCGCGCAAAGGCACGGAGCGGACCAGAAACCACCGATATTGTCCGTCCGCGCGCCGATAGCGTGTTTCCAACTCGAGAGGTTCCCCCGTCGCCAAGGCCGCCTGCCATTTGTTCAGCGCCCTGTCGAGGTCGTCGGGATGGTTTGTTGACTTCCACGCCCCGCCGAGCGTAGGAGAGAGCGGCTGCCTCGTCGGAAACATCTCTTCCCGGGAGAGGCCTACGTAATCCAGCCAACGGTGACTGACGAAATCTACAGTGCCGTCAGGTAGGAAACTCAAGACCAGGGCCGGAATTGTTTCGATGGTCGTGGCAAGTTCCCTCTCGTCTCTCCGGATCCGTTCTTCCGCCTCCTTTGCCGCGGTGACGTCCATGACCGCTCCGACAAACTCGAAGCCGCCAAGTTCATCTTGTGATGCATGAGCCACGACGTGGACATGCTTTACAGAATCGTCGGGCAATAACAGGCGATACTCCAGGTCGCAATCCTTCCCCTCCCTGGTTGCCCGGAGGATTTGCTCCTGAACCCTGGCCTTATCCTCTGGATGAGCACGTTCGAGGATCGCCTCCACTGCAGGTTTCGTGGCTCGGTCGTATCCAAAGATTCGAAAGGTCTCGTCTGACCAGAACATTTCCCCGGAAGAGACGTTGCAACCAAAGCTTCCGGTGCGACTCAGATGCTGCGCTTCGGTGAGGTACTCTTCACTACGCCGCACCTTCTCCTCTGCCTTTTTGCGCTCATTGATATCCGTGACCAAGGTATACCAACGGACAATCCGATCCTCGGCATCACGCTGCGGACGAGCGCGTACGTGGAACCAGCGGTACACGCCATCGGCGCGGCGGCTACGATTCTCAATATCTAGGGGCTGGCCAGTTTCGATCGCGTGCCTGTAGGCCTCGACCATGCCAGGAAGGTCATCCGGATGCACGGCGTCACCGGTGGCCCACTGTTTCATTTCATCAGNCGTCTTGCCGAAATACTCCAAGACCTGGCGGTTGAGAAATTCGACCTCACCTGCCGCGTTCGCGGTCGAGANAAAGCCAGGAATGCTGTCGATGGTGAGACGCAGNCTCTCCTCATTCGTCCGCAGGGCATCTTCAGCCCGCTTCCGATCGTCGATGTCAGTCCCCGCTGCATNCCATCGGATGANTTCTCCTCGTTGGTCTCGCAGCGGGTTGTACTGGATNANGAACCACCGATACTGACCGTCCTTGCGGCGCACTCGTCGTTCGTACTCGAATGGGCCCCCTCGCGAGATAGCCAGATCGCGTTGCTCGCGCAATCTCTCGGTATCCTCCGGGTGAAATACGTCACCGAAGCTTTCCGTCCTCACTTCCTCTTTCGTCAGGCCCGTGTAGTCCAGCACTGCCTGGTTCGCGGACAGAAACGTGCCGTTAGCCCGGAGTGAGACGATGAGCTGAGGGATGGCATCGATGATGGTTCGAAGTTCAGCTTCGGATTTCGCAAGCTCTTCGAACGCACTCGTGAGCGCCGCGGCGTTGCGCTTGCGCTCATCGACATCCGTTTGCAGAACGAACCAACGGAGGATGCCGCCTTCCGGATCCCGCACAGGGAGACCTTGCGCATGGAACCATCGGTAGACGCCATCCGCGCCCCGTTGGCGGAGCTCGACGTCGTACGGTTGACCCCTTTCGATTGACCGTGCCCACACGGCAATGACGCCAGGGAGATCGTCTGGGTGAACGGCGTCTGAGCTCGACCACTCTCTCATGTCTTCGAGGGTCTTGCCGAAGTAGTCCAGAACCTGGCGGTTGACGATCTCGACTGCTCCATCAGGTGTCAGGACCGCGACGAGCGCGGAGATGCCGTCGACGATCTGCCGGAGTGTGAGTTCGTCCTGCACAGCGCCATTGTCCGCCATTCCCCGGCCGCTCGGCTGCGGATCGTGCGTCGTTCTAGTGGGGGTCAGCAGCTGCATGTAAGGCGGGCGCCACTGCGGCCCCAATCGCGTCGATCGCGCGCATCATCTTGATCTGAGGCAACGACGCCGCATTCATCTGGAAGGAGATGCGCGAGACGCCGCCCAGTGCCTCGCTATGCCGAAGGACTTTGTCGACCACTTCGCTCGGGCTGCCAATCAGCAGCGCGCCGTCAGGACCTCGCTGCGCGTCGAAGCTCCCACGCGTCATGGGCGGCCATCCGCGTTCCTTGCCGACATCCGTCATCGCCTTCGCGTAACCGGGGAAGAAGGTATCGGCTGCCTCCTGGGTGTTGTCGCCAACATAGCCGAGCATGTGGAGGCCGACCTTGAGTTGATCCGCGGGATGCCCGTGTCGCTTGCCGGTTTCTCGGTAGAGATCGATCAGCGGCCGGAATCGGCGCGGCTCGCCGCCGATGATCGCCACCATCAACGGAAGTCCCAACGCGCCGGCGCGCGCGAACGATTTCGGCGTGCCGCCGACGCCAAGCCAGATCGGTAGAGACTTCTGCATCGGCCGAGGGTAGACCCCTTGCCCCGTCAATGGAGGGCGGTACTTTCCGGTCCACTGCACCTGCTCGTGCTCGCGGATGGTCAGCAGCAGTTCGAGCTTCTCCTCGAACAGGGCGTCATAGTCCTCCAGCCGGAATCCGAAGAGCGGAAACGCCTCGATGGAGGACCCGCGACCGACGATCATCTCCGCACGTCCGCGTGAGAGCAGATCGATGGTGGCGAAGTTCTGAAAGGCGCGCACCGGGTCCTCGGCGCTCAGCACGGTGACCGCGCTGGTCAGACGAATCCGTTGCGTCCGTGCCGCGGCGGCGCCGAGGATGACGGCCGGAGCCGAATCCAGGAACTCGCGACGGTGGTGTTCACCAATGCCAAACGCGTCCAGGCCGACCGCGTCGGCATGTTCGATCTGCTCAACCAGTTGTCGCAGACGATCCGCTGGATTCAGCGCGCGACTGTTCTCATCGAACGCGGCAGCGAAACTATCAATACCCACCTGCATCGGTGTGCCTCAGAAGAGACCATCGATTCCGTGACAGGCCTGGCATCTCTCGATACTCCGCTCCCACGCGAGAGCATCGGCTCCGAGAGAATGCATGTGATCGCCCATACGTTTCGAAGCCGTTCGCCTCTACTTCGTGAGCGCCGCCTCCAGGTTGCCCAGCACACCGAGCTGGGCGAGCATGATGGTTCCAGCGTAGTGGCAGTCGAACGCGCTCACCTTCCCATCCTCAACATGGAAGACATCGATGCACGGGACGTGGAATTCCTTACCGGTAGCGGGAAGCGTTCCCAGGCCCATGGGAAGGTCACCTTGGTGGGTTCCATTCAGCGACAGCTCAACGACGACGACGTCACCGTCGAAGTACAGGTGGGAGAGTTCGCGGTGCATGTCCGGAAATGCAGCCGAGTAGATGTCGGCCGCACGAGCGACTTCGTCGCAGCGGTATTTGACTCCGGCAGGGACGTCCCACCAGTAGCCGTTCTTGGTGAACAGTGACCGAAACCTCTTGGGTTCCTTCTCGGCGACCGCGTACAGATTGCGGATAATCTCTTCGTTTGAAGCCATCGTGGTTTCCTTTTAATCGATCATCGGCCTGCACTCTGCGGTGCACTACTGGATGAATTCCGTTGACGGTCGCTAGACGTGTTAGCGTAAGGAAGTCCGGTCTCCGGCGATATCACGTGTTTCCATGATGGCCGTGGATCGCCCAGGGGTGACCGAATCGGCTTCAGGGGCGGCGAGGCGCGGGACTTGAGCGTGACGGGCTGGCGGCGGCTCGGGCCTCCCGGCGACAGCAGAGGCTACGTGCCGTAGCTCTGTAGATGAAACCCTGGCGAAGCTGTTGAAAAGAAGGCCGGCTTACGCCGCCTCGCGGATGAGCCAGTTGTGGAAATCGTCCAATGCGGCGAGCTAGCTCCTAAACTACTGCTAATCAACAACTTGCAAGACCGGCCAAATCGCAATATCGAACTTCCACAGCCTAAGTCGTTGATCCGAGAATCTCTCGCGATAACGGCGGCATAGCTCCGCATCGAGTGCTCAGTGTTCACAAACATCTATGTACAACGGTCTCCTAAACCGCTGCCTTTATTGAAGGAGGACGCCTGGAAATCGGATTCCGTCCCGACGTGCTGACGTACGCCGAATCCCACCGCTGAGTCGATTGCTTCCACCACGCGGTCGCAGTAGTCTGTCGCTCTACAGCAGAGAGGAACCATCGCGTGCGCGACGAATCCTCACAACTCGTGCGGCTGTCAACGCGTGACGTAGCACCGGCGGACCGTCTGAGCTATGCAAGTTGGATCCTAGGCTCAGCCCTCGCACCGTCTGCGGTGTCCGCCGAAACTCCGGCGGAATACGAGTTGGATGTGACCGCGCTGGCGCTGCCATCGATCGCGATGGTTGCGCAGAGCGGGTCGCCGCAACGAGCCATTCGCGCTCGCCCGGAAATTCGTCGCACTTCTCAACGCTACTTCTTTCTGGTTCTGGCACTCAGCGGTTCATGGCACGTCACGAATGTGACGCGCACACGCTTGGGCCCTGGCGACATCATTTTTTACGATTCGCGCTACCCGCTCGACTGCGACCTTCTGCTCCACTGGAGCGGCCTGAATTTGCAGCTGTCGGAACAGTTCGTGCGCAAATGGGTGCCCAATCCAATCGTGCTAGGAGGGCAGCGCATTGGCGATTCCCAGTGGGGACGCGTCCTGGCGAGTTATGTCGCCCAGTTGTCGCCTGAGTTCGTCGTGGACGCTCCGGTGCCGCAGGGGGTGCTCATCGATCAACTCGGAGCGCTATTGGCCTTGACCGCGAGCGAGCTCAGCGGGCGTCGCGCCGCATCAACGCCGGCCGAGCGCTCGGTGCGTGACCACGTTTACGATCACATCAGGCAGCGCTGCGCCGATACATCCTTGCAGGCGGCCGACGTTGCGAGCTCGCTGAACATATCCAAGCGAAGCCTGCATCGAGCGCTGGCGGAGTGTGGCGACACGTTCGGGGCGATGCTGATCCACGCTCGCGTCGATCTCGCTGTGCGTATGCTTCAATCGCCGCTGTTCGATCGCGTAACCACAGCGGAAATCGGGCGACGCGCCGGATTCTCGGATGCGTCCCACTTCGTGAAGGTCGTGCGCAGCCGCACCGGTCAGACGCCGCTGCAGATGCGCCGAGCCAGCCGCGGCACACCGTTCGCACACTCGTCAACGTCCGCTGATTAAGTCCTTCCAGCCAACTCGATCCGTGTGGCTTTGGCGAGCAGTCGTGTGATCCGCCGCACCACATCGGTGGCCTTTCGTCGGCCGAGTCTGACCTGAGGACTCTCGCGACGCTGGCATCCAGAGACAAGAACCGCCGAACAACTTGGCACTCAGCAACCATCGGCACGCACTGCCACTTGTTATCTTCGTGCAGTGAATGGCTCCCGAATGGATGAATCACCGCCGAC
>Ga0065707_10000718_pt1 | contig 13656 bp, 12 predicted proteins | sample SwiRhicommuniRL3_FD_59094 | JGI IMG/M metagenome (GOLD analysis project Ga0065707, IMG submission 59094) | Switchgrass rhizosphere bacterial communities from Rose Lake, Michigan, USA - RL3 v2 (version 2) | ecosystem: Host-associated > Plants > Roots > Rhizosphere > Soil | place: East Lansing... | reverse complement strand
GAAGTGCTGTCGACCCGCGAGCGCCTGAACAAGATCCTGTCCCGTCACACGGGCCAGACCATCGAGAAGATTCAGCAGGATACCGACCGTGACAACTTCATGGGCGGCGAAGCGGCCACGGCGTACGGCCTGATCGACAAGGTCCTCGATAGCCGTGTCGACGCGGTGTTGGCAACGGGCGTAAAGGAGCCGGGCCGTTAATTTGATTACGGTAAGTGCCGGCGCAGACAAGGTTTTCGACCTAATAGTCGGCCCCGTGACCGAATCGGGCGGGGCCTCTTTGCGCGCTAGTGGTGGCGCGTGATATATAGCCGTAAGACACTTATCTGTCACATTTTGGCGGCACCGCTGCACTGTCAGTCGGGCGGCCCGAAATGGCAGGTAGAGTCGACCCGGTCCGGATTGAGGTGACGCATGCCCGACGACTCCCGCGGCAAACACGATGACGGCAAGCTGCTCTATTGCTCCTTTTGCGGTAAGAGCCAGCACGAAGTTCGCAAGCTGATCGCCGGTCCATCGGTCTTCGTCTGCGATGAATGTGTCGAGCTGTGCAACGACATCATCCGCGAAGAACTGGAAGAACGCGCCGAACGCACCCGCGACAAACTGCCTCGTCCGCACGAGATCAAGAAAGTTCTCGATGAGTACGTGATCGGCCAGCCGCGCGCGAAAAAAGTTCTCTCGGTAGCGGTGTACAACCACTACAAGCGCCTGCAGACCAAGACTTCCGAGCAGCGCTCGAAGGACGAAGTCGAACTCGCCAAGAGCAACATCCTGCTGATCGGCCCGACCGGTTGCGGCAAGACGCTGCTTGCTGAAACGTTGGCGCGCCTGTTGAACGTTCCGTTCACCATCGCCGACGCAACGACCTTGACCGAAGCCGGGTATGTCGGCGAAGACGTCGAGAACATCATTCAGAAGCTGCTGCAGAAGTGCGATTACGACGTGGAGAAGGCGCAGACCGGTATCGTCTATATCGACGAAATCGACAAGATCTCGCGCAAGTCCGACAACCCGTCGATCACCCGCGACGTCTCCGGTGAAGGCGTGCAGCAGGCGCTGCTCAAGCTCATCGAAGGCACCATCGCTTCGGTGCCGCCGCAGGGCGGCCGCAAGCATCCGCAGCAGGAATTCCTGCAGGTCGATACGGCGAATATTCTTTTCATCTGCGGCGGCGCCTTCGCCGGCCTCGAGAAGATCATCCTGAATCGCACGCAGAAGACCGGTATCGGTTTCACCGCCGATGTGCGTCCGCAGGGCGATCGTCCGCACGGCAACGACGTGTTCCATGACGTCGAGCCGGAAGACCTGATCAAGTACGGCTTGATTCCCGAGTTCGTGGGCCGTCTGCCAGTGGTGGCGACGCTCGATGAGCTGGACGAAGCCGCGCTGGTCTCGATCCTGCTCGAACCCAAGAATGCACTCAGCAAGCAGTATCGCAAGCTGTTCGACATGGAAGGCGTGGAGCTGGAATTCCGCACCGATGCGTTGAAAGCGGTAGCGAACAAGGCGATGCAGCGCAAGACCGGCGCCCGCGGCCTGCGCACCATCCTGGAAAACGTACTGCTCGAGACCATGTACGAATTGCCTTCGCTGCGTAACGTACAGAAAGTCGTGGTCGATGAAGCGGTGATCGTGGGCGAAAGCAAGCCTTACATCGTGTATGGCGCCGCGGATGCCGACGAACGTCGTCCGACCGGCAGCGATCATCACTGATCGCCGGGTCGAGTGAAGAAACCACAAGGGCGCCTTGCGGCGCCCTTGTCGTTTGCGGAGAGGGCCGTGCCGGTTTTTCACTTGGAGAAACCGAAAGTGGCCCCACTGTTCGTTGCGGATCTCTGCCTCTTTTCCCCCTGACGATGCGGATTCTTCACCCCTGGTTGAATCCACATAGGCTTTTCCCTGTATTTACAGCTGGCAGGTCTGATATCCGAGGATTCCGAGGGATTCTGCGTCCCATGGCGCTGGCGAGGGCCGGTCGCTTACGGTATTTTCAGGTCGTCTTCCATAACGGAGCCGCGGCGCGAGCCGGCCTCCCGAGAAATTGCAAAAAAAGGTACGCGCGTGAGCACTGATACCCCACAAACCGAATCTCCTGTGACCGCCACTTCGATGCCGGTTCTGCCGCTGCGCGATGTGGTCGTGTATCCCCACATGGTGATTCCATTGTTCGTCGGCCGCGAGAAATCGATCCTGGCGCTGGACCAGGCGATGAAAGCCGGCAAGCAGATTCTGCTGGTCGCGCAGAAGCAAGCCGATGTCGACGATCCCGCTCCGCAGGATCTGTACCGGCTCGGCACGGTCGCAACCATTCTGCAGTTGCTCAAGTTGCCCGACGGTACGGTCAAAGTGCTGGTCGAAGGCGCCGAGCGAGCCAAGCTCGACAAGCTCATCGCCGGCCAGTACTTCTCCGCCGAGATCAGCCCGCTCAAGGACCTCGAGCAGTACGACGAACGCGAAATGGATGTGCTGTCGCGCTCGGTGATTTCGCAGTTCGAGCAGTACGTCAAACTCAATCGCAAGGTGCCGCCGGAAATCCTGACGAGCCTCGCCGGCATCGAACAGCCGGGCCGCCTGGCTGATACGGTCGCAGCACATATGTCGCTGAAGCTGGATGCGAAGCAGAAAGTGCTCGAGATCCAGGACGTCCGCAAACGTCTGGAACACATCCTCGCGCTGATCGAAGGCGAGATGGATGTGCTGCAGATCGAGAAGCGCATTCGCGGTCGCGTCAAGCAGCAGATGGAGAAGAGCCAGCGCGAGTACTACCTGAATGAGCAGATGAAGGCCATCCAGAAGGAACTCGGCGAGATCGAGGACGCACCGAACGAACTCGCCGAACTCGAGCAGCGCATCCAGAAGGCAGGCATGCCGAAGGAAGCGCGCGAGAAGGCGATGTCCGAATTGAACAAGCTCAAGCTGATGTCGCCGATGTCAGCGGAAGCTACCGTCGTGCGCAACTACGTCGACTGGCTGGTGAAGTGCCCGTGGAAAAAGAAGACCAAGGTGCACAACGAAATCAGCCACGCCGAGAAAGTGCTGGATGAAGATCATTACGGCCTGGAGAAGGTGAAGGAACGCATCGTCGAATATCTCGCGGTCCAGCAGCGGGTGAAGACGTTGAAGGGTCCGATCCTGTGCCTGGTCGGCCCGCCCGGCGTCGGCAAGACGTCGCTCGGCCAGTCGATCGCTCGCTCCACCAATCGCAAATTCGTCCGCATGTCGCTCGGCGGCGTGCGCGATGAAGCCGAAATCCGCGGCCATCGCCGCACTTATATCGGCTCGATGCCCGGCAAGATCATCCAGAACATGGTCAAGACCGGCGTGCACAATCCGCTCTTCCTGCTCGACGAAGTCGACAAGATGGCCATGGATTTCCGTGGCGATCCGTCATCGGCGCTGCTCGAAGTGCTGGATCCGGAACAGAACTCGACCTTCAGCGACCACTATCTCGAAGTCGATTTCGATCTGTCCGAAGTCATGTTCGTGTGCACCGCGAACAGTCTCAACATTCCTGCGCCGTTGCTCGATCGCATGGAAGTCATCCGGCTGCCCGGTTATACCGAAGACGAGAAGAGTGCGATCGCACGCCGCTACCTGCTGCCGAAGCAGATGAAACAGAACGGCTTGAGGGAGGACGAACTCAAGGTCTCCGATCCGGCGCTGCTCGATATCGTGCGTTACTACACCCGTGAAGCCGGCGTGCGTAACCTCGAACGCGAAGTATCGAAGATCTGTCGCAAGTCAGTGAAGCAGCTCCTCACCACCCCGGAAACCAAGGTGGTGAACGTGGTGCCCAAGAATCTGAACAAGTACCTGGGTATCCGTCGCTTCCGCTACGGTCTCGCAGAGGAACAGGATCACATCGGCCAGGTGACCGGCCTGGCATGGACCGAAGTCGGCGGCGAGCTGCTGACGATCGAATCCGCGGTGGTCCCCGGCAAGGGCAAGCTCACGCATACCGGCCAGCTCGGCGAAGTCATGCAGGAGTCCATCCAGGCTGCCATGACCGTCGTGCGCAGCCGTGCGAGCGTGCTCGGCCTCGAGCCCGACTTTTATCAGAAGGCCGATGTACACATTCACGTGCCCGAAGGCGCGACGCCGAAGGACGGTCCGAGTGCGGGTATCGGCATGTGCACTGCGCTCGTCTCGGCGCTTACCAAAGTGCCGGTGAGGGCCGATGTCGCCATGACCGGCGAAATCACCTTGCGCGGCCAGGTGCTGCCTATCGGCGGCCTGAAGGAAAAGCTGCTCGCCGCTCATCGTGGCGGCATTCGCATGGTCCTGATCCCCGACGACAACACCAAGGACCTCGCGGACATTCCGCAGAACATCAAGGATCACATCGAGATCAAGCCCGTCAAATGGATCGACGAAGTGCTGCAGATCGCACTGAAGCACATGCCGACGCCCGTGACGGCGGTCAGCAATGCGACGCCGGCAGCCGACAAGCCCCGAGGCCGTCGTGCCGCCAAGAAACCGCAAAAGCAGGTCCGGGCCCACTAAAACAGGCAAGGAATAGGGCAGGTACTGTCGCCTTGCGGCGGCCGTACCTGTTTTCCCCGCTCGAGGGGGTCAATCTGCTGCCTTTGCCTTGGCAGCTTGCCAGAACGCTGCTATAACGCGCCCCCGCCTCTCGTACCGGGCGGTTCGTCAAATTCTTACAACGAAGGACCTGACATGAACAAAGCCGAACTGATCGACGCTGTGAGCGGTCACACCGGCCTCGCGAAAGCCGAGGCCACACGTGCAGTCGACGCCGTGTTCGATTCCATCACCGCAGCGCTGAAGTCCGGTGACACCGTTGCCCTTCTTGGATTCGGCAGCTTTGCCGTCAAAGCTCGCGCCGCCCGTGCCGGCCGCAATCCGCGCACCAACGAAACCATCCAGATTCCGGCGAGCAAAGTTCCCGGTTTCAAAGCTGGTAAGGCACTGAAGGATGCTGTAAATTAGCGCGCCCGCGTAAGGCCGGTCCGGCACCCGATCTGCGTTTCCCTGTGCAGGGAAACAGCAGGCAGCCGCACCGACGTGGGAGTCAGGCACATCTGGTCAAGCAAGAAGGGTGCTTAGCTCAGCTGGTAGAGCGTCGCCCTTACAAGGCGAATGTCGGGGGTTCGATCCCCTCAGCACCCACCACGCCTTACGACGTCAGGGACCAGGTTTTCAAAAGCGCGGAGCGGTAGTTCAGCTGGTTAGAATACCGGCCTGTCACGCCGGGGGTCGCGGGTTCGAGTCCCGTCCGCTCCGCCAGTTTTCAGTGACTTACGTATGCATGTGACAGATGCCTGCGCTATTGAAGTGGGCGGATAGCGCTATTCGCGTCCATTTACGTCGTGTCATTTTCAACTCCCTAGTGTCGTGGCCGCAGCGACGTAACAGTCGCGTTTCGATGCAATCACGTTGAGTGCTAGCGTACAGCGGCGAATGTGCACGGATGACGTCCCAGGGCATCCTCAGAGGCTCGCGAATCGTGTCCCGTGTGTTTGATGTCATTTTTCAGCCCTCCGTATCGTGGCAGCTACGACGTAACGGTCGCGTTTCAATGCAATGTCGCGTTGGGTGCCAGCGTACAGCGGTGAATGTGCACGGATGACGTCCCAGGGCGTCCTCAAAGGCTCGCGAATCGTGTCCCGTGTGCTTGATGTCATTTTTCAGCCCTCTCAGATCGTGGCAGCAACGACGTAACAGTCGCGTTTCAATGTAATGTCACGTTGGGTCCTAGCGTACAGCGGCGAATGTGCACGATGACGTCCCAGGGCGTCCTTAAAGGCTCACGAAAGCAGGCGTCCTGTAAAGCGGCAACGCAATACGCTGCCAAATTCGCGAGCACGATGCTTGGCTCGGGCTGAAGCGCCGATTACCGCACAGACATCGCTTGCTCTCACGTTTACGGCATGCTTCTCGGCTACCGTTGATTAGACAACGAAGTCAGTCTCGCGCGACAAATTGCATCGATGTCGTCCGCCTTCACCCACTCAGCCTAGAACATGTACATCTGATCGGACTAAGCGGGTGTTGAGTGGGGTTATTTCAACGAACCACTTCAGCTTTTCTCATGTACCACCTCTTGGTAATGCGTGCGTCGGCGTGACCGAGCAGTTTGCGGGCTCGCTCCAGATTTTCTGAGGCTTCCGCATCCGTAGCCACTCTGGCGCGCAGGTCGCGTTCGGCGAATCGCGTCTTCACTGTGGTCTCTTTCAGTGCGCGGTTCATAAAAGCGCTTCCAAACCGAATTGAAGCTGGTGGTGAGTCCGTTTTCATCAAGGTAGGAGGTCCCGTCGACGGTGCAGAAAAGAAATGGGGCGATGTCTAGCGGACGGGCAGCCAGGCACAATTCGTAGGCCGCACGTCGGCCAGTCTCGCCGCCGTCTTTGTCTAGCCAGGTAAATATCTGCTTCACGCCCGAGCTGTGTATGGTCTTCGACGCTTGAAGGTGAATACCATCCTCCTTCGCATCGCGCGCCGGCTGAATGCTGAGAAGATCTGTCATACGCATTCCCGTCAGCAGTTTCAGTCGTATATAGCCTTGAATCATGCGTACCGAGCCGCGTTTGCGGAGCGGTTTGAGCGATAACACCTCGATGATTTCCGAGTCCTCGACGTACCGGTCACGCGGCTTCTGTCCACGCTCGCGATCGAATCGGACCTCCTTCTTGAACGGATGTTTTTTGAGGTGTCCCCACTCGACGGCTTTGGTGAAGGCATGCGATAGCATTTTTATTTCTTGTCTGGCCTGGGTCTTCGCGTTTCGAGGGGAGACAGGGTTACCCTCCTTATCCTTCGTTTGATCCATCCGCTTGTCGAACTATTGGTAGATGTGTTGCGGCTCCAAGTGCTCGAGACACATATGTCCAAAGCGCTTCTTCAACCGCCTTGCATAACGCGGTTCATCGACCTGCGTCCGCTTGGCCTTCGTCGGAGTGACTTCCAGTAGATAGCGGTCGAGAAAATGCTCGATCGTTCTCACATCTATCTGGGACTCGAACCGCTGAATCCAAACCTTGTGGGCCTCGTGGAGGTTTGTCCCAAGCCGGAATTTCTTCTTGCCATCCCATACGTGCTCCTGTCCGGGCGGCACTTGATAGAAGTAGGCGCTGTGCTCATGCTTCCACCGCTTTGGGAGGCCCTCATTCTCGGAGTTGCGCTTGCGTGGACTCATAAAGCATCCACCTTGGTTACGTTTTTCGTGCTGGCGAGATCGGCTACACTGCGGTGTCCCTGTGGTCAAAGCTTCATAAGAGCTGCGGTGTACGGCGAGTGAGCCGTCCGCTCGTTGGATGTGTTCAATCCCCATCGCCCGCAATGCTTTGTGCTGCGCTGAATAGCGCTTTTTCTTGGTCAGCGAAACCAACTCTCCAGGAGTAAGACAAAGCGATCTCATGGGACACCGCGTTCGTCCACATGCAAGTCAACCTGGATGCGGTTGCCGGCGGCACTGACCCCGCCCGAGATAGTTCGTCTGCCCATGGGATTCTGAAGGTGCAGAATGATCCGGCTTTGCACGTCCGGATGTGTCTGCTGCAGGATTTCGCGCAATGGACCCACCCGATTTCCTCTGATTGGACCCACCTTGCATGGGTTACCGGCGGAGCCGCAGGCGACGATTTTTACGCGTCCTTTTTGCGCGAAGCAAGTTTCTTGGCTTTGACGCCGCGATAGCTCTCGCCGGTGACCTCGATCGTGAGTGCCGAGTGCTGCAGTCGATCGAAGATGGCGTCTGCGATAACCGTGTCGGCGATCACCTCGCTCCAATGGCCGAGGGGCAATTGGGAAGTAAACACGACGGATTTATGGCTCGATCGCTCCTCCAAGATCTCGCATAGATCCTGAGCCTCGGTGGCGGTGAGTTTTCGACTACCCATTTCGTCAAAAATGATCAGATCGAACTTGGCGAGCTTGTCGCGATAGCGAAGATAATGGCCGCTTTGACGCAGTGGGCGGTCTGAGCGAATCGTTTGTGATTGGCCCACAGGAAGTCGATTACGTCCTGCGTGAGCTGGCGTGCATCGTCAATCTGAACGACATACTTACCGAATTTCTCAGGCACGTCGCGTAGATCCTGCGATTCGGGCGCGGCGAAACTGCAGACGTAGATGGCGTTGCCGTTGAAGTATGTGTGGTCATCTCACCGGGAACCAAATCTACGCGCTTGATGGCGTTGAGGTCCTTATCGACAACGACCCGCTCGACCATCTGTGAAACACGACGCTTTCCGATCCCTTCGGTCTCGTCGCGGCGGATTGCATCTTCCATTTGGACATACTTGCTGAGATTGCCGAATCGAAACCGTCCTTGCTCCACCATAGATCGGGCGTATTCCAGGTTGTCTAGCACGCGAAACATGCGGCGGGAAATTCACCCGATGCCTTGGGATTGTCTGATTTCGTAGGTGCAACCACGGCAAACTCCTCATGCGGGAAGGAATTGAGGCGACTTTACTTCATCTTGAATGCATAGTTAGGATTTGTTCGATGTGGCCCTGTGGGTTCAGCTCGGTCACTAAGGAATGCGGAGCGGTCAGCTCGCCTTTTGTTTCGTGACTACCGAGACTTCCGGGAAGTAAGATTTTGGTCGGTTGGAAGCGGCGCAGGTCTAACGCTGCTATGCGGCCTTCCGCATGACCTATTTCCCAGTCCGCTTAGCATCCGTTGCGGACGGTTCACCGACAGCCCGCGGTGACGATGCGTGCCATTTTTTAAACAATTTCCACCCGAGGAAACACCAATGATCTATCAACAGAAACCATCGCTTCACGACCTTCGCAATGCGGATCCGTCGCGGAGAATCATTTCTGTCACCATTGGCCCGATGCCGCGACCGTTGCCTGCGGGGATCGGCGATCCGATGCCAAAAGTTAACGCGTACTTCGATGACGGGACTGAAGAGGTCCTATTCGAGTACTTCCCAGATGAACTGTCCTTTGTTGAAAGTGAGTGCATCGGACTCACGGCATCAGAAGCCAAAGATCTACGACACCGTAAGGACGTTGCATACCTACGTTCATGAGTTCTCCTTTGAGGATGGATGAGCGCCCTGCCCAAGGGGGCACTCATCACTTAAGCTCAGAATTTCGAGCGACCTTCAGTCGCTGGAGTCGTTCGAGTAAGGAGGCCAGTGGATGGCGCCCAAGGTTCAGGCCCGATTCGTAAGGAACGAGGTTGCCCATCACATAGTTGAGCTCGCAGCAGATCCATGCCATCGTGCGCCAGGGACGCGGGCCGCATGCCGGCCTTTCCGAACATCTCAGGCGAGGTGGCCGCTGCGCTGGTCGGCTATCTGACTCACGAAGGTGAGTCGGGAGGCGACAAGACCGAACCGGGCAGTTCGGCGTCTGCGCCATCCTCGCCGCGGTGTCGGTTCACCGGCTACCGGAAAATTTCTCGATCCGGACGGTTATCCCGCCGTGGCGCCCCCGTGGGGCACGTTGAACGCGATCGACCTGAACGACGGGCGATACCTATGGAAGGTTCCCCTCGGCGAGTATCCGGCACTTGCTGCGCAAGGCATGCGCGACACCGGTTCGGAGAATTACGGCGGTCCCATCGTCACCGCCGGCGGCCTGTTGTTCATCGGCGCCACGATCTACGATCGAAAGTTCCGTGCGATCGATGCAGCAACCGGAGAACGCTTGTGGGACACGACGCTGCCATTCGCTGGCAACGCCACGCCCGTGACCTACATGATCGACGGCCGTCAGTATGTCGTCATCGCCGCGAGCGGCGCCCGGGATCGTACCGGACCGCAAGGGACGGCCTACGTCGCTTTCGCCTTGCCCCTGGAGGGCTCCACCGCGGCGAATGCTCAATGACCCCTCGCCGCCGCATCACGCCGTGTCCCGCAGCGCGTGCCCGACTGCATTCAAAGAGCAAATAATTCGAATCCGGGCGGTGAGTTCGTGATCGGTCTTCGCAGTCATTCGCGACAGCGGGCTGTTCGGCTCAGACGCGTTCTTCAGGCGCTCCCGGTGAACAGTACTTTGCTGTTGAAACAACGACGGGCGGTAGTCGCGGCTGCCGTCTCGATCTGCAATGATCAGCAGAGCCGCTGCTGAATTATTGCGGTTTCGTCGGGTGAATACATGGGGGACATATGTCGGAACTCGAGAAGTTGATGTCGATACTGGACATTCATGCGCTGAAGGCAAGATATTTTCGCAGCATGGACAACAAGGACTGGCCCGCACTGGAGAACGTGTTTGCTCCCGACCTGGTCGCCGACTTTCGCGCTGCGACCGGCGGATTCGATGAGTCGATGTTGATTCACGGCGCCGCCACATACGTGGCGCAGCTCGCGCCCATACTCGGACAGGTGTTGACAGTGCATCACGGCCACATGCCGGAGATCACCATCGAATCGCCGACCACTGCGTCGGGCATCTGGGCGATGGAAGACAAGCTCTGGGTCCAGGAAGGTTCTGCATTGCCGTTCCGCTGGATGCACGGTTACGGCCATTATCACGAACGCTATGTGCGGCTCGAACGCGGCTGGTGCATCAAGGAGATTCGCCTGTCGCGATTGCGCGTGGATGTTGGCTGACATCGATGGCTCAAGCCTGGCGGCGCGCTCGATAGCGGAATCGCCGTTGAAGGCGCAGTCAGGCTGATATTGCCGAGTTGATGTTTTAAGCAGCTAACGCGGCTCCAACTTGCCGGTGAGATGCAGCGCGGCGACATAGCCGAATGTCATCGACGGCCCCAGCGTCGAGCCTGCGCCCGGATAGCTGCCGCCCATCACGGACGCGGCGTTGTTACCGATGGCGTACAAACCCGCGATCGGCTGCTGATCCGCATCGAGCACGCGCGCGTATTCGTCCGTCATCAAGCCGCCGGACGTGCCGATGTCGCCGGGATAAATCGGGAACGCGTAAAACGGAGCACGCTCCAGCGGCGCCAATGTTGGATTGGGCTGCACGCGCAGATCCCCGTACATGCGATCGTAAGTCGCGCGACGACGGCGGCCAGCAGTACGCCTGCGCCTGAACCGATCACGAGCACATCAACTTCTTGATCCCAAACTGGCGCCGTCATTCATTATTGCCTCTTGTGTACTGCCACTCGCATGCATGCGCGAGCAAGTACCTATAGTAATCGAAGTACCCGAATTATCTTGTCGCAATCAAAAGGCGCGGTGGGAGCCGCGCCTCACGATACTACCTGCGTGGCGGGCCTGCAGCGTCCGCCATCGGCATCACGATTCCAGCAATTTCTTCGCCATGTCCGCCAGCACCGGCTTCTTGCGGCTGTTGAAGAACTTGATACGGTCCTTGACGATCTGGTCGGTCATTTCCGGCTGCGTCGACACCCAGAATTCGCCACGCGCCATTTGTTCCAGAATAGAACGGCAGGCGACATCGAGATCCATGCCGTAGCCCGCCATCATCTGGCGCATCACCTTCCGATGATGCGCTGCTGCGGCGTTTTCGCCTTCGGCCGGCGCCGTCGGTTCGAAGATGCGCGTCTTAACCATGCCCGGAATCACGGCGGAAACGTGAATCGGCTTGCCGGTCAGGTCCACTTCCAGCGCCAGACATTCAGTGAAGCTTTGTACGGCATGCTTGGTCATCGTGTACGCGGTTTGCAGCGGCATGTAGCCGAACGCACCCACCGACGACAGATTGCCGATGTATGCCCGTTCGCCGCTGGCCAGCATGTGCGGCATGAAGGCGCGAGTGCCGTGCACCACACCATGAATGTTGAGGTCGAGTGTTTTTTCCCAGCGCTCCAGCGGAATTTCCCATACATGGCCGACGGTCTCGATGCCGGCATTGTTGATCAACAGACGCACGTTGCCCCATTGCGCATGCACCGCATCGGCGAGCCGATAGTGCTCCTGCGGCTTGGATGCATCCATCACCACCGGCATGACTTCGCCCCCGGCCTTGCGCAGTTCGGCGGCGAGTTCATCGATGCGCTCCTGCGCGATATCGGCCAACACCACTTTCATACCGAGCTGACTGGCGCGGCGCGCCAAGCCGGCGCCGATGCCGGCACCGGCGCCGGTGATGACGGCGACGCCACCTGCGAATACTTCGCGATCGATTTCACGTTGGCTCATGGAATTCTCTTGTACGATGGTGTTCGCGACGGCGCGTGTCGACTCTCGACAAAATCAAACTTCGACCTTGTTGAGCAGGTGCTCGGGATAGCCGGGGAACACATAGTCGAGCTCGATGCCGATGTCCTCGCCGAGCAGGCCGGTACTGATGAGATCCGTCACGATGAAAGCCTGGCAGCCGTTGCGGCCATAGGTTTCGCGCGGCGTCTTGCCGAAGATCGGCGAAGCGTCCATGCGCGCATCGACTTTGGGATCGCCGCGGCGCGAACGATTGCAGATGAATTTGATGCGGCCCTTGAATGCGGGATCGTTCTTCTCCGCATCGATCACGCGCAGGCAGGCTTGTTCCAGTTGTTCCAGCGACTGCATCAGCACGCCGACGTGGAAGGTGACCTCCGGATCGCTGAGCTGCGCCGCGCGGAATGCCGCCACCGCCGGATGCTCGTTCGACTGGCCGAGGTGCAGCGATTCGTGTATCGCCTTGCGCAACGCCAGCTGCTGGTCGCTGGCGCGACCCAGATACACGATGCCGTCGCCGATCAACGGCGTGTTCTGGTCGACGACGAACTCATAGAAGTTTCCATTTGGGAACGGCAGTTCGATGAGCTTGCGATAGCCCAGCATTTCCAGCAGCCGCGCGGCTAACGGGCCGTCTTCCTTGTTGGCGTATTGCAAACCCACATGGCCCAGCGTGTTGGCGACCGGTTCGTTCGAAATAGTATTGAGGACAGCGTTCATGACAACCTCCAAGGTTCAGAGTCCGGCGGGCGCGCCGGGCAACATGCGATGGTAATGACCGGCATTCCAAGCGCCGTCGATCAGCAGTTCGGCGTCAGTGATGTAAGAAGCTTCATCGGAACACAGGAACGCGCCGGCTGCCGCGACCTCTTCCGGTTGGCCGAGTAGTAGGAAGAATAAACGCCCTGTTGCCTCGAAACCAGCGAATTGCGGGCCGCATCCAGCTTGCTGGCCGGATGGTTACATGCCCTGATCGTCCTTCGTTTCGGGTGATGCGGGCTCGGTCCGGCCTCTCTTCGGCCCTGATTCCTCTATCCTGGGACACCCGCACGGGCGCAGGACAGCCTTTCCATTCCGGTGGATGCCGACGTGATGGACCGAACCACGCTGTGGGGCCTTAGGCGGACGTTCCCAAATACTTGCCGAAGAACCGGCTTTGAATCTCAAACGCTTCGCGCGCCTCGGGCAGATGCAGCGCATACCAATGCGTGTGCGGCATGGCTTCGAATACGACCAGTTGCGCATCGACACCCGCATGCAACAGTGCACGATGGAATGAGACCGTACTACTGAGCACTGCGTCGCGCGTGCCACTCATTAATAGCGTGGGCGGCAGGCCCGACAGATTGCCTTTGATCGGCGACAGCATCGGATCGGCAGGATTGGTGTTGCCGGCATAGGCACGGCGTTCGTTCAACGGATGCTCGAACGGCAGCAGCGGATCGCCGAAAAATCCGGCCAAAGTGTAGATCTGCGCGCTGTCACCGAGATCGGCGATATCACCGCCGCCGGAAAACATGCCGAGACATGCCGGCAGCGGCAAGCCATCGCGCTTCAAGCGCACGGCCGTCTGGCCGGTCAGAA
>Ga0065707_10001067_pt1 | contig 13664 bp, 12 predicted proteins | sample SwiRhicommuniRL3_FD_59094 | JGI IMG/M metagenome (GOLD analysis project Ga0065707, IMG submission 59094) | Switchgrass rhizosphere bacterial communities from Rose Lake, Michigan, USA - RL3 v2 (version 2) | ecosystem: Host-associated > Plants > Roots > Rhizosphere > Soil | place: East Lansing... | reverse complement strand
GACGGTTGCGCACCTGGTTCACGACGATCCGGAAGATCCAGGTTCTGAGCGACGATTGCCCGCGGAAGCGGTGCAGCGTGCGGAAGACGCGTAAAAAGACTTCCTGCGACAGGTCGAGCGCTTCTTCGCGATCGCCCAGGAGGTGGGTCGCCAGGCCTAGCACCAGACGGTGGTGTTCGAAGACCAGGGCGGCATGGGCCGTGTCGTCGCCGGCAAGACAGCGCTCGATGAGCGCAGCTTCGCAGCTGGCAACCTCCGACGTCCAACCTATCGAACCGGCCGGCTTTGCTGAAAAGTCTCCTGCCACAGGGTCGCCTCCGAATATAGCAGGTTCTATACGATTGGACACTCCGCCGGCGGGAATGTTCCCTATCTGACCTAAGCCACACCTCCCAATCCCTCATCCCCAATCCCTAATCCCTGGTTTTTCCTAAGGTTTTTGGTACCATCTGGTTGGGTGAAAAAGCTCGTCGCGACCGCCATCGTCATCGCCGGCCTGGCGGCGGCCGGCTTCCTGGCCGACCAGGCGATCGAACGCGACCACGACTACGACCGCCTCATCGACCTGGGCGACGACGCCCTGAGCCGGGACCAGACGTTCGTGGCGATTGAGCACTACAGCGGCGCCATCGCCCTCAAGCGGGGGTCGATGCTGGCCTATCTGAAGCGCGGCGAGGCCCACCAGCGCCGTGGGGACACGCCCGAGATGCTCTCGTCGGCCCTTCGCGACCTGCGAACCGCGGCGGCGCTCGACCCCGGCTCCACCAGGACGCTCGAACGGCTCGGGGACGTCAACTTTCAGCTTCGCCGCTTCGCGAACGCCGCCGAGAGCTACGAGGGGTACATCCGCCTCGACGACCATTCCTCCGAGATTTTCTACAAGCTCGCGCTCGCGTCGCGTGGCGATGGACGGCTGGCTCGCGCGACCACTGCGCTGCAGCAGGCGGTCAAGCTCAACCCTAACTTTCACGAAGCGCACTACGTGCTCGGACTCTGCTTGAGAGATCGCGGCCAGCTTACGGAGGCCCGCGCGGCGTTCGATCGTGCCATCACCATCTCGCCTGCGTTCATCCCGGCCCGCGAAGAGCTCGCAGATCTGTACCGGCTGGAGGACAGCGACCGTGAAGAAATCGAACAGCTCGAGGCGCTGTTTGCGCTCGATCCTGCCAAAGCCGAACGTCTGATTGCGGTTGGCCTGGCGCATCTGCGAGCCGGCAATCGCGACCTCGCGGTCGTCACGCTGGGTCGGGCCGCGGAGCTCTTCCCCGATACGCCGAACGTGTACGCAGCTCTCGGTCAGGTGTGGCTCGAGGCGGCCGAAGACTGGGGAGACCCGACCGATTTGCGCAAGGCCCTCGAGGCGTTCGAACGGGTCATCACCGAGACCGATGCCAGCAGCGAGACGCTGGGCCATTACGGACGGGCGCTCGTGCTCGCGGGTCAACACGCTCGAGCCGAGGCGGTGTTGCGCCAGGCGGCGCAGCGATTCCCGACCGATCCCGAGGTGCTGCCCCATTTCGCGGCGGTCGCCGAGCGGCTTGGACATCTCGACGACGCACGTCAGGCGCTCGTGAGGTATTCAATCCTCGTCGATGAGGATCGCGACGAGGCTTCGCACGCGGTGCATATCGGGGATCTCTCGATGCAGCTCAACGACGCCGTGTCGGCCGTCGCCTGGTACCAGAAATCAGAGACGCTTGGGACTGGGAACGCGCCTCTCCTCGTCAGGCTCGCCGAGGCCCAGGCCAAAGCGGGACATCTGGATCAGGCGCGGGCCACCGTGGACCGTGCTCTAGAACAGGATCCGCAGAACACCGCCGCGCGTGGCCTCTCTGTCCGCCTTCAGCCGCGATAGCGCTTCGGGTCGAGCAGGTCGCGCAGCCCATCTCCCAGAAAATTGAAACCGAGCACGAGCGCCGCAATCGCAGCGCCAGGAAAGATCGTCAGGTGTGGGGCGTCGAGCAGGTGCAGCCGTCCCCCATTCAGCATCGTGCCCCAGCTTGGAGTCGGTGGCTGCACGCCAAGGCCGAGAAAGCTCAGCGACGCTTCCGCGAGAATGGCGCCCGCCATCCCCAGCGTCGCTTGGACCATGACGGCCGGCAGCGTCGTCGGGACGACGTGCCGGAAAAGGATTCGCGGTGTGCCTGCACCGAGCGCACGCGCGGCCTGAACGAACTCGAGCTCGCGCGCCTTCAGCACCTGGCCGCGGACCAGCCGCGCGTATCCCACCCAGCCAATCACCGACAGCGCCATCACCACGTTCCTCAGGCTCGGACCGAGCACCGCGACGAGGGCGATCGCGAGCAGAATGCCGGGAAACGCCAGCAGCACATCTACCGTACGGCTGACGAGATCGTCGAGCCACCCGCCGAAGTAGCCCGCAATCGAGCCCAGGAACACACCCACGAGCGTGGAAATGCCCACGACAGTGAGGCCGACAAACAACGAGATCCGCGCGCCGGCGAGCACGCGCGAAAGGATGTCGCGTCCCAGCTCGTCGAGGCCGAACGGATGTTCCACGCTGGGACGCTCGAGGCGCAGCGCGAGACTCTGGCTCGCCGGATCGTACGGCACGACCCAGGGCGCCAACAGGGCGGCAAGGACGCTGATCAGCACGATCGCCGCGCCGACGCGAATCATCATTTGTCGCACCGCACCGCTGGCGTCTGTTGACCGCCATTCATGATCGGTCCACTCGAATGCGCGGGTCGAGGAAGCTGTAGGTGAGGTCCGTCAGGAGATTCACGCCGACGTAAGTGACCGCAATCAGCAGCACGCAACCCTGCACGAGCGGGTAATCGCGGAAGCTGATCGACTGAATCAGCAGCCGCCCGATGCCGGGCCACGCAAAAATCGTTTCGGTGATGACCGCGCCCGTGAGCACGACGCCGAATTGCAAGCCGAGGATCGTCACGATGGGGATGAGGCTGTTTCGAAATGCGTGATAGAGGATGGCCCGGCTGCGCGAGACGCCTTTGGCGCGCGCGGCCAGTACGTACGGCTCACCCAGTTCCTCGAGCAGGCTGGCCCGCGTCATGCGGGCCAGAATCGCGGCCAGCGCGGCACCCAGAGTGATCGCAGGCAGCACGAGGTGTGCGAGCGTGCCACGACCGCCGACGGGCAGCCAGCCGAGCTCGACGGAAAAGATGATGGCCAGAAGCGGGCCCAGCCAGAAATTCGGCACGGAGATGCCGACGAGCGACAGCGTCATCGCGCCGAAATCGATGGCGGTGCCCCGCCAGACTGCCGCCACGATCCCCAGCGGGATGGCGAGCAGCACGGCAACCGTCATCGAGGCAAACGCCAGCTCCGCGGTCGCCGGCATCCGTTCGAGGATCTGCGCCGTCACCGGCTGGTCGTTGCGCAGCGACACCCCGAGGTCACCGCGCGTGAGGCCCATGAGAAATGATCCGTACTGCACGATGAGCGGACGGTTCAGGCCGAGCCGCCCGCGCAACTGATTGACTTCTTCGGGAGTGGCGCCTTCGCCGAGCATGGCTTGAGCGGGATCGCCTGGAATGAAGTGGATGAGCGCGAAGACCAGCGTGGCCACCCCGAGGAGGACTGGAATCGTGAGCACGAGTCGGCGGATGAGATACCTATGCATCGAGATGAAGACGCTGCATCAGTTTGGCGAGACCCTGGCGGCTGAGGCCAAGCGCGACCGCCGCCCGGCCCCGATGTCCGGCAGCACGCGCCAGCGCCGCGCGAACGAACCGCTGTTCGAACTGCAGGCGCGCGTGTTCGAGCGATTCTCCCGGCGCATCCTGGACGGCTGGCGCAATCGCCGAGGGCAGCAGGGCGGCACCGACGACCCCGCGGGCCGGCGCCGCAACGACGAGCGCTGTCAGCACGTTCTGCAGTTCTCGAACGTTGCCGGGCCAATCATAGCGCGCCAGCGCTGAAAGCGCGCTCTGGCCGAGCACGGCTCTGCTCGCGATCCGATCGGCCGCCTGCTTCCAGAACCGGCTCGCCAGCAGCGGAATGTCTTCCGCGCGATCGCGCAGTGGCGGCACCTGAATGCGGATCACGTCGAGGCGATACAAGAGGTCCTGACGAAATCGGCGCGCCTCGACTTCGCCGCGCAGCGGCCGGTTGGTTGCGGCAACAAGGCGGGCGTCGATAGATCGCGTGAAATGTTCGCCCACGCGCCGCACCTCGCCTTCCTGCAGGACACGAAGGACTTTTGCCTGGGCACGAGCCGACAACTCGCCAATCTCGTCGAGGAACACCGTGCCGCCGTCGGCGCTCTCGAAGAGTCCCAGCCGCTCGCCGGTCGCTCCGGTGAACGCGCCCTTCGCATGGCCGAACAGCTCCGCATCCACGAGATCCTCCGGCATGGCGGCGCAGTTGAGCGCCAGAAACCGCCGGTCGCGACGGCATCCTGCGCGATGCAGGGCGCGAGCGACAAGCTCCTTCCCCGTGCCGCTTTCGCCCTCAATCAGTACTGTGAATGGCGCGTTAGCTGCGCGGGCAATCGCGGTGCGCAGAACGCTCATCGCCTGACTTACTCCGATGATGTCGAAGGCGACCTCGTCGGCTGCGGGCACGTTGCAGCGCTCTATCGCCACATACACCAGCGGCGCACACACCGCCGCCGCCGCGGCCCCGAACGCGCGCATCCGCTCCGCTTGCGCGGGCCCGTCGATGGCCCACCGGAACACCATGGCGCCGATCGATCGTCCGAGGTACTCGACTGGAATCGCGCTTTCCACCCAGCTCTCATGGCGCTCGGGCGCAATCGGCTGGCCCATGTTGACGGCACGTTGTGCCATCGGCTCGCTCGACGAACCCGAGCCACCGACCAGCCGAACAACGCCCCGCTCCGCCCCGAAGATGCCGACCCCGGCGGCGTGCGTGTGCTGACGAATGGCGGTGGCCGCGCGCGCAAGGACGCTCGTCTCGTCTTCGGCCTGGTGCGATAGCGCCAGAAGATTCCGCAATTCGTCGAGCTCGGTGACGCCGCTTGCCGTGCCCGCCATTTGAAGCCACGGCTCCGATTCTCGAGCGGCGGGCGGCTTGTCCAACTCTTTCAGCACCGACTGAATTCGCATACCCAGAAGCGGTGGAACGGCACCTTCGCGGATGTTGTGAAGATGCCTGGCCGCCATTCGGGCAGGGCCCGATCGAGACGCTCTGACGAGCCCCTCGATGTGCACCAGCTTCAATTTGATCGTCTGCAGCGGCAGGTGGGCGGAGCGAGCCGCGGCCAGGCCAGCCGTGACATGAACGCGGACGGCTTCGAGATCGCCGATACGCGCCTGGACCGAGGCTTCCTGCAACCGCACAACGGATTCGAGCTCCGGCGAGATACCGCACGACATCGGTCGCGCGCGCTCGACCGCACGCCACGCGTCGGGCAGCGCATTTGCCGTGTTCCTGAGACGGGCCACCAGGCACCAATAGCGCACGCAGAGCCCCGCGTCGCCTGCAGGTGTGGTCGACTCCAGGATCGATCGCGCATCCGCATAGCGTTCCTGCCAGAGCAGGTTCCGCGCGAGGCCCACGCCGGCAAACAACATCGAGTCGGTACAGCGCAGGGCGGTGGCTGCCGAGCGGGCCGCGCGACACGTCTGCTCCGCTTCGCTCAGCTCTCTCAGATCGGTCTGGGCAAGGCCGACATAGATGGTTGCAGCAATGGCCCGCGCCGCGGATTGGCCCCGCTGAAAGTACGTGTGAGCCTGTTCGAACGCAGCTTTTGCGTCGAGGGCCCTGCCGCGTGCGAGGAGCAGTTTACCGAGCGTCAGCGCCGCATCGCCCGCACGAAGCCAGTCGCCGCGCCGCTCGAATGCGCCGATCGCGCCACGAAGAACGCGTCGGGCCGCCGCATGGCGTCCGCGAAGGAGCAGGCGATCGGCCTCGACCGTCATCTGTGCGACGCGGGCATCCGGCGCGGAGGGCGATCGGCCGTACGACGCACGGCTCTCGGCTGCCGCCTCAACCCGAGCGCGCGCCGCGTGGCTTCGAAGCGCGAGCACGCACACCTCTCGCGCGTGCAGCCGCCGCAGCCGTAAGATCGCCATTGCGATGCGCCCCGGGTCGCTCAGCGCGTTCAAGAGCAGCACCGAACGCTTTGCCAGAAGCGGCCATATCGCAACGGACAGTCCGGGGTCTTCGAGGAGCGCGAGCTCGCACAGCACGAATCCACGTAAGCGAAGTTCGCGCATATCCGGGAACTCGTCCACGTACAGAACGCGCCGCGACGCGGGACTCGAATGCTCGAGCCATTCCAGAAGGCCGTGCGGAGACAGTGTGGCGCACTTCCGCGTCCTGTTGTTCGCCAGCGCCGCCTCGAATCGGTGGGACGCGTCGAGAAATCCGAAATCGACGAGTCGCCCCTCGCCATACGCGCGGGCGCACGCCTCGGCCCAGGCCTGCTGCCCGTCTCGTCCACCTGCCGGTGCGATTTGAACGTTTACGCGATCGCCCGAGGCGAGATCGATGGCAGCGACGGCAAGGTCTTCGGCGGCCGCCGGGACGCCGCAGAAAAGGAACCGATCGGCAATCAGTGTAGCCATGCGACCGATCTCCATCTGCAAGCGCGTGGCCCATGCAAAACAGGCGCGATCGCGCGCGGCGGCTCCGGGACCTCGCAGAAACTTCGTATAGAATTAGCGGGAAATGCTGCGTTTTCTCACTGCCGGCGAATCGCACGGCAAGGGCCTCGTCGCCATTCTCGAAGGCATGCCCGCCGGCCTCCACCTCGACTTCGATGCGATTACGGAGCAGTTGAAGCGGCGCCAGGGCGGTTATGGCCGCGGCCGCCGGATGGCCATCGAATCGGACCAGGCGGAAGTGCTGTCGGGCGTGCGGGCCGGCGAAACGCTCGGCTCGCCGATCTCGCTGCTCATTCGCAACAAGGATTGGGAGAACTGGCAGCAGACGATGCATGCCGAAGACACGCCGCCGCCCGACGCCACCGGTGCGATTCGGCCGGTCGTCACGCGGCCGCGGCCTGGTCATGCCGACCTGGCGGGTGTCATCAAGTACGACCGGACGGATATTCGCGATGTGCTCGAACGCGCCAGCGCGCGCGAGACCGCGGCGCGGGTGGCGGTCGCGGCGATCGCTCGGCAGCTCCTGAAGAAGTTCAACGTCAACATCGTGAGCCATGTGTACCGGGTGAACGGCATCGGCCTCGACTCGCCGCTCCGGGTCACCTACGAATCGGCGCGCGACATCAGTGCGGAGTCGGCGCTCCACTGCGCGGACGTCGGCGCGGAAGCGATGATGATCGCGGAAATCGATCGCTGCCGCGACGCCGGCGACACAGCGGGAGGCGCTTTCGAGGTGATCGTGCGTGGCCTGCCTGTGGGCCTCGGAAGCTACGTGCAATGGGATCGCAAGCTGGACGGCCGGCTGGCTCAGGCCATGATGTCGATTCCTGCGATCAAGGGTGTTGGTATCGGCATCGGCCCGAAGGCAGCGTCGGTGCCAGGGTCGCAGATGCACGACGAGATAGTCCCGGCGCCCGGCCGCACGCAGCCTCCGATCGGCGTGGCCCGGCCTACCAACAACGCGGGGGGGCTCGAAGGGGGCGTGACCAATGGCGAAGACCTCAGAGTCTCCGGCTTCATGAAGCCGATCGCGACGCTGATGAAGCCGCTGCGGTCCGTCGACCTCTCGGTCATGAGCGAAGCGCCCGCCGTTATCGAGCGCAGCGACGTGTGCGCGATTTCCGCCGCGGCGGTTGTGGGCGAAGCGGTTGTCAGTCTGGTCCTGGCCGACGCCTTCCTCGAGAAATTCAGCGGCGATTCACTCGGTGAAATCGAGCGCAACTACGCGGCGGCCACCAGCCGGCTGCAGTCGCGATTCAAGGCGACGAAGCGCGAGGTCGGGAGCGCGTAGGCGGGTGATTCTTCCGATTCTGAAGTATGGTGAAGCCCCGCTGCACGAGCGCGCGGCGGACGTCGGCGAGCTGACCCGCGATATTCAGAAGCTCATCGATGACATGATCGACACGATGTATGCGGCGCCTGGCATCGGCCTGGCGGCCCCCCAGGTCGGCGTGTCGCTCAGAATCTTCGTCATCGACGTGTCGGTCGGCCGGCGAGCCGAAGACCTGATGGTGTTCGTGAATCCCGAGTTCATCGAGCTCGAAGGGATGCAGCTCGAGGAAGAAGGCTGCCTGAGCGTTCCCGGTTTCAACGCGACGGTCGCTCGTCCGATGCGCGCGGTCCTTCGCGGTCTCGATCGCAACGGCGTGCCATTCACCGTCGAGGGTAAGGATCTGCTGGCCCGGGCCTTCCAGCACGAGATGGATCACCTCGACGGCCGGCTGTTCCTCGATCGGGTCCGCGGCATCAAGCGCGATCTCATCGTCAAGAAAATCCGCAAGCTCTCGCGCACCGGCAAATGGTAGACACCCCGGGCCCGATTCGCGTCGTCTTCTTCGGCACTCCCGAATTCGCAGTTCCCACACTTCAGGCGCTTCACCAGTCGCGACACCGAGTCGTTGCGGTGGTCACGCAACCCGATCGCGCGCGCGGCCGTGGACAGAAACCGCAGCCTGGTCCGGTCAAGCAGTTTGCCGACGCGCACTCCCTGCCACTGCTGCAGCCTGCCCGCCTTCGCGACGAGGCCTTTCTCGACGCGTTGAGGCGTCATGCGGCGGATCTGGGCGTCGTCGCCGCCTACGGAAAGATCCTGACAGACGACGTTCTGCAAATCCCGCGGCTGGGGCTCATCAACGTGCATGCGTCGCTCCTGCCGCAGTACCGAGGCGCGGCGCCGATTCACCGCGCCGTCATCTCCGGCGAGCACGAGACCGGCGTCACGATCATGCGCGTCGTCAAGGCCCTGGACGCAGGGCCGATGATGGCGAAAGTGACGCGGCCGATCGACGCGGACGAAACCAGTGCGGACGTCGAGCGCGATCTCGCGCAGACAGGAGCGCGGGCGCTCGTCGAAACGGTCGATGCACTGGCCCATGGGCGTGCACAGGAGACGCCCCAGGACGAGTCACGGGCCACCTACGCCTCGAAGATCGAGAAGGCCGACGGCATCGTCGACTGGTCGCGGACCGCCCGCGAGATTCACAATCAGATTCGTGGCCTCCATCCATGGCCCCATGCCTTTTCGGACCTCGACGGCGAACGCACAATCCTCTTGAAGTCGGCGGTCGAGGATGAGACCACCCGCGAAACGGACCCCGGAACCGTTTTCGAAGCGCGGGGCGATCAGTTGACCGTCGCAACAGGCCGGGGCCTATTGCGCCTGGTGACGCTTCAACGAGAGGGCCGGCGTCCTGTCTCGGCGCGCGAATTTCTATCCGGCCGGCCTGTCAGCCCGGGTACGCGCTTCGTCCGCTCCAGCCAGCCATGATCGGGGCGGCCCGCACGGCAGCGTTCCGCGCGCTCTGCGATGTCAACACCGGGCGCCTGGATCTTCCGGCAGCCCTGGCGCACGTACGCCCCACCCTGCAGGATGAGCGCGATCGATCGCTCGCGACAGATCTGGTGACGGGTACGCTGCGATGGCAGCGGCAGCTCGACCATCTCATCGAGCATTTTGCGAAGCGACCCATCGCCAGGCTCGACTTCGAGGTGTTGCAGATTCTGCGGCTGGGCGCGTATCAACTGCTTCACCTCGACCGCGTCCCGGCCGCCGCCGCCGTGAACGATGCCGTCGCGATGACTCGCCGCGCCCGGAAAACAAGCGCGGCCGGCCTGGTCAACGCCGTGCTTCGCGCGATCTCGAGAGACTCACACCGGCTTCCGCTTCCGGCGCGACCTCCGGAGGGCGACGTGCTCCCCTATCTCGAGGTGGCGCTGTCGCATCCTGCCTGGCTCGCGAAGAGATGGCTCGACAGGTATGGGTTCGAACGGGCTGAGTCCTGGGAGCAGTTCAACAACGGCGCCGCACCGCTGACGCTGCGGGTCAACCGGCTGAAAACCGACGACGCCGCGCTCGCCACGTCGCTTGCCCGGCATGGCGTTGCGGTACAGCCCGCGCGCTTCGCGCCAGATGGGTTCATCGTCACATCGGGAAACCCGCTTCGAACCCCTCTCGCAGGCACGGGCTTGTTTGTGCTGCAGGATGAGGCCTCTCAGCTTGTGGCCCTGCTCGGTGCTCCCGAGCCCGGCATGCGCGTGCTCGACACCTGCGCGTCGCCGGGGGGCAAGACCACCGCGATGGCGTCGATGTCTGGCGATCGGGCCGAGATTGTCGCGACCGACGTGCGGAGCGCGCGGCTCGAGCTTCTTCGCGAGACGGTGGCCGCCAGCGGCGCCAGCAATATCCGCGTGCAGCAGGCCGATCTCGAAGCGGGGCTGCCGTTCGCGCCGGAATTCGACATCGTGTTTGTCGATGCGCCGTGTTCCGGCCTCGGGACGGTGCGCCGCGATCCCGATATCCGCTGGCGCAGGCGGGAAAGCGATCTGGTCTCGTTCGCAAAGGCCCAATTGACGATGATCCGCAACGCCGCCGAAGCCGTCAGGCCCGGCGGGCGGTTGATCTATTCGACCTGTTCCAGCGAACCGGACGAGAACGACGCCGTGATCGGCGCCTTTCTGCAATCGGACGTCCGGTTCAGCCTGATCGATCTCAACGCCGAGCGCCCTGCACAGTTTGACGCCCTCCGGCGGGTGCTCGACCAGTCGGGCGTGCTGCGTACCTTGCCCGACGTTCACGGCCTCGAGGCCTTCTACGGCGCCGTTCTGCGCCGTGTAAAATAAGGCTCCAGGCTCCCGGAGCCATTTCCCGATTCTCATGCCGCTACACAACCGTATACGGAATGCCGGCCGGTGGTTCACGATCGCCGCGTGTCTGGTCGCCACCTATTTGATTTTTGCCGTCACCGCCATGCGCGTGGCGCTCAGGGTCAGCGAAATGCCCGCGCCCGATTTGCGCAGCCGCACGGTGGCCGAGGCGACGGTCCTGCTGCAGGAACAGGGCCTGGCACTGTCTGTCGACGAGAGCGGCCGCCTCGACCCGAAGATCCCCGCCGGACGCATTGCCCTGCAGGATCCCGCGCCCGGCGCCGTGACGCGCCGTCAGCGCACCATCCACGTGTGGATGAGCCAGGGTCCCCGGGTCACCATCATTCCGGCGCTGACCGGCGAATCGGAACGCGCCGCCCAACTGCGGCTACAGCAGGACGGCCTCTCGCTCGCCTCGCTGGCAGAAGTCCGATCGGCGGACTTTCCAAGCGGTACCGTCATCGCCCAGGAACCGCAGGAACAGGCGCGCGGCACCGAGGTCGCCCTCCTCGTCAATCGTGGCGAGCAGAGCCGCCATTACGTCATGCCGGATCTGATCGGCGTCGCCGGCAGCCGGGCCGTCGATTTGATGCGCACGCGCGGCTTTCGTGTGACCATCGTCGGCCAGCTTCCGTATCCAGGCGTGCCGGCCGGTACCGTGCTGCGACAGTTTCCGTCGGCCGGGTTCCAGATCGCCGCAGGCGATCCGATCTCGCTGGAGGTCAGTCAGTGACGGGCAGGCCCGTGCGCATCGCGCCGTCGATTCTCTCCGCCGATTTCGCCGCGCTTGGCGCGGCCGTGGTCGCCGCCGAGAAAGGTGGCGCCGATCTCATTCACGTCGACGTCATGGACGGTCACTTCGTGCCGAACATCACGATCGGTCCGCTGGTCGTCAAATCGGTGAAGCGCATCGCGAGCGTACCGCTCGACGTGCACCTGATGATCACCAATCCGGACGCGTACGCCGAAGCCTTCGTCCAGGCGGGCGCCGACATGCTCTCGGTACACGTCGAAGTGCTGCCGCATCTCCATCGGACAATCAGCTTCATCAAGAGCCTCGGCGCGAAAGCCGGCGTGGTGCTGAACCCGTCGACCTCCCCCGTGACCATCGAGGAAGTCGCCGGCGACGTCGATTTCGTGCTGGTGATGTCGGTAAACCCCGGCTTCGGCGGGCAGAAATTCATTCCGAAGAGCCTTCAGAAGGTGGCCGCGATCCGAGCCATCCTCGACCGTGCGGGCAACACGCGCGCGCCGATCGAAATCGACGGCGGCGTGGACCTGTCAAATATCGCCCGGGTCGTCGATGCCGGTGTCGAGATCGTCGTCGCCGGCTCGGCCATCTTCAATGCGGCCGATCCCACCGCCGCGACCAAGGCCCTGAAGGACGCCGCGGCAGCCGTCGCTTCCTGATGAGCGCCAAGCCGCCACAGACCATCGACATCCGGGTGCGGTACGCCGAAACCGACAAGATGGGCGTCGTGTATCACGCGAACTACTTCATGTGGTTCGAAATCGGCCGCTGCGAGCTGCTGCGCACGATCGGGCGCAGCTATCGTCAGATGGAAGCGGAAGGCATCGGGCTGCCGGTCATCGAAGCCCACTGCGAGTACAAATCCCCCGCCCGCTACGACGACGAGCTGCAGGTCAGGACCAAGGGCCGGTTGCTGTCGCCGGCGCGCGTCGAGTTCGAGTACGAAGTCTGCCGTCCCTGTGACGGCACCATCAACGCCACCGGCCGCACCATTCACGCGGCCATCGACACGAGCGGGCGGCCCTGCCGGCTGCCCGACTACATTCGGGAGCTCCTGGAATGAAGGCTCTGGTTACCGGTGTCGCGGGGTTCATCGGATCGCATCTCTCGGCGGCCCTGCTCGACTCGGGTGCAAGCGTAACGGGCATCGACTGCTTCACCGACTACTACCCGAGGCCGCTCAAGGAGGCCAACCTCGCAACGGTCAAGGATCGCCCCGGGTTCACCTTCATCGAGGCGGCGCTGCAGGATATCGACCTCAAGCCGGTGCTCGCGGGGGTGACACACGTCTTCCACCAGGCGGCGCAGGCCGGAGTCCGGAAAAGCTGGGGCCGCGATTTCGATATCTACACGCGAAACAATATCGAGGCGACCCAGCGCCTCCTCGAATCGATGGTCGGGTCGCCGATCCAAAAATACGTTTACGCCTCGAGTTCGTCGGTTTATGGCGACAATGTGCCCCTTCCGATGCGCGAAGACACATATTTGCAGCCCTTGTCACCGTACGGCGTGTCGAAGCTGGCGGCCGAACACCTGGGACAGCTCTACTGGGCCAACCACGGGGTCCCGGCCGTCTCGTTGCGGTATTTCACGGTGTACGGTCCTCGGCAGCGGCCCGACATGGGCTTTCAGCGATTTCTCACCGCAGTGAGGGACGGCAAGCCCATTACCGTATACGGCGACGGCGAACAGACGAGGGACTTTACGTTTGTGGGGGACATCGTCGCGGCCAACCTCGCCGCCGCCGAACGAGGCCGTCCCGGCAGCGTGTACAATATTGGTGGTGGCTCCCGGGTCACGTTGAACCACGTGCTCGAGTTGATTGGAAAGGTGACGGGCAGGAAGGTCACCATTCAACGCGAACCGGATCAGAAAGGCGACATGCGCCACACCTACGCGGATACTGCGGCCGCTCGCCGCGATCTCGCCTTCAATCCCAAGGTCAGCCTCGAGAACGGTCTGGACCAGCAATATCGTTGGCTCACGAAATGAACAGATCCCGCGTCGGACTCGCAGCCCTTTTTGCGCTGCTCTTCGTGCCCGCACTCTTCCTCGCCGGCTGCGGGGGTAACCCGCCCGTCACGGCGGCGCCGGGTGAAGCCGACAAACTGCTGCTCGAGCGGGCTGACGCGGCGCTCAAAGAGCGTCAGTGGACGCGCGCCCGGACGTATTACGCCGAACTGCTCGAGTCGTACCCCCAAAGCCCCCTGCGC
>Ga0065707_10001236_pt1 | contig 13676 bp, 9 predicted proteins | sample SwiRhicommuniRL3_FD_59094 | JGI IMG/M metagenome (GOLD analysis project Ga0065707, IMG submission 59094) | Switchgrass rhizosphere bacterial communities from Rose Lake, Michigan, USA - RL3 v2 (version 2) | ecosystem: Host-associated > Plants > Roots > Rhizosphere > Soil | place: East Lansing, MI... | reverse complement strand
GCACGCCCGGCGCGAGTGCGCCCGGTAGGGGTGTGAACGCCAATCAGGGTCAGCAGCCTGCAGGAAAATAACGACAAGCCGCGAGCGGCGCGGGGCGTAGGGGCCCCCGCAAGCGAAGCGGCGCGGAGCGGGGCGTGGGGCCCCCGCGACTGGAAAATCGATGAGTATTCCTCGCATCGCAATTGCCCGGCCCGTCACGATGTTCATGATCAGCGCGATCATCATCCTGCTGGGCGGCATCTCGGTCACACGGCTGCCGGTCGACCTTCTACCCGACGTGACCTATCCGACGGTCAGCGTCATCGTGCGCTACCCGGGCGTCGGACCGCAGGAGATTGAGCAGCTCATCACGCGGCCGATCGAGCAGACGGTCAGCGCCGTCGCGGGGCTCGAACAACTGAATTCATCGTCCAACGAGGGCTCGAGCCGTGTCTCGCTCTCGTTTGCGTGGGGCACCGACCTCAGCGAAGCGATGGACGACATGCGCATGAGGCTCGACCGCGTGCGCGGACGCCTGCCGATCGACGCCGAGCCGATGCAGATCTTCCGGCAGGACTCGAACGCCATGCCGATCATGAGCCTCGGCATCGAGGGCAACTACGACCGCGTCACGCTGCGCGAGATGGCCGAGAACCAGCTCGGCCCGCGGCTCGAGCGCGTGGAAGGCGTCGCGGCCGTGACGACCATGGGCGGCCTCCGCCGCCAGATCCACGTCCAGTTGTCGAAGGAAAAGATCGCCTCGCTCGACCTGCCCGTCGAGCGCGTTACGGCGTTGCTTCGCTCGGAAAACCAGAACACGCCGCTGGGCGAAGTCAACCAGGGCGAGCGCACGTACCTCCTGCGCAGCCAGGGCCAGTTCCAGAGCCTCGACGAAATCCGCAATCTCGTGCTGATGACGCGCGGCGGCGTGCCCATTTATATTCGCGACGTCGCCGAGGTCGTCGATACCACCGAAGACATTCGATCGATTCTGCGCATTAACGGCCTTCCTGGCGTGCGTCTCTCAGTGCAGAAGCAGTCGGGCACGAACACCGTACAGGTGGCAGATGGCATCCGCGCGGAAATTGAGCGCATCAACAGAGAGATGCCCAACATCAAGCTCAACGTCCTCGAAGACAGCGCTGTCTACATCAAGCGATCGATCAATTCCGTACAGGAACACGCATTGCTCGGCGCCGGGCTCGTGACGCTCATCATCTTTCTGTTCCTCCGAAGCTTCCGCTCGACGTTCATCGTCTGCACGTCGATTCCGATTTCAGTTATCGGCACGTTCGCGCTGCTCTATTTCGCCGGCTACACGCTGAACATCATGACGTTCGGCGGCCTCGCGCTTGGCATCGGCATGGTCGTCGATGCGGCGATCGTCGTCCTCGAGAACGCGTACCGCCACATGGAACACGGGAAGGATCGCGTCACCGCCGCCGTGGAAGGCAGCGAGGAAGTCTGGGGCGCCATCGTCGCGTCGATCCTGACGCACATCGCGGTGTTCGTGCCGCTGCTCTTTTTGACGGGCATATCGAGCATTCTGTTCAAACAGCTGTCGGTCGTCGTCATCTTCTCGTTGCTCATGTCGTTGCTGGTGGCGGTGACGCTCGTACCCGTGCTGTGCGCGCACCTGCTCAAGCTGCCGCCGCCCGAGGCAGAGCGGAGAGGCCTCGGCGGCCGCCTGTTCACGGCGAGCGAGCACTTCCTCGAGGGCATGGACAACGGGTACCGCCGGTTCCTCCACCTGGCGCTCGCACATCGGCCCATCGTGATCGCGATCGGCGCCGCATCGGTCGTTGCGGCAGTCGTTCTGTTCCCGCTGCTCAATACCGAGCTGGCGCCGCAGACCGATGAGGGCGTCGTTTCGGTGTCGGCAGAGCTCGCATCCGGCACACGCATCGAGCGCACGGATGCGATCATGGCGCGCCTCGAGGAAATGACCCGCCAGCTCGTCCCCGAGGCGGAAACCTTCATCGCCAGCGCCGGCGTGGGTGGCGGCGGCGGTGGTGGCGGTGGCGGATTCGGCGGCGGCGGCACCAGCCGCGGTTTCATTCAGATGTTCCTCGTGCCGAAGGACAATCGGACTCGCTCGAGCGAACAGATTGCCTTCGACTTGCGCCGGCAGTTGGCCGGCATCCCGGGCGTCATCGTCCGCGCCAATGCCAGCGGCGGCAACAACCAGATCAACCGCCTGATGTCGGGCGGCCAGGGCAACGACAGCCGCATGGCAATCGAGATTCGCGGCGAAGATCTCGAGGCCGGGCGCCGCATCGCTTTGGAGGTACAGGATCTGCTGCAGAGCATCCCGGGAATCGCCGACCCGCGGCTTGCCCGCGACGAGGCGCGGCCTGAGCTCGCGGTTCAGATTGACCGTCCGAAGGCGGCGCTCTTCGGCATGAACACTTCGACCGTCGCCAACACGATTCGTACGAACGTGGCGGGCACGATTGCGGCGCAGTTCCGCCAGGGTGGCTACGAATATCCGATCATCGTCCGCCTCAGGCAGGAAGATCGTGAGTTCGTTTCGGACGTGAACGACGTGATGGTCAACACCGCCAGCGGCGTGTCGCTGCCTGTCAGAAATGTGATGGTGATTCAGTCGCAGCTCGGACCGAGCCAGATTGAGCGCAAGAACCAGGAGCGTCTCGTGATGGTGAGCGCCGAGCCCGAAATCCCGCTCAGCCAGGCGGTCGCAGCGGTGCAGCAGCGCCTGCCGGAAATCAGCCGGCCGCAGGATTTCTCGATTGGGTTCGGCGCCGAGGTCGAGCAGCAGGCGAAGACGTTCAACGAACTGCGCCTCGTGCTGATTCTCGCGCTCATCCTCGTCTATGCGGTCATGGCGTCGCAGTACGAATCACTGCGCGATCCGTTCATCATCATGTTCTCCGTGCCGACGGCGGCCATTGGCGTCGTGCTGGCGCTGTACCTGACGAACACGTCGTTCAACCTGCAGGCATATCTTGGCGTCATCATGCTCGGCGGGATCGTCGTCAGCAACGGCATCCTCCTGGTGGACTACACCAACATCCTGCGGCGCCGCGACGGCATGGAGCTGCGCGAAGCCGTGGAGGTGGCCGGACGAACGCGGCTGCGGCCCATCCTCATGACCGCGCTGGCGACCATGCTCGGCCTCGTGCCGATGGCCCTTGGAATCGGCGAAGGCAGCGAGCTGCAGGTGCCGCTGGCGCGCGTTGTCATCGGCGGCCTGCTGACGTCCACGTTCATCACGCTGATCATCGTCCCGACGGTGTATACGCTGTTCGAAGAAGGATTATCCGGCCTGAGAAGGAAGCGGCCGCAGGAGCAGACCGCCGCGCACTAACGTCCTCCCGCGTCACACAAGTTTCACAAGGGCGCGCCGAACGGGATCGGCGCGCCCTGCGTCAAAATAACTGATGCGAAGACTCACGCTGGTCACCGTCGTTCTCGCCATCCTGGCCGGCGGCGGCTACGCCTACTACCAACACACGCACAAGCCCGTCGCACCGATCATCAATTTCGCCCGCGTCACGCGCGGCGATCTCGCCGAAACCGTCGGGGCCACCGGTGCGCTGCAGGCCGTGACGACCGTACAGGTGGGCACGCAGGTCTCGGGCACCATCCTGCAACTCAACGCCGATTTCAACTCGCTCGTTCGCAAGGGCCAGGTGCTGGCGCGGCTCGACCCTTCCCTCTTTCAAACGCAGATCGAGCAGGCCCGCGCCAACCTGATTCGCGCCGAAGCCGACCTCGAGCGCCTGCGGGTGTCGCTCGACGATGCGCACACGAAGCTGAATCGGGCCCGCGAGCTGTCTGCGAAGAAGCTCATCGCGCAGACCGAGCTCGAAGCAGCTGAAATCGCGGTGCGTTCGGCCGAGGCGCAGTTGCGATCGCAGCAGGCGGGGGTTACGCAGTCGCAGGCATCCCTGCAGCAGAACCAGGTGAACCTGCAGCACACGGTCATCGAGTCGCCGATCGACGGTCTCGTCATCTCGCGCAACGTCGACGTCGGACAAACGGTGGCGGCCAGTATGTCGGCGCCGACGCTCTTCGTGCTCGCCGCGGACCTGACGAAAATGCAGGTCCTCGCCAGCCTCGACGAATCCGACGTCGGACGCATCCGTCCGGGGCAGCTTGTGCGGTTTCGCGTCGACGCCTTTCCGACCGAAGAATTCCGCGGGGCGGTCACGCAGGTGCGGCTCCAGCCGACCACGATTCAGAACGTCGTGACCTACCAGACCGTCATCGACGTGCCGAATCCCCAGTTGAAGCTGAAGCCCGGCATGACCGCGAACGTCAACATCGAGATCGCACGCCGCGAAAACGTGCTGCGCATCCCGAACACCGCGCTCCGGTTCCGTCCGACGACCGAGATTTTCACGGCGCTCGGCCAGACGCCGCCGCCGAGCGGAGGTGGCCGCGGCCGAGGTGCCGGTGAGGGACCGGACACGCGAAACGCCATGCCGGGCCAACAGCCCGCCGCGCAGCAACAACCGGTGGCGCAGCAGAAACCTTCCGAACGCGAGCGGCCTGCCGCGCGCGAGCGCACCACGGAGCCGCGTGCCGCCAGTAAAGGTGCGCCGGAGACGCAGCGTCCGGCAGACGCGAACGCGTCCGCAGCGCCTCCGATGCGTGGGACCGGCGACCGCGTTGACGCAGAACCAGGCTCCGGGACTGGCGCTGGGCGCGGTGGCGGCGGCCGGCGCGGCCGCGGGAACTTCCAGGAGCGCATGGCGAACATGACACCCGAGGAGCGCGAGCAGTTCATGGAACGCATGCGCGCGCGCGGCGTCGAGTCGCCAACCGATGGTCAAACCGCGGCGCCACAGCGCGGCCGCGGCCAGGGTCCGGGGACGGCAGCCCGAGCGGCGGCCGACCCTAAACCGTCTCAAGGCGGCGCGACAACGTTCGACGCGCTCTTCGGACCGCTTCCACCGACCGAAAGTTTTGGCCAGGTCTGGCTGAGCGTCGATCGCAAGCTGCAGCGCGTGCGTATGAGGCTGGGCGTCACCGACGGCCAGCAGACCGAGCTCATTCAAGCTATGGATGGCCGCATCGAAGAGGGAACGGAGCTCGTCACGAACGTCATCACCGGCGCCGTTCGTCAGGCCGTCACGCCTCCGGGCGGCAATGCCTTCCCCGGCATGGGCGGAGGCCGTGGCGGTGGATTCGGCGGGGGCCCCACCGGCCGGGGTGGCGGCCGAGGTCAGTAATGCCGGTCATCTCCGTCCGCGATCTCACGAGAACCTACGAGGTCGGCGAAGTGAAGGTGCACGCTCTGCGCGGCGTCTCACTCGACATCGAGAAGGGGGAATTCGTCGCCGCGACGGGACCGTCGGGCTCGGGCAAGTCGACGTTGATGCACATTCTCGGCTGTCTCGATCACCCGACGGGCGGCCAGTACATCCTCGACGGGCGGGACGTGGCCAAGCTGAGCCGGAACGAGCTGGCGGAGGTGCGCAATCGCAAAATCGGGTTCGTGTTCCAGGGATTCAACCTGCTCGCACGCACGTCGGCACTCGATAACGTCGAGCTTCCCCTGCTCTACACGAACCAGACGTTGAGGACTGCGGAGCGGCACGGACGCGCCATGGCGGCGCTGAAGGCCGTTGGCTTGGGCGAGCGGGCGCATCATCATCCCAATCAGCTGTCGGGCGGCCAGCAGCAGCGTGTCGCGATCGCCCGCGCGCTGATCAATCAGCCGTCTCTCCTGCTGGCCGACGAGCCGACGGGAAATCTCGACTCGCGGACGAGCGTCGAGGTGATGGGTATCTTCCAGCGGCTGAATGCCGAGCAGGGGATTACTGTGCTCCTGATTACGCACGAGCGCGACATCGCGGAATACGCCACGCGCGTCGTCAGCTTCCGCGACGGACGGATCGTCGGAAATGTGCCGGTGACGAACAGACGGGACGCCGAAACCGAGCTGGCCTCGATGCCGGCCATAGCGTAAGAACCATGACATTAAAATCTAGAAACTGGAATCTAGAATCTTCGTTGAGATTTCAGTTTTCAGATTCTAGTTTCTAGTTTTTAGTTTTTAGATTCGAGGATCCGCCATGTCTCCCGTCATGACCACCCGTATCGCGTTCAAGGCGCTCGGGCGCAACAAGATGCGCACGGCCCTGACCATGCTCGGCATGATCATCGGCGTCTCGGCCGTGATTACGCTCGTCGCGCTCGGCAACGGCGCACAGGTGCGGATCGAGGAGCAGATTCGATCGGGCGGCACGAACCTCGTCACCGTCATGGCCGGCAACTTCACCATGGGCGGCGTGCGCGGCGGCGTGGGCGCGGCCTCCAGCCTCAAGATCGAGGACCTCGACGCCATCAAAAAAGAAGTTTCGAATATCCAGTACATCGCCCCCGGCGTGAACACCCGCGCGCAGGTGATTGCGGGTAATCAGAACTGGTCGACGCGCCTGGAAGGCACCGACGTCGACTTCCCGCTCATGCGTGAGTGGAGCGTGAAACACGGCATGTTCTTCAGCCCGCAGGACGTGAGCAGCGCGGCCAAAGTCGCGGTGCTGGGTCAGACCGTCAGCGATCAACTCTTCGGGCCCGAAGTCGATCCGACGGGACAGATGATCCGCGTGCGGAATCAGCCCTTCAAGGTCATCGGTGTCATGGCCAGCAAGGGCCAGGCGGCCATGGGCAACGACCAGGACGACACGATCTTCGCGCCCTACACGACCGTCCAGAAGCGCCTGCAGGGACAGCAGAACATCCAGAACATCACGATCTCGGCGTCGAGCGCCGATGCGGTCCCTGCCGTGGCCGACGCCGTGGCGATGCTCATGAGAACCCAGCACAAGCTCATCGCCGGCGACCCCGACGATTTCACCGTGCGAACGCAGGAAGAGATCGCCGACATCCGGACGGCGTTCATCGAGACCTTCACGAACCTGCTGGCGGGCATCGCGGCGGTGTCGCTGCTGGTCGGCGGCATCGGCATCATGAACATCATGCTGGTGTCGGTGACCGAACGGACGCGCGAGATCGGCATCCGCATGGCCATCGGCGCCAAGGGGCGCGACGTGCTGCTGCAGTTCCTCGTCGAGGCCATCGTGGTCTCCATGATCGGCGGAGGCACGGGCATCGCGCTGGGCTTCGGATTTGCGGAACTGGCGACACGCATCTGGGACTACCCGACGCAGGTGTCGATGGATGCCATCGCGATGGCCTTCGGCTTCTCCGCCCTCATCGGCATCTTCTTCGGCTTCTACCCCGCCCGGAAAGCCGCCGCGCTCGATCCGATCGTCGCGCTCCGGTACGAGTAGCACGCCGAAACGACCACAAACAAAACAGGAGATTAGGAGACTAAGAGATCTTCTTTCTTAAGAANGAGTTCCTCCTAATCTCTTAGTCTCTTGTNAGGCTCTCGGGATAGCTCGGCGATCGACTTCCCCGTGACCGGGTCGACCATGTCCGGCGCGATTTCGGCGAGTGGGCCCAGCACGAACCCGCGCTCGCGAAAGTGCGGGTGCGGAACCCGCAGACCGTCCTCGTTGATGATGTCGTTTCCGTAGAGCACGAGATCGAGATCGAGCGTTCTGGGCGCCATCGGGTAGGGCCGCATCCGGCCCCGCTCTTCTTCGATCTCCAGCAGGCGGTCCATCAAATCGCGCGCCGGCAGCCGCGTCAATCCCGACACGGCCGCGTTCAAATAAGGACCGTGCTCGGGTCCGACGCCCGACGGGTCCGTTTCCACAAAGGTTGACACCTTCATATCGTCGAGATCGATCTTCATCGCCTCGACGGCGTATTCGAGATGCGCGCGTCGATCGCCGAGATTGCTGCCGAGTGCAATGGCAACCGCGATGCGAGGCATGGGGTCCGACCCCTTCCGTCTAGTTTTGCGGACGGGCGGCCATCACCTGGCCGCGCAGGATCTTGCCATCCGAGTGGCGGCCGAGCATGTCGGTCCGGCCTTCGGCGGCCTGTTGCAGTACACGAAGGTGCTCGTTCATCTCGCCCAGAATCAGCTCGAGCATCTTCCGATTACGCGCGTGGGTTACCTGGCCGACGCGGGGCATCCATCGATCGATGAAGGCCTGCTGGCTGCGGACGTCGGATTCCATCAGCGATCGGCCGCCGTCGCCGGCGCTGTTTCCCGGCTCGCTCTGGGCCGGCGCCTCGACAGGTGTTCCGCCGAGCGCCTCGATCGCGTCGGCCAGCCACCTGAGATGGACGTCCTGGCGGCCCAGCACCTGCTGGTAGCCGTTGTTGGCGTCGTAGGCCTCGACCGATCGCGCATACGACACCCGTGCGTTGAACAGCTCGAGCGTCTCCCGGTGGAACTCCTGAAGCAGGGCCTGCAGCTCGGCGGGGGTCACGAATTCTGTTTGGCCTTGCAGGTGATGCACACCCGCGTCCAGGGAATGGCGTTGAGGCGCGCCTCGGCAATGGGCTCGCCGCAGTCGCGGCACACGCCGTAGGTACCTTTTTGAATGCGCTCGAGCGCTTCTTCGATGGCCTGGAGTATCTTCGCGTCGGTCTGCTTGAGCTTCAGCTGGATGTGGACTTCGTTGTTGCCCGTGGCCTGATCGGCCAGATCACCCTGGCGGGTGTTGGTGTCGAGGGTGACCGTGAGCGGATCGCGTCCACCACCGGTGAGGATGTCCCCCCGTTTCCGCAGCAGCATCTCTTTGAACGCGTTTACGTCCATCGCAATCCAATATTGTAGCTATTCGGCCCGCAGTGCCGCAAGCGGCTTGCGCGTCAGCACGTCGGCGCTCGCCACCACGCCAATCACCATAATCAGCAGCGAAGTCACGATGGTGCTCGCCGCGTTCTCGTGAAGGGCCGGCCGCCATGGAATGTCGAGCGCGAACCGGCTGACGCCCCATACCAGCGCCAGCGCGCCGAACGACCCGACCGCACCGGCCAGCGTCCCGAGCAGGCCGTATTCGACCATCAGCATGGCCGCAATCGAGCGCGAGCTGGCGCCAAGCGTTTTGAAGATCGCCGCCTCGTAGACACGCTGGAATTTCGTCACCGCCACCGCACCCACAAGGATGAGTGCACCGGTGAGCATGACAAGGCTGCCCACCACGTCGATGGCCACTGTCACGACACCGAACACTTTCCGGAGGGTCTCGAGCACTTCGCGCAGGTCGATCACCGAAACGTTCGGGAACTTGACGACCAGGTCGTGCGTCAGCCGCGCGCGCAAGGCCGGGTCGGGCATGTTGGCGCGCACCGGCCCGATGTACCAATGCGGTGCCTTTTCGAACGTTCCGGCGCCGAACACGAACATGAACCCGCCGCTTCGCCCGTCGCGCCATTCCACTCTACGGATACCGCTGACGCGTGCGAAAATCGGCCGACCGAGCACGTCGAAGCGCATCACGTCGCCCACTGAAATACCGAAGCGTTCGACGATGCTCTCTTCGATCGACACTTCTGGAAGCTGATCCTGGGATTTTCCTTCCGGGGTCGCGAGCGGATCGGGCCCCACTGACGGTCTCGGAAATCGCCCCGTCATGAGCGTCTCGTTCGCTTCGAGGCCGCCGCGATAGGTGATCGTGTACTCCCGCGACAGCATGCCGCGACCCTGCAGGTCCTCGACGTCCTCGAGATTGACGCCGCGTCCCGTCACACGCGCGCGCAACACTGGAATCAACGTCGATTGGGCGCCGGCAGGCAGATGCTCGGCGAGAAACGCCCTCATTCCGTCCAGTTGATCCTGCTGGATGTCCACGAGAAACAGATCCGGCGTGGTGTCGCCGACCTGCAGCGCGAACTGGCCGAGCAGGTTCACCTGCAGTCCACGCACGCCCATGATGAAGAACGTGCCGAGTCCAACGGCCAGCAGGATGACGCGCGTTTGATTGCCGGGCCTGCCCAGATGCAGCACCGCCTGCCGCAACGGAAACCACCGCGATCGCGCGAGCGGCAGCGTCGCGCGCGTCAGGACCCAGCCGAGGCCGTGCAGCACGAGCGTCAGGCCCACGAACCCGAGACAGACGCTCAGGCCGATACGCAGCGACGCCGCCTGCCACGAGGCCAGCGCGACCAGCGCCCCCGCCACGACGACCGTCGCGCCTATCTGGAACCAGTCGGCGCGCCGCCCGGTCGTCTCCTGACGCAGCAGCAGCGATGGCTTCACCTGACGCACTTCGAGCAGCGGGACCATCGCGAACAACAACGACACGAGAACGCCAACACCAACCCCCTGCACGACCGCCGACCACGATAAACCGTAGGTCACGGTCAGCGTGCCAATCTGGTTGAGCGTATCGGGAATGGCCGCGACGGCCGCGGCGGCAAACGCCACGCCGGCAAGGCTTCCCGCCAGGCCCAGGCCAAGCGCCTGGACGAGATACACCGACAGAATCTGCCGGCTGGTGCCGCCGACGCACTTCATCACGGCGATGCTCTTGATCTTCTGACGCACGAACACGCGCGTCACGCTGGACACCGCGATGCCGCCGAGCACGACGATCACCAGGCCCACCAGGCTCAGGTAGTTCTCGGCGCGGAGGAAGTCTTCGCCAATCTGTTCCTGGCGATCGCGGTACGAGCGTACCCGGACGAACTGCGGCTGGAGCTCGGTCTGCAAATCGCGCGTCAGCGTGTCGATCCGATCGTCGGGCACGCGCAGCAGCATCTGCCGGACGACCCGGCTCCCTATCGTCAGCAGCCCCGTGCCGGCCAGATCCTCGTAGTCGACCATCACGCGCGGACCGAGGCTGAACGCGCTCAGCGAGCGTCCGGGCTCCACGCCGATGACGCCGCGTATCGTGAAGCGCGACCGGCCGATGACGAGCTCGTCGCCGACCTTCAATCCGAGCTGCGCCAGCAGTTCGGGCCGTGCCAGTGCTCCCCCGCCGCGCAGCATCGAATGGTCGTACGGTCGGCCGTCGCCCAGTGTGAACTGACCGTAGAACGGAAACCCTTGCTGGACCGCGCGCAGTTCGACCACCTTGCTGATGCCCGCGCGCTCGTCCACCGGCCTGGCCATCGTCGCCATCTCGATGGAATCGATCCTCGACGTTCCCGGTATCGCCGCCAGCCTGGCCGCGATCCGTTCGGGCGTCCCCTGCTGCCACGGACGATCGCTCGAGATCAGAATATCGGCGGCAATCAGCGTGCGTGCTTCGGTCGTGAGCACGAGGCGCACGCTCTGGACGACCGACCTGAGCGCGACGATCGCGCCGACTCCAATCGCGATGCAGACAAAGAAAAATATCAGCCGCTTCCAGGCCGATCGGGTCTCGCGCCACGCCGTGCGCAGGATGAATCCCATCTAGATCCCCACCCGCTCTGCAATCTTGCCGTCGCGCAGGAACACGCGGCCGTCGGCGACCGAGGCGATCTCCTGGTCGTGCGTCACGACAACGAGGGTCGCGCCCCGTTGCTTGTTGATCGCCAGCAGCAGCTCGATCACCTGGTGGCCCGTCCGGCTGTCGAGATTCCCGGTCGGTTCATCCGCGAGCACGATGACCGGCTCGTTCGACAGCGCGCGCGCGATGGCCACGCGCTGCTGCTCGCCGCCCGAGAGCTGCGACGGGTAGTGATGGCCGCGATCGTCGAGCCCGACCTCCACGAGCAGGTCGCGCGCCCGCCTGGCCGCGTCGCGCCGCCCGGCGATTTCCATGGGCACAAGAATGTTCTCGAGGGCCGTGAGGGATGGGATCAGGTGAAACGACTGGAACACGAAGCCGATTTTTTCTCCACGAAGCCGCGCGAGCTGATCCTCGCCCAGCGTCGTGATGTCGGTCTCGTCGATGACAATTGCCCCGCTGGACGGTGCGTCGAGACCGGCGATCAGTCCCAGCAGCGTCGATTTGCCGCTGCCCGAAGGACCGACGATGGCGAGGCGCTGCCCCGAAGGCACCTTGAGATCGATCGGATGAAGAATTGTGAGCAGGTGATCGCCGCTCTTGACTGTCTTGGAAACGCCGCGCAGCTCGATCATTTCGCGATCATCGTCTTCAGGTCCGGCCAGAGATGATCGGCGATGCGGACGGCGCCGGCGCTGGTGGGATGGATGCCATCGGATTGGTTCAAATCGGACACGCCTGCAACACCTTCCAATAGGAATGGAACGAACGTGAGCCTGTTCTCCCGCGCGAGATCCTGAAACACCTGACGAAACGCGCGCGCGTATTGTTCCCCGTAGTTCGGCGGTGCTTCCATACCAACGAGCAGCACGGGAATGCCTCGCTGTTTGGCGCGATGGATGATCGCCTGCAGATTGTCTTTCATCTGGGCCGCGGGCAGGCCTCGGAGCCCATCGTTCGCGCCCAGGGCCAGAATCAAAAGGCGTACATCTCCCTCGAGCGCCCAGTTTGCGCGTCGCAGGCCGTCGGCCGACGTATCACCCGAGACCCCCGCATTGATGACTTCCAGGTCGGAGCCCTGCTCTTTCAGCATGCGCTGGAGGACCGCCGGGTAGGCCTGCTCCTGAGGAAGGCCGAGTCCCGCGGTCAGGCTGTCACCCAGCGCCACGATACGAGGCGCGGTTGGCCGAGCGGGCGCCGACGGCACCGGAGTCCGCGCCACCTCGGCCGGGGGCGGTTCCACGGTGTCGGCGCGGCCGCAGGCGATCGCCGCAAGCACAAGGAGGCAAAGGGGAATGCGAGCCAATTCCCCTATTTTACCTGTCGTATACTCGCGTCGGTGGTCACCATCGCCTTTCAGCCGGCGCTGGCCCGGGCGAAAGCAGCCCTGGAACGTGGCCGGCATTCCGACGCGATCGCCGTGCTCACCCAGGCGCTCAAGTCCACGGGCCTCAAGCAGGAGGACCAGCTTGGCTTGCGATGTACGCTCGCCGAAGCCTGGCTGATGGGCGACGACGTGGCGCAGGCCGTGGCGATTCTCGGCAGGCCGCCCGACTCTCACCGCGAGGACCTCTCTCCAGCGCTCTTGTCGGCCATCTGGCGGCTTCACGGACGCATCGCGTACGCCAAGGGCGATCAATCCCGCGCCATCGCGTTGCTCGGCCGCGCCCTGCGGCATGCCGAACAGGCGCACGATTCCGAAGCCATCGGGCTCGCGCACTACGAGCTCGGCCACTGTTACAAGCAGGTTGGCGACCGGGTGATCGTCCGCGAGCACATCGCGAAAGCGGCGCCGGCCCTCCATGCCGCGGGCAACCGCCGCTATCTCGCGCTGCTTCATTCGCTTTCAGGTGTCGTGCTGGGGCAGGCCGGACGCATGGATGAGGCGATGTCGGCGCTGCGGCAGGCCGAAAACCTCGCCGCCTCGGTGCAGGCGCACGACGTGCTCGGCATCATCTTCAACAACCAGGCGAACGTCGCGCTGATTCAGCATCGTCACGACCAGGCGCTGTCGCTTTCCGAACAAGCCGCGGCGATCCTTCAACAACAGGACGGGAAGGGACGGGGCCTGGCCATCGCGCTGGCCACACTCGGCCAGATTCTCGTGAGGCTCGGCAAGCTCGAGCGCGCGCACCAGATCCTGCACCGCGCGCTCGAAGCTCGAGGTGAGACGCAATTCCACGAAATTACCGGAGCGGTCTTCGACTCGCTGGCGCAGGTTGCGCTGACGCGCGGCGACTACCAATCGGCCGACGATTACCTGCGCCAGGCGGGCGAAGCGTACGGGAGCTACGGCGGCCAGACCGACCTCTGGTACGAATGGTCGATTCGCGTCCTCGAAGCGAAGCTCGCCGCGCGCCGCGGGGCAACCACCGAGGCGCTGCGGCTCGCCAGCGAGATTGCCGAACAGGCTCCGCCTGCCGA
>Ga0065707_10082570_pt1 | contig 13687 bp, 10 predicted proteins | sample SwiRhicommuniRL3_FD_59094 | JGI IMG/M metagenome (GOLD analysis project Ga0065707, IMG submission 59094) | Switchgrass rhizosphere bacterial communities from Rose Lake, Michigan, USA - RL3 v2 (version 2) | ecosystem: Host-associated > Plants > Roots > Rhizosphere > Soil | place: East Lansing... | reverse complement strand
ATCGGCGCCGGCGCGGTTTCGGCGGGCGTGCTGGGACCGGCGGCAATCTGGTCTGGCGCATTCATTCGCGCATTGTGCGGCAGTGGGCGCGTCCAGGCTAGACCTGCTGGCCAATCAGCCTGACCGCCGTCATTGGAACGCGACAAGGCGGAGGGTTAGCATGTCACGGCTGTTGCCATGACTGCGTCAGCTATATTGCGATTTTTGCCTACGGTTGTGGGTGCCCCACGATGCGCATTTCCGTTGACAACGTGATACGGACCTACAGGTTCTACGCTCCTTTGTACGACCGGTTGTTCGGAGCGGTGCTGGGACCTGGCCGGGTCGCGATGGCGAAGAAGGTGGCCTCGCTGCGCCCGCTCTCCATCCTGGAAGTCGGTATCGGAACGGGCCTGTCGCTCGACCACTATCCGGCCGCGGCGGCCGTGGTCGGCATCGATCTCTCGAGTGAAATGCTGGACGTGGCGCGGCAGCGCGCGGCCCGACTCAAACGCACGAACGTCGACCTGCGGCACATGAATGCCGAAACCATGTCCTTCGCGGACAGCTCTTTCGACTGCGTGACGGTGCCTTACGTGCTGTCGGTCACTCCCAATCCGGAAGTCCTGGTGGCGGAGATCCGCCGTGTCTGCCGCAAGGACGGTACCATCCTGATCGTCAATCATTTCAGCGGCAGCCGCTTCTGGTGGATTCTCGAGCGTGCAGTGCGCTCGTTCGCCGATCGCGTCGGGTTCCGTTCGACATTCACCTACGAGGAGCACGTGCTCAAGCACGATTGGGAGGTGCAGTCGGTGGAGGATGTGAACCTGTTGAACCTGTCGAAGCTGGTCGTGATCCGCAACCGATGATGAGCTGAGGCCCTCGCGGATCCATGTGACCCGTGCCGGGATTTACCGGTGCAACGATTCGGCCAGCAACGCGTAGTTGCGATCCAGCGTCGTGACGAAGCCCGCGAGATCCTCGGGCGTTCCAGTGTTGACGATGACATCGTCGGCGACCGACAGCCGCTGAGCCCGGCTCGCTTGCGCCGCGAGAATGCTCCGGGCCTGGTCGATCGTCGAGCCGTCGCGTAGCGTCAGGCGCCGGATCTGCTCTTCTTCCGGACAATCGACCAGGAGCACGCGATCGTAGTTGCCGCGTTGGCCGGTCTCCACCAGCAATGGAATGACGTGAACCTGGTAAGGCCCTTGCGCCTCCAGCGAGCGCCGGTTGAGCTCTCCGCGAATCGCCGGGTGCAGGATGGATTCGAGCAGCTTGCGTTGCGCCGGGTCGGCGAACACTCGATCCCGCATGCTGGCGCGATCCAGCCGGCCGGATGCATCGAGGATGTCGGCGCCGAAGGACTCTACGATCTGCGCCAGCGCAGGCTGCCCCGGTTCGACCACGTCGCGTGCGATCTGATCGGTGTCGAGGACTGGGACACCGTGTTGTGCGAACAGCTGTGCTACGGCGGTCTTGCCGCTGGCGATTCCGCCGGTGAGAGCGATACGCAATGGAGCGGCGGCGGTGGACGAGTCGGACATGGGATAGCCGGCTTCTGATTGGGAAATCGTAGGCAAGACTAGCAGAGGTCGGCGTCAGTTCGGAGCGAGTCCGCTCGCGCGTAGATACGAGGCTATCAGTCTGTCACCCCACATCAGCGCGATCCAACCCGCGACCGCGAGATACGGGCCGAAAGGAATCGGAATATTGCGGTCGCGTCCGCGCACCACGATCATTGCTATGCCTATCACCGCACCGCTGAAGGCCGACAGCAGGATGATGAGCAGCAGCATCTGCCAGCCGAACCAGGCACCGAAAGCGGCGAACAGCTTGAAGTCGCCGTAGCCCATGCCTTCCTTGCCGGTGAGCAGGCGGAACGCGTGATAGACACTCCACAGGCTCAGATAACCGGCAACTGCACCGATGATGCTGGAGCGCGGGTCAACCGGCAGGCCGATAGCCGGAAGCGTGCCGCAGAGGCTCAGGAGCAGTCCCATCCACATCAGCGGCAGGGTCATGTTGTCGGGCAGGAGCTGGTGATCGATATCGATGACCGTGAGCGCGACCAGCATCCACGTCAGTACCAGCGCCGCGCCGGTGTACCAGACGACGCCGAATTTCCAGGCGACGGCCGCCGACAGGATCGCTGTACAGAGTTCGACGATGGGATATCGCGCTGAAATCTTCACGCCGCAGTTCGCGCATTTACCCTTGAGCAGTAGCCAGCTGATGACGGGGATGTTCTGGGCAGCAGTGATCAGCTTGCCGCAGCCGGGACAGGCGGAGCGGGGAACGACCAGGTTATAAGTCGGCTGCGTCGGGGTCGCAGGCGCCAGTGCCGGCGGCAGCCCCGCGCTGCCCTCCGCATTCGCGGCGAGCAGTTGCTCTGCCTGCGAACGCCATTCGCGTTCGAGCATGATCGGCACGCGATGGATGACGACATTGAGGAAGCTGCCGATCAGCAGGCCGATGACGAAGATCAGGACGGTCCACATCGCAGGGGATGCAGCGAACGTGTGGGCCAGGAGATCGATGGCGTCTTGCATGGAGGGGTAGAGGTTATCGATAAGAAAACGCCGCGCGGGTGCGCGGCGTTTGTCATGTCGTGATGGATGTGGCGCCGGTCAGACGACCGCGCCCAGCTTGAAGATCGGCAGGTACATGGCGATGACCATGCCGCCGACCAGCACGCCGAGAATTGCCATGATGATGGGTTCGAGCAGGCTGCTCATGGCATCCACGGCGGCGTCGACGTCGGCCTCATAGAAGTCAGCCACCTTCGACGACATCGTATCCAGCGAGCCGGATTCTTCGCCCACGGCGATCATCTGCACGACCATGTTGGGGAACAACTCGGTGGTTTCCATGGCGCGCTGCAAGCGCTGGCCGGTGGCCACTTCGTCGCGGATCTTCAACGTTGCTTCTTCGTACACGATGTTGCCGGTTGCTCCTGCCACCGACGTCAGCGCTTCGACGAGCGGTACGCCCGCAGCGAACATGGTCGACAGGGTGCGTGCGTATCTGGCAATGGCGGCCTTGACCAGGATCGGTCCAACCACCGGAGCCTTCAGCAGCATCCGGTCGAGAGTTCGCCGCATGTTTCGAGAGCGCTTCTTGAAATAGAAGAACGCATAGCCCGCGCCGCCGAAGACAATCGCGATGTATATGCCGTATGCCTGCACGAAGATCGACATATTGATGACCATCTGCGTGAACGCCGGCAAGTCCGCGCCGAAGCTGGCGAACAGCGACTGGAATTGCGGAATGACGAAGATCAGCAGGATGGTGGTGACGATGACCGCGACGATCATGACCGCGGCGGGGTAGAAGAGCGCCTTCTTGATTTTTTTCTTCAGCGCCTCGGTCTTTTCCTTGTAGGTGGCGATCTTGTCGAGCAGGGTTTCCAGCGCACCCGCCTGCTCGCCGGCTTCCACCAGGTTGACGAACAGGTCGTCGAAGTACAAGGGATGCTTGCCGAGGGCCTCGTGCAGCGACGTACCAGCTTCGATATCTGCCTTGATCGCCAGGACCAGCCTTTGCACCGACGGCTTGTCGTGGCCGTTGCCGATGATGTCGAAGCACTGGACCATCGGGATACCGGCTTGCAGCATAGTCGCGAGCTGGCGTGCGAACAGCGCTATGTCTTCCGCCGTGACTTTCTTGCCGCTCTTGAGAAGCTGGTTTTCCTTGCGCACGCGCCTGGCGACAACGCCCTGCTTGCGCAGGTCGGCTTTCACGGCGGCTTCGGAGACCGCCAGCATCTTGCCCTTCAGTTTCTTGCCCTTGCGGTCGGTCCCTTCCCACACGAAGGGAAACTGCTGTTGGGAGATTACCTGTGCCATGATTTTCGTCCTGGTTTACGGGGCGACAAGATTGCTGCGATAGAAGAGTTGTGCGTCGATTGCCAGCGGCTGTCTATTCGACCGTGGTCTGGTTGATTTCTTCCAAGCTGGTGAGCCCAGCCTTGACCTTCGAGATGCCTGACTTTCTCAGATCCCAGACACCATCGCGTTCGGCGGCTGCAGCAATGTCCACAGCGTTGCCACCTTGCAGGATGATGCGTTGAATCTCTTCGGTGATAGGCATCACCTGGTACAGGCCTGTGCGGCCCTTGTAACCGTCTGTGCAGGAGCCACAGCCCACCGGTTTGTAGATTCTCAGGCCCGCGCCGATGTCTTCCTCCGAGAACCCCTCGCGCAGAAGAGCCTCTTTGGGCATGTCCACCGGCGCCTTGCAGTTGTTACAGAGTCTGCGCGCCAGCCGCTGCGCGATGATCAGCGAGACCGAGGTGGCGATCGCGTAAGGCTTCACGCCCATGTCGATGAGACGCGTCAGCGTCTTCGGTGCGTCATTCGTATGCAGGGTAGACAACACCAGGTGCCCGGTCTGTGCGGCCTTGATCGCGATCTCGGCCGTTTCCAGGTCGCGGATTTCGCCGACCATGATGACGTCCGGATCCTGACGCAGGAAGGCGCGCAGGGCCGAGGCGAACGTGAGGCCGACTTTCGGATTGACGTTGACCTGATTGACGCCCGGCAGGTTGATTTCGGCCGGGTCTTCGGCCGTCGAAATGTTCGTGTCTTCCTTGTTGAGAATGTTCAGGCCGGTGTACAGCGACACCGTCTTACCGCTACCGGTCGGTCCGGTCACTAGGATCATTCCGTGCGGCTGTGCGAGCGCATCCATATACAGCTTGCGCTGAGTGTCCTCGTAACCCAGCGCCTCGATGCCGAGCATGGCGCTCGACGGATCGAGAATACGGGCGACGATCTTTTCGCCGAACAGCGTGGGGCACGTGCTGACGCGAAAGTCGATGGCGCGCGTCTTCGAGATGCGCATCTTGATGCGTCCGTCCTGCGGGATGCGGCGCTCCGCAATGTCGAGGCGCGACATGACTTTGATGCGTGCTGCCAGCTTGACTGCGAGCTGTACGGGCGGGCTGGCCAGTTCCTTGAGCATGCCGTCGATGCGCAGGCGGATGCGATAGGTCTTTTCGTAGGGCTCGAAGTGGATGTCGGACGCGCCTTTCTTGATGGCGTCCAGCAGTACTTTGTTGACGAAGCGCACGATGGGCGCGTCTTCGACGTCGTCGCGGCCGATAGCGTCTTTGTTCTCGTCTTCGTCGCCGCCGGTGACGTCCAGGTTGTCGAGGTCGATGTCGTCATCCGACATCGCCGGCATCTGCGTATCGACCTGTTCGTAGGCCTTGTTGGCGATGCGCTGGAGCTTGTCTTCCTCGACGACGATGGCTTCGATCGACAGGCCGGTCTGAAACTTGATTTCGTCCAGCGCGTGCATGTTGGTGGGGTCGGAGACCGCCACGAACAGTCGCTTGCCGCGTCGCATGAGCGGCAGGACCCGGTGCTTGGACAGCAGCTTGTCGGAAACGAGTTTGACCGTCTCCAGGTCTGGCTGAATCGCTTCCAGGTCCAGCAGCGGCACACCGAATTCCTGGGCCGCCGCGATGGCAATTTCCCGCGAGTCGGCGAGTGCATTCGACACCAGGTAAGAGACCAGATTGCTGCCGCTCTCCTTGGCGCTTGCCATTGCCTGCAGCATGGCTCTTTCATCCAGCAGTCCGTCCTGGATGAGGCGTTGCGGGAGGCCCTGCAGCGCCATGCGCTGCTGCGAGTTCATCGAAGGGGCGAGGTTTTCAGCCATGGAGAGATTCGTATGGAGTCAAGGTATCCCGGATAGCCGTGCGCATTTTGTCAAAACAGGTGGATTGTGACCTACTTGGCGTCTCTCTACACAGGCAGCTCATCACACTCCTGACTAACCGGAAGGAGGCCGGAACTGGCTACTCCCCAATGTCAGGTTACAAGGACGAAGAGGTACTTAGCCAAGCTTGCCGAAGAACTGATGGCGCCAATGAAAAGAGGCCCCCTAGGGGGCCTCCGGATGTTGCCATCACTATCCAACCAGCGGTTGGATTATCGGCACTGAGCCGGAACGTACTTGGCTTTGTCGCCCTTACAAGTCCAGACAATCGTGCCGTCGGCGACGTTCGGCACAGTAGGAGTCAGCGTGATGGTTACGCCGCCAGCCTTGGCTTCCGTTATCAAGGTAATAACGCCATTACCGGTACACGTCATGCTGGTCAGGTTCTCTGTTTTGTTGGCGACGCCATCGACGCCGAGGCAAGCACTGGCAGCGGCTACGACGCCACCGTTGCTGGCAATGTTCTCACCAACAGTGGCCTTGGCAGCCGATCCGACAACCATCGCTTCCGAAACACGCGCACGGACCGTGTAGTCCTGGTAAGCCGGCAGCGCGATCGCGGCCAGAATACCGATGATCGCCACGACGATCATCAATTCGATCAGGGTGAAACCCTTCTGAGTCTGCTTCATCATTTCAACACTCCTCCAGAGGACTTGGGAAAACCTGCGGCATGATGGCCGGCACGAGGAGTAGAGCAAGGCTCGTGCCAGCGCTGCTCATCGCTCACGTAAGTTACTGATCCGAGGGAGAGATTACTGAGAAGCGGCACACATTGTTAATTCGGGAAACCGTAACCGAAGTAACGCCCGCCGGCACAAACTGACGTGGCGTGTCAGTGTATGACGCAGGCCGCAGACAGCTATTCGATGCCCAGCTTCTTGATCCGGTATCTGAGCGAGCGGAATGTCATGCCGAGGAGCTGCGCCGCCTTGGTCTTGTTGTAGCGGGTCTGTTCGAGCGCGCGGACGATGGCATCGCGCTCCATGTCTTCGAGTGCGTCGCCCAGCCTCTCCCCGGGAGCGACTCCATGTGCGCCGGCGACCGGTTCGGCAGCAGCCGTCTTCGGCCGCAACTGCAAGTCGCCCGCGTCGATGATGCCTCCCGAACACAGCGTCGCGGCCCGTTCGAGAATGTTCTCCAACTCGCGCACGTTGCCGGGGAAGTGATAGTCGCTCAGCGTTCGTAATGCCGCTTCGGAGACGCGCAGGCGTGAGCCGTCCGCGTTCCGCGCGACTCTTCCCAGGATCGCGTTGACGAGTTCGCCGACATCTTCGAGCCGCTCACGCAGCGGCGGCACGCGAATCTCGATGACGTTGACTCGGTAGTACAGGTCTTCGCGAAACTTGCCGTCCGCCACCAGCACCGAGAGATTCTTGTGGGTGGCCGAGAGGATTCGCACATCGGTGGGCGTTTCCTTCGAATCGCCGACTTGCCGCACGCTCTTTTCCTGGATCACGCGCAGCAGCTTCACCTGCATGTGTAATGGCAGGTCCGCGATTTCGTCGAGGAACAACGTGCCGCCTTCGGCCGACTGGATCAGGCCCTGCTTGTCGGCGATGGCGCCGGTGAAGCTGCCTTTCTTGTGGCCGAACAATTCGCTTTCCATGAGCTCGGTGGGAATGGCACCGCAGTTGACGGGGACGAACGGCGCATCGCGCCTCGCTCCGGCCTCGTGAATCAGCTGAGCTACCAGTTCCTTGCCGGTGCCCGATTCGCCGTAGATGTGCACGGGAGCTTGGCTGCGTGCGACTCGCTCGATGAGCTCACGCAGTTTGTCCATGGCCGGCGAGCGCCCCAGCAGCTTGATTTGCGGCAGCTGGACTGTATTGACACTGCCGTCACCAAGCTTGAGCGTGGCCGAGATCAGCTTGCGCAGGGCACTCAGGTCCAATGGCTTCGAAATGAAATCGAACGCGCCGAGCTTCAGCGCACGTACTGCCGTTTCGACGTTGCCGTGAGCGGTGATGACTGCGACGGGCGTCTGCGGGCGATGCTTCTGGATCCATTGGACCAGGTCCAGTCCGTCGCCGTCCGGCAGCTTCATGTCGGTGAAACACAGGTCGAAATCGCTGTTGCGAAGTTCGCGCGTGGCATCGGCCACATCGCCCGCCGCCACCACTTCGATGTTCATGCGTTCGAGCGTGATGCCGAGCAGCTCGCGGATGTCCGGCTCGTCGTCGACGACGAGCGCGCGCTGTTTTTTCACTGCATTTCCCAACGTTGCGGATCCGCGAAGACGATGCGAAAAATACTACCACCGCCGTTTCGGGGCTCGTAGACGAGAATCGCGCGATTGCATTGTGCTAGTTCGCGTGCGATGAACAGGCCCAGTCCGGTACCGCCGCGGCCACCCGTGAAAAACGGTTCGAAAATACGTTCGGCTTCGGTTGCCGCAATGCCCGCGCCGCGATCGCATACTTCGAGAAACGGCCGTTCGGACAGCGGCATGCGCCCAGTGAGCACTTCGACGGGATCATCCGCCGGACTGCGACCGTATTTCAGTGCGTTCTCGCACAGATTCCACAGCAGCTGGTGCAGGTGAGTGGGATCCACGCGCACTTCGAGTTCATTCGGCGGCAGTTTTGCCTGCACGATTCTCTCGTCCGCTTGCATGGTCTGGCGGAACTCGCCGAGGAATTCCCGCAGCCAGGCATTGAGATCCAGCCGCTCCTGCCGCGTCGAATCGCGGCGCGACAGCTGCAAGACGTTGTCGATGATGGTGCGGACGCGTTCGCCGTTGTTGGTGATGATGGTCGTCAGGCGCCGTTCCTCTGAGGGAATCGCGGGCGACTCGGCGAGCAGCTGCGCAGCGTGGCTCATCGCTCCCACCGGATTGCGGATTTCATGAGCGATGCTCGCGCTCAAGCGTCCGAGCGCCGCCAGCTTGGACTGTTGCACGCGCTCGGCGATCAGCGTGGTGTCTTCGAGGAAAATCAGCGTGGGTCCCTTGTTGGTCCGGTCGAGCGATACGAAATGCGGTTGCACCATGCTGCCGCCATCCGCCGAAAGCAGCGAAAGCGAACTGACCTGCCAGTCGTGATTGTGCTCTCTCCAGGTGTTCAGCAGGTACGACAGCCGCGGCGCAACTTCGCTGAGCGATGTTCCGGCGACTATCCCACCCGGCCCTTTCAGCAACTGTGCCGCCGATTCGTTGATCAGCCGGATCCGTGCATCTTCGTCGACCACCAGGATGCTTTCCCGCAGGTGCTGGACGATGAACTGGTTGAGCTCGGCCAGGTTGGCCACGTCGACTTCACGCTGGCGGACCAGTTCCTCGCTCTCACGCAGTCCCCGCGCCAGCGGACCAACACCGAGGGCGACGACGAACATGAGCGCGCCGACGATGCCGGCGGCCGCAAAGTCGCTGGCATCCCCTCGCAATGACAGGGCGGTCAAGCCTTGTTGCGCCAGCAGTCCCAATGCAGCCACGGCCGCAAACAATAGCCCGAGGCGCTGGTTCACCACGAAGGCTGCGGCGCCCATGGGAACGACCAGCAAGGCTGCGAGGCCGCTGGTCATTCCACCGCTTGCATAAGTGAGTGTCACGATGATGGCCACGTCGATGCCCAGACCGACCGCCGTCAGCAGCTCGATGGCCGGCCAGCGCTGCTTGAGGCTGGGAATCACCGCCATGGCGAAAGCGAAGTAGGCGACCAGGCCGCCGAAGAACATGCTCGGATGCGCATTGCCGACCACCCGAGGCGCAACCGTGACGAACAGCGCCATCAGCAGCAGCGGCGCCAGCAACCGGAACAGGTTGACGAGGGAGAGCACCCGCCAGGCGAGCTCCGTGGACGATGAAGAGACAGGTGTCGCTGCGGCTAGAGGCTGCATCTGGCGCGCGACGTTAGCATACGTAGGGTGGTCCGCTCTCGATCCGCCTATCCATTGCCGCCGAATTCCTCCAGAATAGCCGGCCTTTACGCCTCATCTTCAGCACGGGATCGTTTGCGATGAATCTTCACGAGTACCAGTCGAAGCAGTTGTTCGCGAGTTACGGCATCCCGGTGCCCACCGGATTCGTGGCATCGACCCCGCAGGAAGCGGCGGAAGCAGCGAAAAAGATCGGTGGATCGAAATGGGTGGTGAAAGCCCAGGTGCATGCCGGCGGTCGCGGCAAGGCCGGCGGCGTCAAGCTGGTCGATTCTCCCGAAGCGGCGGCGCAGGCTGCCGAAGCGATGTTCGGCAAGCGTCTCACGACGCACCAGACCGGCCCCGAGGGCCTGCCCATCGCCCAGGTCTTCGTCGAAGAGGGCTCCAGGATCAAGCGCGAGCTGTACCTGAGCCTGGTGCTGAACCGCGATAAGGGCCACATCGCGTTCATCGCTTCCGCTGCCGGCGGCATGGACATCGAAGAAGTCGCGGAACACACACCTGAAAAGATCATTCGCGTAGACGTGCACCCTGCCGCGGGCCTGCAACCTTCGCAGTGTCGCGTGCTCGCATTCGGCCTGGGGCTGTCCGGCAAGCAGATCGATCAGTTCGCCTCGATCGCGCAGGCGCTGTACAAGCTGTATATCGAGAAGGACGCCGCCCTGGTGGAAGTCAATCCGCTGATCGTCACCGACGACGGCAAGCTGCTCGCGCTCGATGCGAAGATCAACATCGAAGATAACGCGCTGTTCCGCCACAAGGACCTGGCCGGGTGGCGTGATGAGTCTCAGGAAGATGAGATGGAGCGCGCTGCCGCCAAGCACGAACTCAACTATGTTTCGCTCGACGGCAACATCGCGTGCATGGTGAACGGCGCCGGCCTCGCCATGGCGACGATGGACCTGATCCAGTTGCACGGCGGCTCGCCGGCGAACTTCCTCGACGTAGGCGGCGGCGCCACGCGCGAGCGTGTCACGGTCGCGTTCAAGCTCATCCTGTCGAACAAGAACGTCAACGCCATCCTGGTCAATATTTTCGGCGGCATCGTCCGCTGCGACATGATCGCGGAAGGCATCATCCACGCGGTCAAGGATGTCGGCGTGCAGGTTCCGGTGGTGGTGCGCATCGAAGGCACCAACGCGGTGGAAGGTCGCAAGATCCTCGCCGAGAGCGGCCTGGCGATCACTGCAGCCACCGATCTCACCGATGCCGCGAAGAAGGTCGTCGCCGCCGCGAAGAAATGATCGGGTGTTGCTGACGACTGCCGCCGCTCTGCCTCGATAGCGGTTGCAACGTCCGGCTCGCACCCCGTTATTTACCAGTCCCATTCACCAGATACGTTCTCCCAACGCCATGTCCATTCTCGTCGACAAGAACACACGCGTCATCTGCCAGGGTTTCACCGGCAAACAGGGCACTTTCCATTCCGAGCAATGCCTGGCTTACGGCACCAAGCTCGTGGGCGGCGTAACGCCGGGCCGCGGCGGTGAAAAGCACCTGGGCTTGCCCGTCTTCAACACCGCTCGCGAAGCAGTGGCGCAGGCCGGTGCGACGGTCAGCATGATCTACGTGCCGGCGCCGTACGCAGCGGATGCGATCCTCGAAGCCGCCGATGCCGGCATCGAACTCATCGTCTGCATCACCGAAGGCATTCCGGTGAACGACATGGTGAAAGTGAAAGCCTCGCTGGCCAGCTATGGCAGCCTGCTCATCGGGCCCAACTGTCCCGGCATCATCACGCCGGGCGAATGCAAGATCGGCATCATGCCGGGCTTCATTCACAAGCCGGGCAAGATCGGCATCGTGTCGCGCTCGGGCACGCTCACGTACGAAGCCGTGTTCCAGACGACCAATGCCGGCCTCGGCCAGAGCACCTGCGTCGGCATCGGCGGCGACCCAGTGCGTGGCATGAACTTCATCGACGTGCTGGCGCGGTTCGAAGCGGATCCGAAGACCGAAGGCATCATCATGGTCGGCGAGATCGGCGGTGCGGACGAGGAAGCCGCGGCCGAGTTCATTCGCACGAACGTGACCAAGCCGGTGGTTGCCTACATTGCCGGCGTGACGGCGCCGTCGGGCAAGCGCATGGGCCACGCAGGCGCGATCGTTTCCGGCGGCAAGGGCACGGCAGCCGACAAATTCAAGGCCCTGGAACGAGCCGGTGTTCGCACCGTGAAGAGCCCGGCCGATCTCGGCAAGGCGATTGCAGAGCAGCTGGCGAAGAAGGCTGCCAGGAAGGTGCCCGCCAAGAAGTCCGCTGCGCCTGCCAGCAAGGCCAAGGCTGCGGCGAAGACCGCTCCAGCCCGGAAGGCGCCCGCGAAGAAGGCTCCGGCGAAAAAGGCCGCCAGCAAGCCGGTGGCCAAGAAAGCCGCCCAGAAAACCGCCAAGAAGGCCGCCAGGAAGAAGTAATCGGCACCGGCGCGCCACAGCGGGTGTCGCGCCACATCGTCGACTACTGCACATGGGCACCCTATCCGAGCATTCGCTTGCGGCACTCGCCGATCGGCCTTAGCCTGTCGACGCCGGTTGCCACAGCGCATGCCTGATCGCTCCATCATGTCCCTGCGAATCGCTCTTGCCCAACTGAACCTGTTCGTCGGCGACATCGGCGGCAACACCGAGCGCATCGTCAGCGCGGCCGCCGAAGCCCGCACGCAATTGCAGGCGGACCTGGTGATGTTCCCGGAACTCACCCTGTGCGGTTATCCGCCCGAAGACTTACTGTTCCACAACGGCCTGCGCCGGCAAGTCCAGGCAGGGATGGAGCGCGTGCGTGCGGAAGTGCAGGGCGTGTCGATCCTGGTCGGCTATCCCGAGTACGCCGGCGACGACATCTACAATGCCGCCGCACTGCTGCGCGACGGGCAAGTGATCGCCAATTATCGCAAGCAGGAACTGCCCAACTACGCCGTCTTCGACGAGAAGCGCTATTTCCAGCACGGCCGCGACACGCGCGTGGTTGAGATGAACGGCATCCGTGTCGGCTTGCTCATCTGCGAAGACGTCTGGGAACCCAATCCGGCGACGGCCGCACGCAATGCAGGCGCGCAGGTGATCGTCGTCATCAATGGGTCGCCCTACGCGCTCAACTACCAGCAGCGACGCGAGAGCGTAGTACGCGAGCGCGTACGGGAAACCGGCCTGCCGATCGTCTACGTGAACCAGATCGGCGGGCAGGATGAGCTGGTGTTCGACGGCGGTTCGTTCGTCATGAACGCGGCCGGCGAAGTCGTGCAGCGGGTCGCGCCGTTCCATGAAAGTCTCACCGCAGTGGATCTCGACCTGGTTGACGGCAAGGTAGTGCCCAGACCCGCGCACATCGAGCCGCTCTTTTCGGAAGAAGCCAGCGTCTACAACGCACTGGTACTGGCGGTGCGCGATTACGTGGCCAAGCACAAGTTTCCCGGCGTGGTGCTGGGATTGTCCGGCGGCATCGATTCCGCTCTGACGTTGACGCTCGCCGTCGATGCGCTGGGCGCCGATCGCGTACACGCCGTCATGATGCCGTCGCGCTATACGTCGCAGATGAGTCTCGATGACGCGGAATCGCAGGCGAAAATGCTCGGTGTGCACTTCGACAGCATCTCCATCGAAGGCATGTTCGAAACCACGCTCGGCGCGTTGCAGGGCATTTTCGCGGGCCGCAAACCGGATACCACCGAAGAGAACATCCAGGCTCGCTGCCGTGGCGTCCTGCTGATGGCGATCTCGAACAAGACGGGCCGCATGGTGCTGACCACCGGCAACAAGAGCGAAATGTCGGTCGGCTACGCCACGCTGTACGGCGACATGGCCGGCGGCTTCGCACCGATCAAGGACTGCAGCAAGATGCTGGTCTACCGGCTGGCCCGCTATCGCAACAGCCTGTCTGCTGCGATTCCCGATCGCGTGATCCAGCGACCGCCCTCGGCGGAGCTGCGGCACGACCAGAAGGATTCGGATTCGTTGCCGCCCTACGAGATCCTGGACGCGATCCTCGAGCTGTTCATCGAGGACGATCTATCGGTCGAGGAAATCGCCGCTCGTGGCTTCGATCGCGCGACCGTAGGCCGGGTGCTCGACATGGTGAAGCGCAACGAATACAAGCGCCGCCAGGCGCCGCCGGGGG
>Ga0065707_10082569_pt1 | contig 13689 bp, 9 predicted proteins | sample SwiRhicommuniRL3_FD_59094 | JGI IMG/M metagenome (GOLD analysis project Ga0065707, IMG submission 59094) | Switchgrass rhizosphere bacterial communities from Rose Lake, Michigan, USA - RL3 v2 (version 2) | ecosystem: Host-associated > Plants > Roots > Rhizosphere > Soil | place: East Lansing, MI... | reverse complement strand
GCGGGTGCTGCGGCCGTGATCCTGGTGCTGGCTGGTGCAGGATGGTTCGTCGCGAGCCGGCGGCAGCCGTCCCCGCCAGCCTCGACGCAACAGAACGGCGCCGCCACGTCGCCGCAGACGCGCTACCTCGCCGTGCTGCCATTTCGTGTCCTTGGCGATCCGCAGCAGCTTCGCTACGTGGGAGACGGCGTCGTCGAAGCGCTGTCGTCGCGGCTCTTTCAGCTTTCCAACGTGACCGTCGTCTCGAGCCGCGATGTCGAGCAGGCACGCAACGCGCCCTCGATCGCCGACGCCGCACACACGCTCGGCGCAAACCTGATCGTCGAAGGGACCGTGCAGGCGGCGGGCGACTCGCTGCGTCTGGTCGTCAACCTGCACGACATCGCGACCGGCAAACGGACCTGGAGCCGGCAGTTCACCGGGACGCGCGAGACGCTGTTTACGCTGCAAGACGACGTCTACGACGGTCTCGTCGGCGCGCTCGGCGGCTCGACGCGTCCTGAAGCGATCGCCCATGCGGCCGATCGGCCGACCGACGACATCGAGGCCTACGACCTCTACTTGAAGGGGCGCGACGCGTTGCGGGCCGGTCAGGACATGAAGCAGCTCGATGCGGCAATCGACTACTTCCAGCAGGCGGTGCACAAGGATCCGCGGTTCGCGCTGGCGCACACTGGCCTCGCGGACGCCAGCCTGACCATGTACGCGGAGAAACGGGACACGATCTGGGTGGAGCGCGCCCGCGCCTCCGCGGAGCGCGCCCGCGAGCTGGACGACAAGCTGCCGGAAGTGCAGTACGCGCTCGGGTCGGTGTATTCGGAGAGCGGAAGGAACGCGGAAGCGGTGGTCGTGCTCCGCCGGGCGCTGGAATTGGCCCCTAACTCGGACGAGGCCTACCGCCGTCTGGGCCAGGCGTACCAAGCGTTGGGGCGAAGGACCGAAGCGGTGGACGCCCTCACCAAAGCCGTTGGGGTGAACCCGTACTTCTGGGTCAACCACAACATGCTCGGCGACGCGTATCTCCAGTTCGGCGACCACGACGAGGCGCTGGAGGAATTCAAACGCGTCACCGAGCTCGAGCCGAAGAATCCGGTCGGTTACAACAACATCGCGGCCGCGTATTTCGCCCAGGGCAAATGGGAACAGTGCATTCCGGCCTACGAGCAGTCGATCAAGCTGCAGCCGCACTGGCTGACGTATTCGAGCCTTGGCACGGTGTACTTCTACTTGAAGCGCTATGGCGATGCCGTGCAGATGTTCGAGCAGGCGACGGCGCTCAACCCGAACGACGCAATCACGATGGGCAATCTCGCCGACGGTCTGCGATGGGCGGGGCAGCGCGATCGATCGATCTCCACCTACGGCACCGCATTGACGCTCGCCTTCAAGGAGTTGCAGGTCAACCCCAAGGACACCATGACGCTGGCGATGGTGGCGCAGTATTACGCCAAGAGCGGCAACGATGGACGGGCGCGCGACTTCATCCAGCGGGCACGGACAATCGATCCGAAGAACGCAGCGCTGCTCTACTACGAGGCGATCGTGCACGCGCTTGCGCACCGCGATGCGGCGGCGCTCGCCTCGTTGGAGAAATCGCTGGCGGGGGGCTACTCGGCGAGGGAGGCGGCTGAAGACCCCGAGCTCCGGGAGCTGGCGAAGTCCGAAGCGTTCAGCCGCTTGATCCGCAAATACTCGGAAGGAACCTGACGAGCCGGCCCGTTTACTTCTTTCGGCGCCGTGCGGCGGCGCCCACCGCGAGTCCCGTCGCGAGGAGCGTCAGCGTCATCGGTTCCGGCACCTCACTGTTCACGTCTGCCAGCAGCGTGATCCGCGAACCTTGCGGGAAACCCACCAGATCGATCAGGAAGTCGCCGCCGAAGCACAGCTCGCCGTCGAAGTTGCACGTCGGGATGCCGGCGCCGCCCGCGAAGAGTGCGCCGGCGAAGTTCGCATTTTCGCCCGAGAACAGGTTGTCCTGGTCGTCGGCGACGAAGGTCAACGAGCCAGGATCGGTGCCGGACGGGAACACGAAGTCGAAGTCCAGAAACGTGATCGGAACGCCGGTCCGATTCTGGAATTGACACGTCACGCGGTCGAGCGAGCCTTCCGTACCGACTTCGCAGTTCGCGGGATCGGGGTTGGAAGGGAACGTATTCGAGCCTGGCGTGAAGTCGAACTCGAACGGCAACCCGAAGATCGGGATGGAGCCGAGCGTGCCGAGACGCGTCCTGACAATCGGATCGATGATCGTGCCCGCCGACGATTCACTTACTGCAAAGAGCGAGAGCAACACGGCGAACGCGCTCATCTTCACTACGCGAAACATGGACGCACCTCCACGGCCTGACCAGCCCTGACGCTAACAGCGAGGAACCTAGCAGGGACGGAAGAATAACGGATAGATGTAACGAAAAGGAACCATCTTTTGCCCAAACGCGCGATTCGCGAGGCAAATTCCGTTACGGATGAGGCGGCCTGCGCGTAATCCAACCTCATCAGGCCAATCTTCAACCTGAGCCAAGCTGAGATCTTCCGGCCTGCTGGGCATGAATTGCCGCGCCGACGATTGCTGTCTCGTCTCCCGCGTCCACGATTTCGATCGCACTGCCCTGGACCGGCGAGAGCTTTACCATATCGTGCAGGTAGCGATTCAGCGGATTGAGCTCGACGAAGCGGGCATTGGGACCGGCAACGAACAGCCGGCCGGGGCCATCCATATGGACACTCGTGGCCATGGCGGCGGCGAGCGCGCGATGCCACGTCGCGACGAATGCGATACAGCGCTCGTCGCCTGTCTTCGCGTCGGCGAACACTTCGTCCGGTTCGCGATCGAGGAACCGCAGTCGCATCGCACGGCCGCCGACGATGCCCTCGAGATGACCGAGACCGCCGCAACCGCAGTATTTCTCGCGGGGATCGAGCGTGACGACGATGTGGCCGCCTTCCCAGACGCCGTCGGTCGCCGGGTAGCGTCCGTAGCCGACGCCGCTGCCCAGAGTCCACACGCGAATCACCGTGCCAAGGTGCCCGAGCTTCGCCGCGATGCCAGCAGCCACCGCGTCGGCGTCATTCAGTACGTGCACCGGCACCCCTGGCGACAGCATCGCGTCGAGGGTGGCCTGCAGCTTGAACCCCTTCACCTGACGCAGATTCGGCGAGTCCTGGACCACGCCGCCGCGGATGATCCCGGGAAAGCCGATGCCGACGGCCTCGATCTGGTGATCGCCCGCGACGGCGAGAATCTCGGTCTTGATCGTCTCGGCGATCTTGTCGGGCGGCATGGCGTGGAGGCCGACCGACGACGAGCCGAGGGGCGGAAAGACGCGGATCGGCGCGGCGAGCGTACCATCTTCGACTAGTCCGACGGCGATGTGCTCCATCGCCAGTACGCCGATCGCGCGAGGCATCGTGTGTCTCCTGTTCCGACCCGACCCGTGTGACCCGATCTGACCCGATTCGACCCGATCTGACCCGATCTGACCCGTTAGAATCGCGAGAGCTTGTTGAGCCCGTTGAACGCGGCGGTCTTGTAGCACTCGGCGAGCGTCGGGTAGTTGAAGACGGTGTTCACGAAGTACTCCACCGTGCCGTTCAGCGACAGGACAGCCTGGCCGATGTGCAGAAGTTCCGTCGCACCCTCGCCGATGATGTGCACACCGAGAATCTCCTTTGTCTCGCGGTGGAAGATCAGCTTCAGGCGGCCGGTCGTATCTCCTCGAATCTGGCCGCGGGCGATCTCGCGGTAGTAGGCGAGGCCGGTCTCGTAGGGGACGTCCTCGTCCGTCAGCTGTTCCTCGGTTTTCCCGATGAACGAGATCTCCGGCACGGTGTAGATGCCGTAGGGATAACGCTCCGGGTTCGACTGAACCGGCACGCCGAGTGCGTAGCCGGCGGCGATGCGCCCCTGCTCCATCGACACCGAGGCCAGGCTGGGGAAGCCGATCACGTCGCCGACGGCGAAGATGTGCGGCTGCTTCGTTCGGTACTCGGCATCCACCTGGATCCGTCCGCGATCGTCTGCCTCGAGCCCTGCGGCGGCGAGATTGAGCGGACCGACGTTGCCATTCCTCCCGACCGCATAGAGAAGTGCATCGCCGGAGATCTTCTTTCGGCTCTGCAGCGTCGCGATGACGGCGCCGTCGGATTCCTCGACCGACGCCACTTCTTCTCCGAGTCGCAGCGTGACGCGGTGGTCGCGCAGGTGGTAGCACAGCGCCTCGACGATCTCCTGATCGGCGAAATCGAGCAGGCGCGCGCGCTTTTCGACCAGCACGACGCGGACACCGAGCGCGGCGAACATCGAGGCATACTCGACGCCGATCACGCCGCCGCCGACGACAATCATCGTCTTGGGCAGCTGTGGCATCTGCATCACCTGGTCGCTCAGGAGGATGGTGCGACCGTTGACCGGCACCGTGGGCGACTCCGCTGGGATCGTACCCGTGGCGATGATGATCGACGCCGCCTGATGGACCGAATCGCCGCGCTGTCCCTCGACCTTGATCGTGTGAGGATCGACGAAGCTGGCCGAGCCGCTGAGGACCGTGATGTTGTTGCGCGAGAGCTGCGCTTGGGTGACGTCGATCTCATTCTTGATCACCTGCTGGACCCGGAACGACAGGTCCGCCATGGTGATCCCTTCCTTGACGTGGTAATTGACGCCGTAGATCCCCTGGAACAGGAAGCCCGACAAATGCAGCACCGCCTCGCGCATCGTCTTGCTCGGGATGGTGCCGGTGTTGATGCAGGTGCCGCCGATGACGTCCTTGCGTTCGACGAGGGCGACCTGTTTACCCGATTTGGCGGCGTGAATCGACGCCCGCTGGCCGGCGGGGCCGGAGCCAATGACGATCAGGTCGAAGGACGTCATGCAGAGGCTAACTGTCCGCTCACGCTACCGGCACTGTCAACCCTTATCCAGGGAATTCGCACGATGGGCCACGCGTTGTGCCAGGTGTGATGCGAACACTTCGGTGCGACCGCGACCAATCTGTAGAAACAGGGCTGGCTCCAGAACTTCGAGCTCCATCAAGACAAATCTGCCGTTCTCTACGCACCCATCGACTCGTGCATAGGCGAGGTCCGCACGGCTGAACGGCGCCGCATCCAGCACGTCGGAGGCCTGCGCGACGATCGCTGGATCGGCGTCGCGTGCGACCACCCTCCCGCCGAATTCATTCTGCACTCTGAAGTCTCCGCGTTTCACGACCTTCAATACGGAGAGGGCATGCTCGCCACCAAAGAAGACGAACGACCACTCGCCTTCGGTTGTTATTGCCTCCACGAACGGCTGCACGAGGAGGCGGCCGTCGGCGACGAGCTCCCGGAATCGCGTCTCGTCGGCAGCGGCCGAGGCTGCATCAGTTGTCCACGTGCGATAGGCGGTGGCCGCGATGGCAGGCTTCACCACCGCGCGCGCCCAGCCGGTCTGGCGCAAAATCTCGACAAGAGGCGTCCAATCGCCCTGCTCGACCCACCACGTCGGGACGACGGGGACGCCGAGCGCAGACAGCTCGCGCAAATAGATCTTGTCGGCATTCCAACGCAGTACCGGGGCAGGATTGATCAGCGGCACATCGAGCGCGTCGACGCGATCGACCCACGACAGGAATCGCTGCGCCTTGCGGTGATAGTCCCATGTCGAGCGGATGACAACCGCATCGAAGGTACGCCACTCGACGGCATCATCGTCCCACACCGCCGGCGCCGCGCTGACGCCCTGCGCCGCCAGCGCAGGAATCAGCGACCGATCGTCATCGGTGAGATTCGGAATCACGGCGCAGGTGACCAGGGCGACAAGGCGCATAGGCGTAGGAGTGCATGGGCCCAGAGCGCAGACGTCAGGCGGTTAAGGACGCTCCGGCGAATACCGCCGCCATTGTAAGACGCCTCTCTCCCTCTGCGCCCTTGTGCCTCTGCGCCCTGCGCCCATGTGCAGTAAGCTGTCGTGTCCGAAACGAGGAGCGACATGCTGAAGCCTGTCCTGTGCGCGATCGCCGCGCTGATCCCGGCGCTTGCGCTTGCCGAAATCCGCGCCCCGCGCGTCGTCGATATCACTGCGCCTGACGGCGTGGCGTTGAAGGCCACTTACTACGACGCCGGCACGCCCGGGCCGGCAGTCATCCTGCTTCACATGTGCAATACCGACCGGAAGTCGTGGGATCCGGTCGGACAACAGTTGAGCGCGGCAGGTATCCATGCGCTCGCGCTCGACTACCGGGGCTACGGCGAGAGCTCGGGGCCGCGGTTCACCGAGCTCCCACCGCAGGAACGTCAGAAGCTCGTGAACGAGAAGTGGGCTGGCGACGTCGATGCGGCGTACGCCTTTCTCGTCTCGCAGGGCGGCGTGGAGAAGTCGCAGATCGGTGCTGGCGGCGGCAGTTGCGGCGTGGCCCAGGCGGTCAACGTCGCGCAACGCCATCCCGAGGTGAAATCGCTCGTGCTGCTGGCCGGGCCAACGGATGCACGCGGCCGGCGCTTTCTGATCGAGAATGCCTGGATGCCAGTCTTCACCTCGGCCGCTGCGGATGATCAATTCGGCGCCGGCGTGCTCAAGGAGATGGAGTGGCTCTCGCAGCTGAATGGCAATCCACGCAACATCTTCTCGGGCTTCAAGGACGGCAAGCACGGGACCGAGGTCTTCGGACCGCACCCGGAGCTCCCGAAGCAGATCGTGGACTGGTACGTGGACACGCTGATCAAATCGCCCGCCGATCCGAAGACGCCGGTGACGGCGAGACGCACGGCGGTGTCTGAATTCTGGAGCGCGCTCGACGGGCCGTCGGGCATCGAGAAGGCCACGGCTGTCTATCGCGACGCAAAGCAGAAGGACCCGAACGCGTTCGTGTTCCCCGAGAACGTCCTGAACCTGGCGGGCTACGAAAAGCTGCAGGCCGGCAATACCAAGGACGCCGTCGCGATCTTCAAGCTGAACACCGAGGCGTACCCCGAATCGGCGAACGCTCAGGACAGTCTCGGCGACGGCTATCTCGCGGATGGGCAGAAGGACCTGGCGCTCGCGGCGGCGAAGAAAGCCATCGCGATGCTGGCGACGGACCCGAGCCCCGAGGAGTTCAAGAAGGCCGTGCGCCAGAGCGCGGAGGACAAGATCGCGAAGCTGCAGTAGGGTATAAGCCCGAGCTAAAGCTCGGGCCTACGTACCTACTCGGGCCTACGTGCGAGGGAGTATGGACCGTCGCGATGCGATCAGGTGGTTGTCCGCGGGGACGCTGGGTGCCGCGGGCCTGCTGTCGTCCACTCGGGCGCTGGCCGGCGACGGCGCACGGCAGTCGCAGGCATCGGCGACCCGCGGCGCGGCCCCGGTGACCATTCGCGACATTCAGACGGTCCTCACCGCGCCCAACGGCATTCGTCTGGTGCTCGTAAAGGTCCTCACCAGCGAGCCCGATCTCCACGGCTGGGGCTGCGCCACCTTCACGCAGCGCGCGCTCGTCGTGCAGACGGCGATCGAGCAATACCTGAAACCGTTCCTCGTCGGCCGCAACGTGGACGAGATCGAAGACATCTGGCAATCGTCGTACGTCAGCTCGTACTGGCGTAACGGCCCGGTCCTCTTCAATGCGATGAGCGGCGTCGACATCGCGCTGTGGGACATCAAGGGCAAGCGGGCCGGGATGCCGCTGTACCAGTTGCTGGGCGGCAAGTGCCGCATCGGCGCGTCGTGCTACTACCACGCGTCGGGCCGCGAATTTCAGGAGGTCGAAGAAAACGCGCGCAAGGGGATGGCGCTCGGCTATCGCCACATCCGCGTCCAGGCATCGGTCGAAGGCCTCGCCACCTACGGCGCACGCGCGACTGGCGCTGCCGCCGGCGCAGCGCCGCAAGCGATCGGCCCGACGACGCCCGGCTCGATCTGGGAATCGGCACCGTACGTGCGAATGGTGCCGAAGCTGTTCGAGCATCTGCGCAAGGCGCTTGGCGAGGACGTGGAGCTGCTGCATGACGTCCACGAGCGCGTCACCCTGCCCGAGGGCATCGCCCTCTGCCGGGCGCTCGAGCCATATCGTTTGTTCTTCCTCGAGGATCCTTTTCCGCCGGAAGAGAACGACCACTTCCGGCAGTTGCGCCGCCAGACGACCACGCCGCTGGCGATGGGCGAGCTGTTCAACACGCAGCACGAGTACGTGCCGCTGATCGCCGAGCGGCTGATCGACTTCATCCGCATCCACATCTCGCAGATTGGCGGCCTGTCGCCAGCGCGGAAGGTGCAGGCGCTGAGCGAGTTCTTCGGGGTGAAGACCGCGTGGCACGGGCCCGGTGACGCCTCGCCGCTCGCCCATGCCGCGCAGCTCGCGCTCGAGCTCGCCAGCTACAACTTCGGGATTCACGAAGGCGGTACCTTCCCGCAGGAAACGCGCGACGTCTTCCGCGGCTGTCCCGAAACCAAAGACGGAATGATGCTGGCGAACGACCGTCCAGGACTCGGCATCGACGTCGACGAGCAGCTCGCCGCCAAGTTCCCGTTCCCGCCAGGGCCGCCGAACTTCGACTACTCGTGGGGGACTACGAGAAAACGCGACGGGACGGTTATCAGGCCCTGAGCATCTGAGCGCCGCCGCGCGACCGTGTCTTTTTTGATCCGGTCAGCGAAGCAGCGCGACGACGAGGGCCACGATCGCGACGATCAGGGCACTGCCGCCGAGCACCGCCGCGATCGCGAGCAACCGCTGGAGGCGCTCCTCGACATTGCCGAGGGCGTCGAGCGGACCGATCGCAACGCCGGCGTCACGCAGGATCGACTGCCGCATCACACGTTTTCCGTCCAGCACTTCGCGCATGGCATCGTCCAGATGGCGGTGGGTGATGCGCTTCGAGGCGTCGTCACCCGGCGCGGCGGCTGCGGCGAGCGCTGCTTTCAAGACGGCGTTCCGGATGTCGCCGCCGCTCACTTCGTAGGTCCGCGCCAGCTTCGCGAAGTCGACATCGGCGGCCAGCGGCGTTTCACGTGCGAACTGCACCTGCCAGATGCGCTCGCGCTCCTCCACGCCGGGCATCTCGAAGAGGACGTGCGTCCTGATCCGCCGCTCGAATGCGGGATCGAAGTTCGACGCCAGGTTGGTCGCGAAGATCACGACCCCGTTGAAGCGCTCCATCTCCTGAAGCAGCACGTTGACGACGGTATTCATCTCGCGCTGAACGCCGTGCTCGACGGAGCTGGATCGGCGCGAGGCGATCGCATCGGCCTCGTCGAAGAAGAGCACCGCATTTTCCTCACGCGCTGCTCGGAAGACCGCGGCCACGTTCTTCGGCGTCTCACCGAGCCACATCGACTCGACTTCGGTGTAGCGGACGTTCAGCAAACGGCGGCCGAGTGCATGTGCGATGGCCTCGGCACAGATCGTCTTGCCGGTGCCGGATGGCCCGGCGAAATTGAACGCCAACGCCAGGCCGGTCGGATGCCGATCGCCCAGGCCCCACTGACGAAAGATCAGGTCGTGACTCGTGACCTGGGCCAGCGCCTGATCCAGGGCGCGAAAGGTTCGCTCGGGAAGGATGACGTCGTTGAACGTCCGGCGCGGGACGACGGATTCGGTGATGCGTTTGGTGCCGGAGAGCTCGTTGAATGCACGGATGAGGCGGTCGGGCAGAGGAGTCACGTCAAAAGCGTAGCTGAAGCCGCGACCGCGCGGATGTCGCGGCTCGCCAGCACGCGGCTCCCCTCGCGCAACGTGCTCCGGCGCGCGAGGATCAGCATGGCTTTGCCGATCTCCTCGGTCGTCAGCATGTGACCTGGCGCCAGGCGGCTCAGCAGAGGAAACAGCGGACCGAAGACGCGGTACAGCGCGTTGTACCAAGGCGTGCGTGACGAAATGCCGTGCAGCGGCTGCACGAAGGCGGGCCTGAAGACGTACGACGCCTTGAACGGCATCGCGAGGATCGCGTTCTCCGCTGCGCCTTTAACCCGGGCCCACATGACGCGGCCGCGTTCGCTGCTGTCGGCGCCGGCGCCCGAGACGAAGATGAATGTCATCGCTGGATTCACCTCCACCAGCGTGCGCGCGGCGGCGAGCGTAATCTCGTAGGTCACGCGCCGATAGGCCGGCTCGCTCATGCCTGCGGAGGTGACGCCAAGACAGAAGAAGCAGGCGTTGTAGCCGGCCAGCTCGTTGCGGATTGTCGTGAAGTCCAGGAGATCGCGATGCGCGATCTCGTGCAGCTTGTCGTGCTGCCGCCCGGTTGGATTGCGGCCGACGGTGAGCACACGCTCGACGCCGGGATCGAGCAGGCACTCGCGCAGCACACCCTGGCCGATCATCCCCGTCGCTCCGAAGACAATCGCCTTCACCCGGCGATTCCCTTCGCGATCCACGCCCACGCTTGCTCCTGCATGTCCGGATTGAATTCGTGCGGCGTGTTGTACATGCGGCACTGCATGCGATCGGGAGCGCCGGCCTTGCGATAGCACGCCGCGATCTTCTCGAAGGCGGCGCGCACACCGTCAGGCGCGAACAGCGTGTCCTTGGCCCCGTTGATCACCAGGAGCGGGCGCGGGGCGACAAGGGCCGAGAGATCCGGTAGATCCATGTAGCGGTAAAGCCCGCCAATATGGAACGTGAGGCCAACGGTGTCGATCACGTGCTTTCGGATTTGCGAGGCGAACGACGTCATCCAGCCGACGTCCACGGCAACCTTGATCCGCGGCTCCAGCGCCGCGAGCAGGAAACTGCGGTAGCCGCCCATCGACAGTCCGACGCAGCCGATGCGCGCAGGATCGACTTCGGGGCGCGAGGCCAGATAGTCCACGGTGCGCAGGTCGTCCCACAGAGCGACGCCAGGCCACGAGATGCCGGCCGTGAACAGGCTGCGCGCCACCAACTGCTCGCCCTGCTGCGACCGCCGATTGAATGCCGAGACGTCGTCCTTCGTCATCTGCGACCGCTCGCGGTAGGAAGGAGGGTCATTGTCCAGGATCATGCGGCGCTCGCCCCAGTAGAACGCGTCGATGACGATGACGACGTAGCCGCGGCGAGCAAGCTCGCTGGCGATGCTGCGGCCGTGGTAGAGCTGCTGCTTGTATTCGGTCAGTGTCGCGTGTTCACCGTCGCTTTCTACCAGTTTGTCCTTGCCCCAGACATAGAACCCGCCGTGACAGTGGAGTGCCACTATCCCGGGTGCGGGACGCGCCGCCTTCCTCGGTATGAGGACATAGGCCGGGACCCGGACATCGGGCGTCGTCTGGAACGTGAGGTATTCCTGAACGTAGTCGCCGCGATCCTCGCGCCGGATGATTTCCGCTGCCGGAGCGACGGGCGGCGGTGAGTAGAACAAGTGCTGCAGCACCGTCGTGCGTGCCGTCGATTGCCACGAGGCGAGATCGGTGAATTTGTCCTGCAGGAACGACAGCTCGAGTTGCGATCGATCGGCCTGCTGCTGGACGAAGGGATACAAGCTGCCGATGTCGGAGCCTGTCGCCGCCGAGAATGGCGACGGTTGCGAAAGCGGCGGTTCAGACCCGCGTACGCTCGTGAGGTTCGGATTCAGCGGCGTTGCCGCGGCGCGTGAATTCGTGCCGGCGACGAGGCCAGCGGCCCCAAGCGAGTGCAGGAAGGCGCGGCGTGAAGGGGTCATCGGCCCCTATCATCCTCCAGCGCGTATCTGCTGTAACAACTGAAGACCGATCGGATGCGTGGGGTTGCGCTGCAGCAACCGCTGGAGCACCTGGGTGCCCTCCTGGCGCTGACCCGTCTTGAGATAGATGCGGCACAACGTCACATAGCCCATCTCGAATCCGGGATTGGCCTGTAGCAGGCGCTGGAGTACGTCAATGGCTTTCTGGGTGTCGCCGCGCGCGGCCAGCACGAGCGCCAGGTTGTTCGCGGCCTCGCCGTAGGTGCTGCGCTGGTTGACCGCCTGTTGAAAGTACTCCTGCGCGCGATCGAGATCGCGCTGGGTGCCGTAGAAGATGCCCAGGTTGTTCAACGCCTCGGGGAACTCTGGCTGCAGTGCCAACGCTTGCTCGTAAAGCGCGCGGGCCGCGGCCGGGTCGCCGGTCTGGAACAATGCGTAGCCCAGGTTGTTCATTGCGTCGGGAAACTGAGGTTTCGCTGCCAGGGCGGCGCGGAATCGCTGAATCCCGCCCGGGACGTCGCCGTTCTGCGCCATCAGCGCGCCGAGGCTGTTATTAGCGTCGGCGTAATCCGCTTTCAACTGCAATGCGCGTTCGTAGGCGGCCTTCGCCTCGGCGTTCTGGCCGCGCTTCATGTAGAGCGTTCCGAGGTTGTAGAAGGTGATCGCGCTCGGGTCGGCCTTCGCGACACGCTCGAACGCGGCCAGGGCCGGCGCGTCGAATCCCTGCTCCGACAATTCAAGGCCGTACTGAAAGTAGCTCCGGTCACCGAGATTGCCGAGGAACGTTCCAGGGAAGGGCACCGCTCGCATCAGCCGCGCCGATGCCGGCACGTCGATTGTCCCAAGGTCCTGCACGATCTGCGACGCCGAGATCGGCGCCTTGTAGACCTTGACGATGTCTCCCTTCGCGTCGATCAGAAATACCGTCGGCAGGCCGAGATCTTCGCGACGGTCGAACAGGTAGCGATGGAGGACGTTATACGTGCCCGCCGTCTCTTCGCCGGCGATGGCCACAGGCAGGGCGAGGTCCCGCGACGATTCCTTGACCTTCAGTTCGTCGACTGGAGGATCGACGGCGACGGCAACGACCGATGCGCCTGCTGCGGTCAACGCGTCGCGCTGCTGCGACAGATCCTGAAGCGTCGCCCGCGACGGCGGCGCCCACGTCGCCCAGAAACAGAGGACGACTGGCCGGCCGGCCATCGCCGACAGCGAGTACTCCTGACCGTCCAACGCGCGCAGCCCGAAGTCGGGAGCGGGAAACGCTTGGTAGAGCCAGACGCCAGCATCTGGTTGTGGAGGCGGGGCTTTAGCCCCACCGTTACCTGCATCTGCACGACTTCCAGTGGCCGCTGTCGAAGGGGCGCTGGCCTTCTTGAACGGCTCGCTTCGGACCGCATCGACGCCCTCGTCGATCCACGTCCTCTGGTTGAGCGGCAGAGTCGAGAGCGTCTGCAGGGTTCCACTCGGCCACGCGATTTCAGCCTTGACGATCCGCTGGGCCTTGCCCAAACCGACGAGCAGCTCTTTTGAGTGCTGCGACAGGAAGCCGGAGCCGGCCCTCACGATCCGCGTGACCGTGCCGGCTTCGGTCTCGATCGTGACGCGCGCGCCGACGGCGTCGCGGTTGCTCCTGGTCCCCTTCAGGCGCAGCGCGACCGCGGCGTTGCCGGACACGAAATCGTTCCGGAACAGCCGGAGCTGGGGCGACGAGCGCGGCGCCATGAGGACCACGTCGGCATCGCCGTCGCCGTCGTAATCGAAGACGCCAAAGGCGCGCCCATCTTGATCGACGCCGAGCCCCGACGCGCCAGAGACCTCGTCGAATCCGCCGTGGCCGTCGTTGCGCAGCAGCACGTTGCGTTCGTGCTGGGCCTGGGCGCCATCGCTCACCAGCAACCGGTTCGTCAGGCGCCACCCGTCGTCGTACGGGGTCCCCGGCGTGCGCGTGAGCGGCGACTGCGCGACCACCTGACGCCAGAAGAAGCTGTCGACATCGACCGACGGCTCGTCATCGTCCCGCGTGAACATGCCGTTGGCGACGTACAGGTCCTCCCAACTGTCGTTGTCGAAATCGAAGGCGTCGGATGACCAAGCCCA
>Ga0065707_10082568_pt1 | contig 13691 bp, 16 predicted proteins | sample SwiRhicommuniRL3_FD_59094 | JGI IMG/M metagenome (GOLD analysis project Ga0065707, IMG submission 59094) | Switchgrass rhizosphere bacterial communities from Rose Lake, Michigan, USA - RL3 v2 (version 2) | ecosystem: Host-associated > Plants > Roots > Rhizosphere > Soil | place: East Lansing... | reverse complement strand
CGGATTGCGGCCGAGGCGGCGCGGCAGCAAAACCAGCCGATACCCGATCGGGTCGCTCCGAAGCCGGAACCGGAATTCGCCGCCGCGCGGACGCACGACACGGTCGTCACCCGTCCGGGCAACCGGCGCAATCCGGGCTTCCGGCCGGCCTATCAGGGCTAGGCTCCGACAGGCTGTCCGAAGGGAAGGGGGTCGCGGTTTCGCGGCCCCTTTTTCTTGCGCTCAATCCTCCATCTTGAAGCCGACTTTCATCGTCACCTGAAAATGCTTCACCTCGCCATTCTCGACATGGCCGCGGGTGTCGGTCACCTCGAACCAGCCGATATGACGCAGCGTTTTCGAGGCGCGGGCAATGCCGTTGCGGACGGCCTCCGCGATGCTTTCCGGAGAGCTTCCGACGATCTCGACCACCTTGTACACATGAGAAGACGTGTCTGGCGAGGACATGGCAGGCTCCTTCCATCATTGTGCTGTTTCCAGCGAACGTTTCACCTCGGCAATGGTGCCATCGGGTGCGCGGCGCTGGCATATTCGCGCCAATGATCTAGGCTCTGGCCCGCAGGTAGCAGCACAGGAGAGAGCCATGATCGCGATGTTCATCGGAGCCGACCGATCGGAAGTGGCGGTAAACGCCGCGCAGGTGAGCTTCATTTCGTCGGTTGAGGAAGGCACGCGCATCCGCTTCGGCGAGGGCCGCAGCGTCACCGTCACCGAGCCGATCGCCGAGGTGGTCGAAACGCTGAACCGCACGCTGCGCCCGCACGAGTGACCCAGCGATCGCGGCCGCCATCGGTGAAGGCGCTGGATATGCCGCAGTTCGAGGCGATACCTTCGTAGCGGGAGCGGCGCGGGACCACTGCTAATCGACCTTGCGGATGGTTTCCTCAAGTTTGGCGACGGTGAGACCGAACTTGCGGATCACCATGCTGTTGTGCACGCTCATGCCACCCGGCGCGGCGGTCAGCCATTGCTCGACGCCGAGCCCGCCCTTCATCCTGAACCTGATGTGGAAGCGGCCGTCGATCACCTCGAGTTTCACCGGGCCGGTGGCATCGGAGAGCGTGCCCGCATAGCGCCCCGGCGCGGTCTGCCGGATATGCCAGCTTCGCCTGCGCGGCGGCTTGCCATCCTCCAGCACATCCTGAACCAGCGTGAGCGCGCCATCGGGCGCGATTTGTCCCTGGCCGTGGACACGGACGGCGTGCGGCGATCTGAAAACGATCCTGACCTCGCCCTGCCCCTCGGTGCGACCCTCGAAGAAGCGGAGCGGTGAGAAGACCCGCGCGGCGCGCTCCTCCGCCGTCGCCGAGGCGGAGGCGAGACAGGCGGCTAACACGAGAGGCGCGCGGGCGATACCGATCGTCATGATATAGCCGCCAGGGCGCGAAACGCCTAATCGACCGGGCGCGCTCTCGCCAAAGGGGCCGCGCGCTGTCATTGGCATCGCAGAGGGAGAACCCGAATGGCCGGTGATGACGACGATTATGTGTATGACGAGGAGAGCGGCGAATGGATGCCCGCCTCCGAGCTCGCGGCCCAAAGGGACAGGGCGCGCGCGGCGGCGGACGCCGTGGAGGTGCGCGACGCGGTCGGCAATCTGCTCGCCGACGGCGATCAGGTGACGCTCATCAAGGATCTCACCGTCAAGGGCGCCGGGCAGACGCTCAAGCAGGGCACGCTCATCAAGTCGATCCGGCTGACCGGCGATCCCCAGGAAATCGATTGCAAGTTCGACGGCATCAAGGGGCTGGTGCTGCGCGCGGAGTTCGTGCGGAAACGATAGGATGACGGCATGAGCGTCAAACAGATTCAGTGGGCGCTGGCGGCTGTGTTCTTCATCCTCGGCGGCTGGGCGCTGATCGCGCCGCAGAGCGTGATCGATCTCACACTCTTGCCGGAATATCGCGAGGGCACGCGCATATTGCCGTTCGCGATCGCATGCTTCGGCGCGCAGGCGATGATCTCGGGGCTTTTTGCCGCCTTCAGCCGGTTCACCCGCACGACCTTCCTTGCCTACGGGATCGCGCTGCTGCCCTTCTTCGCCTTCAACTGGTGGTTCACCTTCGTCGATCCCGTGTTCACGATGGTGGGGCTGCTGGATGCGGTGGGGAATGTGGTCATGCTGGGGCTGTGCGTGGTGGGGTGGCGGGCCTTGAAAAACCCATCATGATAGGTTAAATCCCAATAGGGTCACGGTTCATCGCGAAAGCGGTTTGCGCTTCGCCATCTACACAGATGATCATGAACCGGCGCATGTCCATGTGATCGGCGATGGAAACGCGAAGATCAATCTGGACGGGCCGGGCGGCAAACCGAACTGGTGAGCAATGACGACTTGAAGGCTGGCGATCTTCGCAAGGCCATGCGGATCGTGAGCGAGCAGCAGTCGATGATGCGGAAGAGATGGGACGAATATCATGGGTGAATTGACACGCGAACAGATCAAGGCGGCCAATGAACGCGGCCGCATTCTCCGCGAGACCCAGCCTCATGCCAAGGCGGCACGCTATGACGCCAAGGCGGATCGGGTAATCGTCGACCTTACCAACGGCGCAACCTTCGCCTTCCCGCCCCGGCTGGTGGAAGGGCTGCACGATGCCAGCCCGGCGGAGATCGCCGAGGTGGAAGTGCTTGGGCGAGGGTTCGGCCTCCATTGGGAGACGCTGGACCTCGACTATACCGTGCCAGGCCTCGTCAACGGCGTGTTCGGGACGGCGAAATGGATGGCGGCGAAGGCGGGTCGGACAAGCTCCCCAGCCAAGGCGGCGGCGGCGCGGGCGAATGGAGCGAAGGGCGGGCGGCCGAGAAAGGCTGGGTGATTTAGTAAACTGTCACCGTAATTCGGCGATCCCCAGGAAATCGATTGCAAGTTCGACGGCATCAAGGGGCTGGTGCTGCGCGTGGAATTTGTGCGGAAGCGGTAGGCGGCGCATCCGGCGGCTGCGTAACCGGCTGGGGCTAGCAGGCAAGCCAACGCCCAAGACCTATGGCATCCCGCTCGCCAACATCCGCTTATGTGAGATCGGCCGCCATATGCCGCCGCCTGCGGTGCGGGCGTATCTCAAGGTGATCGAGGCGGAGCCGGAGGTGGTGGCTAAGGCTGTGGGTGAGGCGACTTGAGACTGCGAGTTTATCAATCGGTCGATCGCCTCATATTTACTGACGAGTTACAAATCGATCTTATATGTTTGACCATGCAAGCGGACATCAATGCCTTCTTGGACAGACCGGTTCTGTTGTTTGCCACGCTGATGATTGGCGGCGTCATCGGAATTATAGTCGAACGCTTTGTCGACCGTCAGAATAAGGCCGAACGTCGTGCCTATTGGGCGCGGCGCAAAGCGGGCGGTAATAGGGACGCGCAGGGACAAGCAAATCAGAATGTCGCGTCAATCGCGCTTGCAGTGGACAAGACCGGCACAGATGCGGCCAACCAATTGCGAACCGTAATGGCCGCCAGCTTCAAAGCGCGACCGTTGCTGAACAAGCCGGAGCGGCGGCTGTTGGCACATCTTGATCGGATACTGGCGGAAGATACGCCCGGTTGGCGGGCGATGGGCCAGGTGTCGCTGGGCGAAATCCTTTGGAGTGATGACACAGAGGCCTTCTGGGCGTTTAACGCTAAACGCGTCGACCTCCTGATCATAGATGCGGATTGCCGGCCGCTCCATGCCATAGAGTTTCAGGGGACCGGCCACCACCAGACCGGGAATGCCGCCGCAGCGCGGGATGCAGTGAAAAAGGAAGCGTTGCGGCGCGCCAGCATTGGCTATGTTGAGATTGTTAGCGGCGACACGCCAGCCGAATTGCGGGAAATGATCCGAAAGCTGGTTGCGCGCACGGCGGAAACTGCTCCCACCGCCAAGTCGTAACGCGCAACCGGCGGCTGCGCAACCGGTTGGGGCGGACAGGCAAGCCAACGCCCAAGACCTACGGCATCACGCTCGCCAACATCCGCTTATGCGGGATCGGCCGCCATATGCCGCCGCCTGCGGTGCGGGCGTATCTCAAGGTGATCGCGGCGGAGCCGGAGGCTGTGGGTGGCTTGAGTTGTCAAACTGACTGACACCGCAACTTTACTCTAGCCCTAAAAATCTGCGCTCTTTCTGATCTAATGTCTTCATGGTTACACCAAAGATGCTCTCCAACACGGCTCCAATAACCGGCGCTGAAGCAGCTCTCACGCGAGCTTTTAGTTCGCTCATGTTTTGAGCACCATGGTACGCAGCAACATATCCCTTCGTCATTGCTTCCAACCTTGCTCCCAAGAAGGGCAATGTAATTTTCTTTTGTAAGAGCTTCTCTATCTGCATCATTTCAGCAAAACGGCTTTCCAAACGTTGGAGCGTTTTCTCGCTTACGCAAAGATGGCATTTGCCGTTATCTTCAAACTTCAATTCCATGCCGACAAATTCAGCCGGCTCATCCGGAGCAAAAAACTTCGTCTTAGGATGTGGATCATCGATCATGCCCAAAGAGAGGCTTAACTTCGCAAGCTCGGCACGTAAGAAAGAATCAAAATCCTTACATTCCTTCTCAGACCTAAAAAATCCTATTATATCGTCGACATATCGGATCACTGGGAACCGCCTTTTCTCCAGTAAGCGATCCAAGCCTGACAAAAGCATACCTGCGAAATAGGGCGATAAAGGCATTCCTTGGCGAACACCCAAGCCTGCCCGAATGCCCGCATTGTAAACGATCTGCTCCCAGTCCGTCGCAAACCCTTCCCCGATTTCAACTTTAGAAAAGGCAGTCAGGATGGCATGCAACGATCGGTGGGGCACGATGTGCCGTATCTGATCTTCTAAGCGATCCCGCGGAATCCGATCGAAGAACTTTTGAATATCCGTTTTGTATACCCACCGCCCATTTTCTCTGAGTGCAGCAGCGCGGTTACGAGCATCCTGAACGGTCCTATTAGATTGGGCAACTAAACCATAGCTTACGCTGTTAAGAAGGCCCTTCTTCTTGAGGGAATCGCGGATGGTGTTGAGAATAGAAAACTGAATTAGACGATCTTCGATTGTTGGAACGCAGATTATCCTGTGCCCGCCACCATCTTTCGGTTTAGCAATTGCCAAAAGCTTTTGCGGAACAAATTGGGGCGCGAGCCGTCGCTCTTTGATGGATGGGATGCGCCAAGCTCGTTCAGCGTCAAATTGTTTCCCGCCTATTCGGTCAATGCCATAGCAACTGGACTTAAGCCGCTGACGCTCAAGCTGCCAAGCTATATTCAATTCAGCGGGGCTGAACGTATGTTGGAGAGCGTTTTGCCTTCTAGTTGCCGCCAGTTTCACCTAAATTACCCAGGCTGGCGGTTCACCAGGAGCCGACCTTCCGCGAGCGGAGTGTCGGTTTGTGCCATGTGCCCAAGGGCCCGGCTTACGGCCACTAGACCGCGTTGCGCCGTGTCCTGAACCTGACTCTCGACCAAATTAGCCGCGAGAGTCAGAAAGCACCATAGCATTAGCGCCAAACCGAGCGCAACACCGCCACGGAACATACCGTGAACAATGTTTTGCGCGCCCGGCTGGGCACTCGGCGTACCGGCATTGCGCGCCGGAAAATTCGGCCGCCCGCGAGAAGGCCCCTCGCAGAATTGGCTCCGAACCTCGCCGGTTCTTAGGGTAAAGCGAGGCATGTTACGCACTCCTTCATCAGTATGGCGCCGACCTTCCGCGAGCGGAGTGTCGGTTTGTGCCATGTGCCCAAGGGCCCGGCTTACGGCCACTAGACCGCGTTGCGCCGTGTCCTGAACCTGACTTGGAGGCGGGTGAACCGCATCCACAGGCCAACCCATCAGGGGTCGTCTGCCGATGTCACTTTACTAAATTCCGTGCAACTTCCAAGTCCCGTTAGGAATTATTGGAAATATAGATTTCGCCGCCCACTTCACGGAACTTCTCGCTCATCTCTTCCATCCCTGCCTCAGCATCCTGAGCGGCGATAAACGTCTCCGCGCCTGCATTCTGCTTACTCGCAAAATCTCGCACCTCCTGCGTTATCTTCATGCTGCAGAATTTCGGGCCGCACATGGAGCAGAAATGCGCGGTCTTGGCGCCTTCCGCTGGCAGCGTCTGGTCGTGATATTGCTCGGCGGTGTCGGGGTCGAGCGAGAGGTTGAACTGGTCGCGCCAGCGGAATTCGAAGCGGGCGCGGGACAGGGCGTCGTCCCGGAGTTTGGCGGCGGGGTGGCCTTTCGCGAGGTCGGCGGCGTGGGCGGCGAGCTTGTAGGTGACGACGCCGACCTTGACGTCGTCGCGGTCGGGAAGGCCGAGATGCTCCTTGGGGGTGACGTAGCAGAGCATCGCCGTGCCGTACCAGCCGATCATCGCGGCGCCGATGCCGCTGGTGATATGGTCGTAGCCCGGCGCGATGTCGGTGGTGAGCGGCCCCAGCGTGTAGAAGGGCGCCTCGCCGCAGGCCTCCAGCTGCTTGTCCATATTCTCCTTGATCTTGTGCATCGGCACATGGCCGGGGCCCTCGATCATCACCTGCACATCCTGCGCCCAGGCGCGTTTGGTCAGCTCGCCCAGCGTGTAGAGCTCGGCGAACTGGGCTTCGTCATTGGCGTCGGCGATCGAGCCGGGGCGGAGGCCATCGCCCAGCGAATAGGCGATGTCATAGGCCTTCATGATCTCGGTGATCTCGTCGAAATGCTCGTAGAGGAAGCTCTCCTTGTGGTGGCTGAGGCACCATTTCGCCATGATCGAGCCGCCGCGCGAGACGATGCCGGTGACGCGCTTGGCGGTGAGCGGGATGTAGGGCAGGCGCACGCCGGCATGGATGGTGAAATAGTCGACGCCCTGCTCGGCCTGCTCGATCAGGGTGTCGCGGAAGATCTCCCAGGTGAGATCCTCGGCGATGCCGCCGACCTTCTCCAGCGCCTGATAGATCGGCACGGTGCCGATCGGGACGGGCGAGTTGCGCAGGATCCATTCGCGGGTGTCGTGGATGTTGCGGCCGGTGGAGAGGTCCATCACCGTGTCCGCGCCCCAGCGGATCGACCAGACCATCTTCTCGACCTCCTCGGCGACCGAGGAGGCGACAGCGCTATTGCCGATATTGGCGTTGATCTTGACCAGGAAGTTGCGGCCGATCGCCATCGGCTCGGATTCCGGGTGGTTGATGTTGGAGGGGATGATGGCGCGGCCGCGGGCGACCTCGTCACGGACGAATTCGGGGGTGACATGATCAGGGATGCTCGCGCCCCAATCCTGCCCGTCGCGGATGAGCGCTTCCTTGGCGGCGGCGCGGCCGAGATTTTCGCGGATGGCGACATATTCCATCTCGGGGGTAATGATCCCACGCCGCGCATAGTGCATCTGGCTGACGTTCATGCCGGGTTTGGCGCGGAGCGGCCGCTGGACGACATTGGGGAAGGGCTGCACGCCCTTGGCGCGGTCCGGTCCCGTCAGGCCGTTGTCCTCGGGCTTCACATGGCGGGCGTCATATTCCTCGACATCGCCACGCGCGACGATCCAGTCGCGGCGGAGCGAGGGCAGGCCGGCCATGATGTCGATGCGGGCCTGCGGGTCGGTGTAGGGGCCGGAGGTGTCGTAGACGCGCAAGGGTGGCTCGCCCGAGGAGGGCTCAAGGTCGATCTCGCGCATCGCCACGCCGAGCGGGCCGACATGGACCTTGCGGCTGCCACGGATCGGTCCGGTGGTGACCTTGAGTTCGGTGCGGGCGGGGATATCGGCCATTCGTCAGTCTCCTCATGCGGGAGGAGAATGGGCTGGCCCATGCACCCTCCCTACGCCGGTGCAAGCCGGATCAGGTTCAGCGGGTCGTGCGGGCTTTCACCGCACCTCTCAGCCTATGGCTCCCCGGGGATGGCGCCAGTGTAGGGAGTCCGGTGCACGCTTCAAAGGAAATATTTGAGGCGGATGGTCGTTTCGACCCGTGGCCCCTCCACCGGGAAGCGGGCGGTGGCGAAGCTGGGAGGGCCGGTGATCAGGCGCGGATTGTTGGAAAAGCCGACGCCTTCCTTCGGGATGCCGAGAAACATGTCGGCCCTGGCGTTGCCGTTCTCGTCGTGGAGGACGACAAGGGCATAGCTGCCCGGCGCCACGTCGCGGAAGTGCAGTTCGGCACCGGCAGGCGCGGGACTGTTGATCTTGTACGAGGCCGGATCCTTCTCGCAATGCGGGAAGAAGCGGCTGTCGCGGGTCAGGCAGGCGCGGATGATGCCTTTCTGCGAGCGCATGCCATCGATATGGACGTCAACCGTGGCGAGCGGCGGCGCGGCCTGCGCCTGAAGCAGCAGCCCCGAAATCACCAAGGCCGCGATCCGTGCCGCAAAGCCGATCCCAGACGCGGAAATAGAGGCCGTAGTTGCAGCGATACTGGTCATGATGGCGCTGATGATGGCTCGCGGTGATGATCCAGCGTCCGGCATAGCCGCGAACCAGCGCCTTGGGAAATAATTCCCAGCCCATATGATTGGTGACCCCCATCAGCGTCATGATGCCCAGCACCACGCCCAGCGCCGCGACATGGATCGGGATCAGGAAGACGAGCGCCGGGATCACCACCGCGCCGGAGATCGCCTCCCACGGATGGAAGCTCATTGCCGCCCATGCGGTCGGCGGCCGGCTGGCGTGGTGGACGGCGTGGACGGGTGCGAACAGGCGCGGATGGTGGAAGGCGCGGTGGGTCCAGTAGAACCAGCTGTCGTGCGCGGCGAGACAGGTGAAGATCGAAAGCGGCCACCACCAGACCGGGTAGGCGGTGATGTCCTGATAGATCAGCGTCCAACCATGCTGTTGCCATCCCCACGCAACAATACCGGAGGGGATGCCGTAGATCGCGGCCGAGGCCAGCGACCAGCCGATCTCGGCGCGCATCTGGCGATCGAGGCCGGCATAAAGGCCGGGGCGCGTGATCCGCGTGGCAAAGGCGAAGGCCCCGCTGGTGAGGAGATAGCGGACGCCGACGATCAGCGTCATGGCGAGCGCGGAGAGGAGAAGGGCGGTCATCGGGAGGAACCGCATCGATACCCTCTCCCGCTTGCGGGAGAGGGCGGGGTGAGGGCCTTGTTCTTTTTCTGGAGGCTCGGCGCCACGAGAAGAAAGAAGACCCTCATCCAACCTTCTCCCGCAGGCGGGAGAAGGCTTTCAGGGACAGGGATGTCATTCATGGACTCCCCTTGAACCCCTGGGCAATCACATACCATTCGGAGCTGCCCTTGCGGCTGGCCGGGGGCTTGGCGTGCTTGACGGTGGTGAACATGCGCTTGAGCAGGGCGACGAGATCATTGTCCGCGCCGCCGGCCAGCACCTTGGCAACGAAACCGCCGCCCGGCTTCAGCACCTCGCCGGCGAAATGGGCGGCGGCTTCGACCAGCGCCATCGTGCGCAGGTGATCGGTCTGGGGATGGCCGACGGTGTTGGCGGCCATGTCCGAGAGCACGAGGTCGGCAGGGCCGCCGAGGGCTTCGGCGAGCAGGGCCGGGGCGGTGTCATCGAGGAAATCCATCTGGAACAGGGTGACGCCGTCGATCGGATCGGTGGGCAGCAGATCGATGCCGACGATCTTCGCATCGGGTTTGCGGCGCTTGACCGTCTGCGCCCAGCCCCCCGGCGCGACGCCAAGATCGACGACGCGGGTGACGCCGCGCAGCAGGCCGAAACGCTCGTCCAGCTCAACCAGCTTGTAGGCGGCGCGCGAGCGATAGCCCTCCGCCCTGGCGCGGCGGACATAGGGATCATTGAGCTGGCGTTCGAGCCAGCGGGTGGAGGCGGCGCTGCGCCCGCGCGCGGTGCGGACGCGGGTGCGTCCCCCGGAACCGCCTCTGCTCATGGTTTTTGGCCTTTCAGGCGGCACGGCTGGTGCGAGATCTTCACCATGAATGCCCGTCGCGGGCCATCAGCGACCGCAATATCCCCTCGCGAATGCCGCGATCGGCGACGCTCAGCCGTTCGGCGGGCCAGATGTCGAGGATCGATTCGAGAATCGCGCAGCCCGCCACCACCAGATCGGCGCGCTCATTGCCGATGCTGGCGATGCGCGCCCTTTCGGCCACGGGCAGGCTGGCGAGGCGTCCGCTGATGTCCCGCATCGCCGCGGATGGCACGACAAGCCCATCCACCGCCCGCCGCTCGTAACGCGGCAGTTCCAGATAGACGCTGCCGAGCGTGGTCACCGTTCCACTCGTTCCGAGCAGCCGGCCATTGTCCGGAAACGACAGGCGTTCCGCGAAATGGGCCAGCGCCTCGCCGACGCGTTTGCGGAATCCGGCATAGATGCTCTGTCTGGCGTGCAGCGTCGCGTGATCGTCCGGTTCGCTTTCGGTGAGCGACACGACGCCCCAGGGAATGCTGCACCAATCGACGATATGGGGCGTGCCGTCAGCGCCATGGCCCTCGATGATCACGAGCTCGGTCGATCCGCCGCCGATGTCGAAGATCAGCGCGGGGCCGTCCCCTGGCTCCAGCAGCGCATGGCACCCGGTCATGGCGAGCCGCGCTTCCTGCTCGGTCGAGATGATCTCGAGCGCGATGCCGGTTTCCTTGTGGACGCGCTCGACGAATGACCGGCCATTGGCGGCCCGGCGGCAGGCCTCGGTCGCCACCGACCTGACCAGGCCGACATTGCGCCTGCGGATCTTGTCCGCGCAGATCATCAATGCCTCGAGCGCCCTGTCCATGGCGGCGTCGCTCAGCCTGCCGGACGCGGCGAGCCCTTCGCCCAGCCGGACGATGCGCGAGAAGGAATCGACCACGACGAAGCCCGCCTGGGCGGGTCTCGCGATCAGCAGCCGGCAATTATTGGTGCCGAGGTCGATCGCCGCGTAATTTCCATTGAGTGTCCGCGTCCGCGTTCGCGATGTGGCCACGCGCCCCGTGCCCCTCGCCTGTGGAGGGCGGGACGGCGGCGCTGCCTCTGCTGGACGCTGCGCCATCGATACTCTTCCATCTCACCGGAAAAACGGGTTTCCGGAACTTGAGGCCAGCTTATCCCGGCGTAAAGCCCGGAGCAAGAGGGCCGGCTGAGATGGTGCGGCGTTGACAGGCGCAGCCCCCGATCCTATTTCGCGGCCCGGCCGATGCCCCGTCGTCTAAAGGTAAGACTACGGACTCTGACTCCGTCAATTGAGGTTCGAATCCTCACGGGGCATCCAATAATTTCGGCCAATCGATTGAAATCGTTGTCGTAATAAGTAAAGCGCGAAATCCGTTACCACAAAAGATACCACACACTGCGCCGATAGGAGGCGGTTGGGAGCGGAGCATGCACTGGAAAGCCGTAAGCTGGCAGTCAACCTTCCGAAGGCACGCGGGGGCATGTCACGCAGACATTGCTTAGGCCGTTGTCGGTAGTGGGAATATGGGCAGCCCTTCACTACAAGGTCGCTTGACCCTCTAAGCAATGCCAGCCCTTACCAAGCGCGATAGCTTAGCCCTAACTAAGCGCAGCCCTTGATTAAACCATCTCGCCATTCCAAAAACTCGCCGCGCGTCTTTCGATCACTGAAGGCGGCCAGCGGGAAGGCGCCGTATTTTGTCCCGATCGCTTTCAGTATTTTGCGGTAATCGGCTTGCGTGCGTGGGGCGAGCCCTCGGAAGTCCGATGAATCCTGAAAGGCATCAAGGATGGATTGCATCTCGCCGGTTTTGACCGGACGCTTTGCCTCCACAGCAGCATTATAGCTGGCGATAAATTCTGGCGAGCCGGGCTTGCCGACAAGCGGCGGACCGCCCTTCCATGCGTAATAAAATTCCTTGACTTCACCGCTTGCGAGCTTTTTCCTTACGCGGTTGATGCCCTTCAGCCTAACGCGCATCTCGCTTTGCCTTCCATTCATCGTACGGTGACAGGGGATTGGAAGTTGCTTCCGCTTGATGGTCAAACAGTAAGGAGCCATCCGGTAAGAGCCTTGAACGCACCACATCCGTGCCGGCTTTCTTCGCTGCAATAAGGTAGCGCTTCACGTCAGCTTCACGGAAATGGGCCGGAGTTCTAGCCACGGGGAGGTAATACTGCTCGATCTTCATCTGATTGATTCAGATCAGCAAGCAGTCCTCGCAAAGAAATAGTTATAGTCGTTGCCCATGCATCAATACCGCCCGGCACTGAAAATTTCGCATCGCTCGACGAGCTGAAAGTGCCGAACCGTATTTGTCCAGGTGTTTCAAAATAATCGGGAAATACAATGACGTGAAAGAAATAAGCGCGATTAGGTAGATTTTCGATGATACTCCAGAGATCATCTTCACTCACTTTTTCGCCTTCATCATAATCCATGAATTGCACTGCGGATTTCACCATGTCATCAGACAATCCAAGCCGACTTAACTTGAAGGCTAACGCCGCACGGTACGCAAATAATTCGTTGAAAAGGTTGGGTGAGGTTGTGCCTCCATGAGGAACGACGCTGGCTAAGATCGTGCGTTCAGCCATATGCTTTCGCAAACTTCTCAGAATCGCCTTCGGGTTGACGCCTGCCGCAATCGCGATCCGCTCTGCCAAAGGGCCGGCGCTGAACAAGGCGCTACGATCAATCACCATATATCCGTATCTTATCAATATTGAGGCATGCTTACTCCTATATGGAGTAAGATGCTAGTAAAAAAATCGCTACGGGCATTAGGTGTTGGGAAGACAGGACTCCGCCAAGGTCCTCAGTTACCCCTATGGCCGGCAGGCAACCGCATTTGTCGATTGCGCGGCAGACGATCGCTTTCGACGTTGTGGAGCAACAGCTTTGAACCTTACTTCGTCATCCGGTCTAAGTGACCGCGACACTGACATCGGACGTTACCATCTTGGGGCTGGATCGTCGGCTGTGTCGGACGAAGCCGACGTTAATGCCTCGCCACTTGGATGACGGCTTTCGGCGAAGCAGACGCTCCAGCCTTCCACGGGTGCCATCGTCGATAGACTGAGGTTGGGCCGAGAGAGGAGTGGCCGCTTATAATAGTGGCGCGTGCATTGTTGAACAAACCTGGTTTGGCTTAGGAGACTTCCTGCGCAGTCGCTGGGCAGTCCGCATTGTTCCCCCTCTTCGGTGTCTCGGAAAATGCCACGGCCTGTGCCAAGGATGTCCGGTCGAGGATGTCGCTGACCCCTTCGCGCACGCTCGCCATGATGTGACGAATGGCGCATGTCGCCTCGTCGTGGCAGTCGACGCAGCGGCGGTAGAACAGCTTGCTGACGCACGGGACCAGCGCGAGCGGGCCGTCGGTCGCCCTGATGATATCGCCGAACGTTATCTCGTCCGCCGGGCGGGCAAGGCGATAGCCGCCGGACTGACCCCGCAGGCTTTCGACCAGCCTCGCCCGCTTGAGGTCAGCCAAGATGGCCTCGAGAAACTTTCTAGAAATGCGTTCGTCCGCCGCGATGGTCGAAATCTGCCGTGGCGGATCGCCCGGCGCGACATGCGCCAGGTTGATCAGCGCCTTCAGCGCGTAACGGGCGCGTTGCGACAGCATCAGCGATCCACCTTCATCGGCGCTTGCCATAAGGGGAATAGCCATGGTTGCGAAGCCCCAAGGGAAACTTGGCTTGACGTCTCAATTCCTACTAATCCAATAGACATTATATGAAGTATGGTTCCGCCTCACGGATTCGGATGGGAACCCGCGGCTTTTGATGGGAAGCAGCTTGCTCCGCGTAACCAACGGCTAAAGCGCACGAGGCTTTGGATTGTCTCCCGAGCGCCCGTGTTCCCGGAATGAAGGGAC
>Ga0065707_10082567_pt1 | contig 13692 bp, 11 predicted proteins | sample SwiRhicommuniRL3_FD_59094 | JGI IMG/M metagenome (GOLD analysis project Ga0065707, IMG submission 59094) | Switchgrass rhizosphere bacterial communities from Rose Lake, Michigan, USA - RL3 v2 (version 2) | ecosystem: Host-associated > Plants > Roots > Rhizosphere > Soil | place: East Lansing... | reverse complement strand
CAATGTCCTCACCGTATGGACACAGTACGACGGCTCGACCTTCAACATCTGGGCGAACCGCTATAGCGCAGCCACAGCTCAGTGGGGTATCGCAACGCGTGTCGAAACGGCCAATGCGGGTACAGCTGCCTGGCCACAAATCGCCGTTGATCGAAGCGGCAATGCTCTGGCGGTCTGGATGCAATCCGATGGCACGCGCTTAAACATTTGGGCAAATCGTTACACGGCCAGCGGTAATAGCTGGGGCACCGACATGCTTATCGAAACCGACAATGCAAGTGATGCACTATTGCCGCAAATTGCCATCGACGCGAATGGCAATGCGCTGGCAGTGTGGGAACAGTCCGATGGTACGCGCTATAACGTCTGGGCCAATCGGTACACGGCCGGCAGTAACAGCTGGAGTACGGCTACGCTCATCGAAGCAGATAATGCAGGTAATGCGCTTGATCCGCAGATCGCCATCGATGCGCATGGCAATGCATTGGCGATATGGAAACAGTACGACGGTAGCCGCGATCACGTCTGGGCGAATCGCTTCACGGCCGGTAGTAGTAGCTGGGGGACGGCCACACTCGTCGAATCAGATAACACCGGAGATGCTTCCTATCCGCAAATCACTTTCGATGCGAATGGTAACGCGCTAGCAGTATGGGCGAAGCACGACGGCAGGCGCTTCAACATCTGGGCCAACCGCTACGTGGCGAACAGCAATAGCTGGCGTACAGCCACGCTCGTCGAAACCGACAATGCAGGCGATGCGACTAATCCACAGGTTGCCATCGATGCCAACGGTAACGCGCTTGCGATATGGGAGCAGTCCGATAGCGCGGTCTACAACATTTGGGCGAATCGGTTTCGGTAACGCGGATTCGAGCGTGGATCTGTTGTTATGATATCCGTGCTCGATTTCGTGTGGCCCGTTCTTCTCGTATGTGGTGCGTATGGATTCATCCGCGCGTTCCGGGTACGGCGCGACGCCATACAGGCTGTGAGCTGGCCCACGACAGAAGGAAAAATTGAGCACTCGGCAGTCCACAAAGGCAAGACCGGCAGCAGTATGAACTCATCGGGCAACACCACGTACACCTCCACTTACGAAGCCCGCATCATATACAGCTACAAGCTCGAACAACGGCGTTTTCAGGGAAGCCGATTGCAATTCGGAAGTCGGCGGCGTTTCTACAAACGAAGTGAAGCCGAGGAGCGCGTAAAAACGTATCCCGTCGGTCGCGTTGTCACCGTGCACTACAACCCATCCAAGCCGAGTGAGTCCACGCTGTTGATTGGAGTCGCGCCGTTCTGGCGGACGACTGTCCATTTCTCAGCGGCACTGTTGATTGTCGCTGTCATTGTTGCATTGGCTGCGAATTGATTCGTGCGCTCGTGGCAAATGTTTTCTCAGGCTCTTGTCCGGAATGACGTTCGACATCCGTCTGCTCTACTGGAAGGGCAGATCAACCCAGGTCGTTGGAGCCATCATGAAAATCTGTATCCCGCAAACGATCGGGCCGAGAATGGCGTTGGCGATGTTCTGCGCCGCTTTGTTCACTTACCCCGCCTTCGCAAGCAATCAAGTCACGAACATCAACAGTCCGCTGCACGAATCGGTGGTGATCGCCACCGGAAGCTTTAGCGAATTGGTGCATCTCTCGGGTTTCATTCACGGCTTCGTAAAGATTGCGATTCCGACCGAGCCATGCATTCCCGGTGATCCGTGTCGTAACGTCCCATACAGCGTGCATTTAAACTTACAAGACGTAAGCGGCGTGGGTGCAAGCAGTGGGCTCACGTATCGAGCTAACGGTGCATTCAACTCGCAGGGACTCGCTATGCTTCCCGGTGGCTTCTCGTTTGAAACGAGTTTCCGTGTTGTAGCGCCGCCATCAATCGTCGCTTCCGATCCGACGGTTTCGAACGGACCGGTCATGCCCATCGCGGGCTTTGTCACGCTGAGTGCCGACGGCGCCGCGCAACAGGCTGACGTCACGACGGGTCTAGTGAGCCATTGGGCCGGCGATCTCGATACGAGCGATGCCACCGGGCTCAATCCCGGAACACCGGTCGGCCAGATTTCGTATGCGCAAGATGGACGTGTAAATGAAGCGTTTCGTTTCACCGGCACGGGAGCGGTTCAAGTAGCGCAGTCGGCGTCTCTAGAACCGGCAACATTGACCGTGGCCACGTGGGTTCGTCACAACGGTAAGCCTGCGTCAGCGGCCTATGTCGTATCCAAAGGCGCGCAAGGATGCACCGCGGCTTCCTATGGTCTTTACACCGGCGCCGGCAATCTCTTGTTTTATGTGTTCGATGGAGCCGGTTTCGTGTTGTCGCCAGATGCAGGGACGAACGTATGGGATGGCAATTGGCACTTCATCGTCGGCAGTTACGACGGTCATGCCGTGCGCATGTATGTCGATGGTCTTGAAGTGGGTTTCGGCACGCCCACTACATTGGCCATCAAGTACGGTTTAGCCGATGACAACAAGTTGTATCTCGGACGGTACGGCAGCGACGCCTGCGCCGGCCATCTGGAAGCCGACGTCGATGAGGTGAGACTGTTTAATCGGGTGTTGAGTGCCGCTGAAGTTGCAAGCATGTACTCATCACAATGACGAGCTGTGGCGTGATTAGTGTGACGCCGACTGAGACCCACCGCGATGATCGACAGAAATACCAAGCACACGTTAGACGAAGGAGGCAAGGTGAGGTCGCTTTCTGAGCGCGCACGTTCACTGCGCGGAAAGCTTGATAGGCTGACGCAATGTGATTCACAGAAGCGGATCTTCGGAGCGAAAGAACCGTTCGGTCACGGCTATGTTCGACACCCGTGTCTCACTGCGCCGCAGATGTCCCAATTGGAAGCTAGCTTTGGCGTCGAGCTTCCTGACGAGCTTCGAGTTTTGCTCAGTGAGGTTCTCGGTGGAGGCGCTGGCCCGGGCTATGGTCTCTCGGTTGCGGCCGATGCTGTACTTCTTGCACGGCGCGCGCGCCCGTTCCCATTTAGTGAAGAGCTTGCGCAGCGCGTGATCGCTGCTCGTATCTCCCGCAGCGACCCGCGGGCGTCGCTTGACATGCCCGACGACAATGCCCCGGACGATGACGACTGGCCACCTGGCCCGGGCTTTATCCCGATCGCACATCATGGATGTGGTGTCTTCGACGTAGTCGTAACCACGGGTCCACAACGAGGCCTCACATGGTGGTGTGATATGACTTGGTGTCCATATTTTGATGCCAATGGCAAGCCTCTCGGAGTTCTAGACTGGTACGAGGTGTGGTTGGATCGGAGCCTTGCGGAGTTGCGCCGATCACCAAGTTGAACAGATCGAGGCCGCATGAGAATGGCTTACCGATGTCTGCAGTGCACACGCGGCTTCGCGATCGAGATCACGGATGCTGAATCGAGCTCGAGTCTCGACCCTGCTCGAAGAGACGCATGCCCGACATGCAATCAGGTCGTTGGCACGGGCACAGTCGACTGCAGAAAGTGTGGGCAGGTCTTCGTGCTTTCCTTCCCACACTGGCATGTAGCCTGTGATCTTGCTGGTGGCGAATGTCCGGCTTGTGGAGCGCAGTATGTCTCAGCATGTATTTGTTAACCCGAAACTCTCAATCATTGCGCTCTCATTATTGACCGCTTGTGGAGGCGGATCGAGCGGTGGGGGCAGCACGAGTCTCGATTCGAACGGCAGCTCCGACAGCATGCCGAAGGATGCGAGCAAAGTATTTGTACAGCAGATATCGCCCGCAACAATCGTGTCGCATAGCGTGAACTTCAATATGGTCTCGACGTTGGGAGCCGCTGCAGACAACAGCGCAGCCAGCTCGACCAACTATCGCATGCAGGGCGGGTTAACGGGTGCCAACATCGCATCACGGTGAAATAGAGATGAATATTTCAGCGCGCTTCTGCATTGCTATCTTGGTCGTTTGCTTGGCCATCGCTGGCACACAAGCCGCGGATGTGCCTTCAACAGTCGGATATCAAGGTCGTCTGTACGATGTAGCGAACCAACCCATCAACAACACATTGCCGGTCGTGTTCGCTTTGTATCCAGCCGCGAGCGGCGGCACGCCAGTGTGGACTGAAACACAGAACGTCGTTTTCTCTAACGGCTATTTTTCGGTTCAATTGGGATCCGTCACCGTGTTCAATGCCAACGCGTTCGACGGCACGCCACGATTTTTAGGTGTTGCTATCGGCGCCGATCCGGAAATGGAACCCCGCGCGGCCATCGCTAGCGTTCCTTACGCATTGAGCGCTAAACCCGATGCAAGATTTGGTGTGACCAGCGGCACTGCCGCCGCAGGTACCGGCCGCACATGCACGCTGGGCGAAATCATCCTTTCTGCAGGCACCGTCGCAAATGGCACACCGGCAGCTGGGCAGATTGTCGTTATCTCGCAAAACACAGCCTTGTTCTCGTTGCTCGGCACGATGTATGGTGGCGACGGCAACGCTACGTTCGCGCTGCCAGACTTGCGAGCGGTGGCGCCGAATGGACTGACGTATTCGATCTGCACCGTTGGAAACTATCCAAGTACGCGGTAACCGGTGCATCAAGCGTGAACGACGACCAAGGCGATCAATAAGAACTTCAAAGGTGTTAGTTCGAGGCTTTGTGAGCTTTGGATAGAACACATCGCCCCACCCAGTGCGCCACGTTCTCGTCTTGAGAATCGACGACGGCTCGCCGCCATCGCGAACCGCATTGGCCGCCGCAAGAAGGGCACGGCAGGTCCATCGCACCTCTACCGCATTGCTGACAACCCACGGTGTACTGACCTTGCGACCACGCGGCGCCGCAATTCGTACAGCGAACAATCGGTGTGTTCATGGTAGAAACATTTGTCGCACGTTCAGTGCGTCACCCACTGAATGACGATTGAGCTGGGGCCTGTCCCGGCACCGACCGAGAACGGACTTCCGCTCAGGGGTGTGAGTGCACCTGTGTTTGGATCGACGGCGTACGCAGAAATATCGTTTGAAACGTTATTGGTTACATACGCGAAGTTGCCACTAGGATCGATGCTAATGGACGTGGGAGCCGTGCCTGCGAGAAAGGGAGCGCCACCATTGGTCTCTACAAGCAAGCCGCTTATGGCATCAATGCTATAGACCGATATGTTGTTGCATTTTGGTTGACCACGTAGGCGAATTTCCCACGCGGGTCAACGCTGATGAAGGAAGGAACGTAGGGAGTATTAATGTAATGAGCTGAACCAAGTGCACCTGTGCTTCGGTCGACGACATACTCCCATATCGTCTTTGCCTGAAAACTGACTGCGTACACGAACCGGCCGGTGGGGTCCGTACTGACTGAGTTTGGAACGCGATCAACTGCAAAAGGACTGCCGGTGACCGCCGAAAGTTCGTTGTCGTAGGGCGGCGAGGTGCGGTAGGCCGAAATGTTGCCCGAACCGGAATTGGCCGCATAGACGAACATGCCGCTTGGATCAATGCTGATGGAGACGGGCGACGTGCCCGTACTGTAACTAAGTGGAGTCCCGAGCGCACCGCTGCCGGTATCAATTGAGTAAGCAGTCAGCGAGTTCGAAGTCGCATTGGCTACATACGCAGACCTGCCGTTGGGATTGATATTGATGAATACGGGAGACTGACCTGTTGCAAAAGGGGAGCCGCTCACCGGCGTGAGTACGCCGCTGCTCGCATCGATGGTGTATGCCGACACATTGTTTGAACCGAAATTGGCAACATAAGCGAATCTGCCGCTAGGATCGATGCTCACGGAACTCGGAAAAGTACCCGCAGCAATGGAACCTCCGCTTACCGCTGTAAAAGCGCCGCTATTCGGATTGATCGTATAGGCGGAGACCGTATTTGCATTCTCGTTCGCTACGTAGGCTACGAGGTCGAAAGCAACAGGCGCGGTGCCCTCGGTGACTGCTATACCCAAAGGTGTCGACTGAGTAAGCGTCGTTGAACCGCTTGGCAATGCTGTGAGTGCACCAGTATCGGCATTGATGCTATATGTGGAAAGAGTGTTCGAGCTCGCATTGGTAACGTAAACGAACTTTCCGCTTGGATCCACGCGGGCGGAAACAGGAGCGATGCCGGTTTGGACAGAGCCTCCGGCCACACGAGTGAGCGCACCAGTTTTTTGATCAATAGTGAAAGCAGATATATCGCGTGAAACAGTGTTGGCGGTGTAAGCAAACTTGCCGGTGGGGTCGATGCTGAGTGAGGAAGGGTCGGTGCCCGTCTGGAAAATCGCGCTACTGATCTTTGTTAACGAGCCGGAATTGGCATCGATGGAATAGGCATACACGTCATTTGAAGACGCATTCGCTACATATAGAAATCTGCCATTGGGATGGGCCGAAATGGAGTAAGGCGCGGTGCCCGCTGCGAAATTCCCAGTAAAGGCGAGGGCACCACTCACGGGGTTGATGGTATATGCGGTAACGGTGTTCGAGTTGTTGTTTGTTACGTAAGCAAACCTGCCAGATGGATCGATGTTGACGTACGTGGGATTCGGACCGCCCGTTGGAAAGGGACTGCCCGCTACCGGTGCAAGTGCACCGGTAGTGGCATCAATGGTGTACGCCAACACTTCTCCAGAATTACAACTCGTCACATACACATATTTCCCGCTCGGATGAACAACAATGGAGCATGGAGATCTGCCGGTGCCTGCCGTGAAAGTTCCGGAACCGATCCGTGTTAAGTGACCGGTAGCCGCATCAATTGTGTAAGCGGAGACATCGCTTGAACCGTAATTCGCCACGTATGCGAACTTGCCGCTCGGATCAGTGCCGACTGCTTTTGGAGACTTACCGGTATGGCCGATACCGCGAGCACGTAATTGACCGCTGGCAGCATCTATCGCGTAAATGGACACGGTATCGACATCTCCATTCACAACAAACGCAAACCGCGGATTGTGCGTGACGCAGCTGACTGTGATCATTGTGATATTCGCATTGGTCACCGTGCCATCACCGTTGTTGACGGTGCAGGTCTGTGCCGGAAAACTCGGTTGCGTCAGCACCGTGATGTGGTAAGCGCCATTGCTCGGCACGTTATCGCTGAACGTAAAGCTGCTATTAGCATTGACGGATAAATCACCCGTACCATTGTTTTGCAATACCAATCCGCGACCGGCAAGACCGGACAATGTACCGCCGACGCTATAAGTGTTGGTGACGCAGTTGACTGCAACGTTGGTGACGTCAGCGCCTGATACTGTGCCACTCGCATTGGCGATCTGGCAGGTTTGCGTGGGACCGCTGGGTTGCGTCTTCACCGATACGCCATACTGTGTGCCACTCGTGACGGTTGTCGCGAAAGTAAAACTCGCGCTGCTCGCTGCGACCGTCAAATCATTGCTGCTATTGTTCTGCAATATCAGGCCGGACCCCGTGAGTCCTGTGATACTCCCGCCAATATGAAAGGTTGCCGCCGCGGGACTAGCGCTATCGGATGATTTGCCACCACCACAACCCGGCAATGCTACGGCAACGACAATTGCAGCAAACACTCGAACAGAAATGCCCATGAAGTTTTCCCCAACAGCTCGCGCTATACCCAACAACTCTCGTAATTCCCTAGAACTGATGTATGACGGTCTGACAAGCCAGGCTTGATCAGCGCGCCTTTCTAGTAGAGCAGACGGATATCGAGCGTTATTCCGGCCATGTGTCCCTACAAAAGTCAGAACCGTCGGACGAGGTTGGCCAAGTCGCGTGTTGGGTGAGCCATCGCTCGCCGTCGGGCATATCGCGAAAACCCACCACGCTCTTTTCGCTAAGCTTCAGGCGCCGCCTAACGCGGCGCCGTTATCTTGTGGTTGGCCATATAGTGAAAATACGCGATCACATTTTGCACATCGGCATCTGATAGCTGCGCGAACGGTGGCATCTTGCTTTTGTAGCGAAAGCTGGGCGCGTCTTTGATAAAGGCGCGGAGGACTTCCGATTGCCAGTATTCGGTTACGTTCTTGGGCGCGTTGAGCTCCGGTCCTACTTCGCCGCCTTGCAAATTGATTGAGTGGCAGCGTACACATTCCGACTTGAATAAGAGAAATCCCTTGTGCTCCGCAGAGGTCGCTGCCGAGCCCGTCGGATACAACAGTGGATATTTATCGGCGAAACTCGTTACTTCGATTTTCACTAGTTGATACGGCCACGGCATCCCTTCACCGACCTTGGTACCCTCGGCCCATACCACGTAGTAAGGGCCAGGCGACAATTTCGTTTTGCCTTGCTGCACGGGCGCGAAGGCTTCTCGCTCGCCATGCTCCTCATATACCAGATAAGCAACGTGAGCCTTAACAGCATCAAAGCTCACGTTGGGTGAATAACCGTCCGCAGCGGTGAAAACAATTTCGTCCGCGGACTGGTCCGGTGCGAAGCCCGCCATTCTAAATACGTCGGTCAGACGAAAGCCGTCATACGACTTCTTCGATCCGTAAACCGGATCGTCGATCTCGACGACATGTGACTGCAGCTTTGCCCTCATTGCAGACAGCGCCAAGGTTGTGGATTTTTCCGGCGTGACGATCTGCAAATCAGCCGACGCAGCAGCCGTCTGGCTCAATATAAGAGCGATTAAAACACCGACCGGCGATTTCAGTCGAACCGCTGCTGTGCGTCTCATGGCTTTTCCGCCTTCATATAATTGAATAGATAGTCAACTGTTAACGGCCCCAACTGTTCCAATCAGCTGGCGCCGCCGCCACCGCCGCCGCCACCACCGCCTGCACTTCCGCCACCACCGGCGAAGCCACCAGTGCCGGCAGATCCAATAGATGGTGTTGTGCTTGCGTTGAAGTTCCTCGAGAACGTGTTTGCGAAGTACACCTGCATGGCCATGTTCGGAGTAGCGCCGCCGATATAAGTACTTGTGTACCAGTTCGGCGGAGGAAGTTTGGCGCGTTCAAATTCCTTCCCCCATTTTTTTTCTACGCGGAAGACTATTGCGTACGACAGGTTTGTGTTGAATGCATCCTGCTCCAGTTGGCCGGAATTATCTTTGCCGGCTCTGACAAGGTATTGTTTAAAGCAGCGCAAGCGTTCGCGCAATAACAAACCTTGGTCGTTAAGAGGGGATTTATAACGCACCACTGCTTTCGTGATGAGATAGCAAATGCCGAGCGCATACAGAAGCACAAGATAAGGAAACACGACAATACTGTAATGGGTGAGGGAACCGGCGAGGTTCTGCATAAACCCCGTAACTGGTGGAATGATCGCGGCAACGATTGCCATCAAAATAAACGTAACGACCGCGACAACGACGAAGACAAAAACGGGAGCGACGATTGCGATCATGATCGGCAGCCAATTCTTATAGCCTGGCACGGGCTCGCGCGCGAAGAATCCGCTTTGAATGGCTTCATCCACTAATTTCTTCTTGGCTTCTCCAAGTGCAGTAGTCAATTCGAATACCTGCTTGCGACTCAAGCCCGATTCGCACAGTGACAAGATGTCCCGACCACCGGGAAAGAGTGCGCGCAGAATATGGAGCTCAAAAGATAAGAGCTTCGAATAGTCGACCGGGCTTACGCGATGCAAATCGTAATGAGTGGTCGTTTTCATGAAAGCAACCGCGCTGGGCGAACTAACCTCTTCGATCGTGAGATAACCGCGAATTGCTAGGTCGACAATGGTTGCCGACCAAGTTCGATCAGATGTATCGTTATTCATAATCAGATCGGCGACTGCCGGAGGCACGCCGATGCGAAGTTCGCATTCGGGATGAATATTCAGCGAAGGTCGTGCGCGACGTACTGCTACGCGTCGATAGCTAACAGCAAATGAGAGGGTGAGAACAAAAGCCAAAGTGGCGAGTGAATAAGCCCAATTGCGTACAATGAAACTGCGCCAGTAGCGATCGGTAACCATTCCCTTCTGCCAGGCTACCGCCAGTGTAACGGCTTCACGCGGTTCGAAATGAGATGCGGAAAAGTGAAACGTGTGTGCATTTCTCCATCCTGAGACGACGTCGTGATTGCCATTTGCGTACAAGTGCGCACGCGGTGCTGTGTCGGCGGCGGGAAGAACCACCGTGCCCGAAACCTGTTTCACCGGGGCGTCGTAAGAATCGAAAAGATTCCAGTAAAGCTCATCGTGATCGTCATAAAATGAAACTGCACCACGAAGCGTGTAGCGAATGATCCAGCCATGTATGGATGCTGCATCGTAATACCACTCGACAATAACCTGGTCGCCGTCGCTGCGTACGATGTACTTGCCCCAATTTTGTGGCGAGTTCTTGTCGAGCGACGCCTGTGAGGAGAATGTGAGGGGTGCGCCGGTCGTGCCATCAAGTACAACGATATCCGAGATAGCATCGCTACCTTTGTGCGGAATGATGCGTTGTCCTTGATGATATTCGCCGTGGAAATCGAACGTTTGTTTCTCTGAAACGCCGACAGTCGAGTCAGCGTTCACCGTGTATGTGATGTCGATATTTGCGTAATCGTAGTAACGATCTTGGGCCATCGTGCTCAATGAGCCAAGCAGAGATGCGCCAACAAACACCAACACAAGTGCACTGGGACGAACGCGATACATGAGGGTTCTGAGCGTCTTCCTTTCCATACTTAGTAAAGACGCGTTCGCTCAAACCATCCGGACATTTCCCCCGCAGACCCATGGGCACGAGTGTCCGGTTCCCAATCAAGAATTCGTCGGCTCTTACATAGACCATCATCGGTCAAAGGAGTCGAACGTGAGTCGAATTTCGCAAGGCCGCAATGGGTTAGTGTTATGCATACTTCTGGGCATTACCGGCTGTGGTGGCGGCAGACACCTAGCACGTCGGATGCATCGGCGTGACACCGATCATCTTTGGCTTCCGCGATACACCTTATCGTTGCCACTTGGCGCGTCAACGCGCCAGACCTGGCACGCAGTAAGACGCAAGTGGTGTGGAGCAGGGAGTGCATCAATGTTTATAACGCGACGCACTACCATTGGAAGCTGGTAGCTCGAATTTTTCTATCGCCCGCATGTCCTGATATCACAGGAAGATCCGTCTGCTTGTATATGATGGAAGGAGGAGCGCAACGTGCGGCTTGCTCCCTTCTGTTTAGTCAGTCTTGCGGTCCCGCGCGGTGGTGGGTCTCATTCTTCGGAGAGCGGCGAGAGTGCATCAACAGCAACACCGGCCGGCAGCCACTCTTACTGCGAGCGGAGGATCGGAGACACATACGCTAGCTTATACATTCAAGGTGAATTGAAGCGTATCGAAACCAAGGTCTGATGCAAATTGCAGAACGTAGGCCATCATGTGGACATCTTTGTGCACTCATGAGTATTAAATCCATCGACAAAGCGAGGCCTTCCGGTACGGTCGTGCATTGTGCGCGTTGCCGTGCGGAGCTCACTGCTGCGGAGATGCGATGCGCGGTTTGTGGCACTGAAGTGAAAGGGGAGTTGCTTACGAGTCTGAGTCCTCCGTTCGAACCTTTCGGACCGTATCGAAATATTTCTTTGCTACTGGCTGCAGTCGCAACTGCACTCTTTGGCGTCTCTCTAAAGCAAGGCTGGATTGAACTGGCAGGATCTCTCGGCGGCTTGCTCTTCACTGCGGCTTTCTTTCTGGCAAATCGTACGGCTCTTTTGCTGACCACCATCCGCGTGTACGAGAATGGTCTGGAAATGAATATTCCTCGCAGCATCAACAAGACCGTATATCTTCCCTGGGATTGTCTGATGGACTATCGCTTTGAAGGAAACCTCTTTTTCTATACCTACAAGCCTAACGGGTTAAAGGTGCTGACCAACGGTCGCTCTCCAGCTTCGTGGCCGTATTTCTGCTTTCCCAAGAAACTGAAAATATCGGACACGCAGACGGTGGAGTTGTTACGGTCTTCGCTGCCGACGAAAGCGGATATTCAGAAGGAGATGTAAAAATGTGGCATTAGATTTCTTACATCGCCTCGCTCTTTCGGCGGAGCGCTATTTTAAGTTTGTTACTCATGACGATTTGGCGATCATGGTTCGATAGCGCTTGCCGTTTACATTTGACGGCCTATCGGAATAAATCGCCATGAGGTCGTTCTATTTAGTCATGGCTCATTAGGAGGCGTGAGTATCGATCCGCATGAGCCTATCCGCTATATCCCAGCCGAACTCGCCGAATTCTTTGTTAGGCACGGGTACACCGTCGTACAGCCAACGCGTCGCGGTATTGGTGAATCGATAGGGACATTCGTCGAGGAGTGTGCCTTCGCCGCCGGAAAGTGCAGCCTTGTTGAGTATCGCGCGCTTGCAGAACCCGGAACGGTTGAAGCTGTGCGCGACACCAACGCTGTGATAGATCAAGTGGTTGATGGAGTTGAGGTCCCTAAAGGATCGAAGATTCTATTTGTTGGGATCTCGCGTGGCGGATATCTAGCCGCAAATGACAGACATACTCGACTCGCGGATCAAGCAATTAAAGCTCTTCACGAGGCGGGTATTTCGAATCACAGATTTGGTGCCGGATCGCATAGCTTGGACGCGTTATTAGGAAATTGGACTGACGGTCAGATCTTGATATACATCCATAGTGCCGTTGACCACGTCGAGCCACTGAGATTTTAGTGAAGCTCGGAGCCGCGACGGATAAACCGATAAGGCTTCCTGTTTACTGGTCCTTAACTATCATTGTCACTTTGATGGTTGTGCCGTTTGTCCACATTGTTGGTATATGGATGCTGCGGACCGGAGGAGATTGATCGGGAGTATCGAGCACTTCCTTGCGCAGATACAAGATCGCCGACAACGCTTGGCGATGCGTAAAGACCTGCAGGTTTACTTGAAATTTGCTGTGTCGATATCCATCGTGCCGATCTCATTGAATTGCCACCACGCAGCAACGACACTGCCGCTAGGGTCGAGAAATAATTCTTCAAGACTTGCGCCCATAGTGTTGGTGGTATCGATCGCTACCGAGGTTTCCCAATCTCTATCAGCGCGATAACGCTTGGTATAAATGCGACTGAGGTCGCTCTGTTGTGTCCATGCTACCAATGCATTTCCGCTTAAATCGACCACGATGCGAGGATCGCTGGTAGCATTTTGTTGCGGCAATAAAGGATGTTTCCAGCTCCACCAGCCCTTGTCGGGCAGATAGTGCATGACGCCATCGATGAATGCGACAAAGGCCACGCCACTGTTTAGGAACACCATGCTTGTGGGGCTGCGGCGCTGAGCGGCATCGATGACGATGGGTGCGCTCCAGATGCCAGACTGATTGGCGCGTGCGTATTGCAGCCCACTGTCATCAGCCCACATCAATAACGCTTCGCCGCGTGGATTGACCGCCAATGCCTGATCGCCATCCGAGTTATCTGATATCAAGTGGGGAGCGAACAGAAATTCGCTCCAGCCAACATTGATGGTATAACGGCTTATTCTTAAATCGTGGTTGGACGAGTAGTAAAGCGGTTCTTCCGACCAGGTTGCATACGCGTTGCCGGCGTCATCAACCTGGATGTCGATGTCGCGGGCGAGAAGCGAAATCGACGCATCCAGACGCACGGGCTTTCCCCAGCCGCCCGATGGCGTGTAACGCGCCGCAATAATACTCTGCAGCGCGTGGACCCCACAGCAATCGAACTGCTGCCACATCGCAAACGCGTTGCCGGCATGATCGAACACCAGATGCGGGTTGGTGGCACTGCGCGCCGAATATCCATCGATGATTTGAGGTGCACTCCATCCCGCTCCTTGCCC